>Ga0302296_1001301_pt1 | contig 18235 bp, 10 predicted proteins | sample III_Fen_N3_1_FD_194546 | JGI IMG/M metagenome (GOLD analysis project Ga0302296, IMG submission 194546) | Peat permafrost microbial communities from Stordalen Mire near Abisko, Sweden - III_Fen_N3_1 | ecosystem: Environmental > Terrestrial > Soil > Wetlands > Permafrost | place: Sweden: Abisko...
TGTTCTTGTCCATTTAATAATCTATCTTAAAAACTAATTTATACCTGAAAATCGATGTCGATGTTATCTTTTAATTTCTTATACCTATATATTACACAATCATGCTTGCAGAATCCTTTACGCTACTGTTTGATTATTGTGTTATTTAACGTTATAGGAGTTTGAACAGCCCTAAAACGAGCACACTATAATAGGGGAGAAGATTTTTTCTCATAAACTGTGTGGCTTTATTTAGCTGAGATTCAACGGTGTTTTCAGAAATGTCGAGCAATGCCGCAATTTCTTTGTTGGGGAGGTTTTTTACGCGACTCAATACATAAATATTGCGACGGGCGGGTGGAAGTTGTTCTATGAGTCGGTTAATTTGTTCTTCGAGCATCTTGTACTCTATTTCTTTTTCAACCGAATTATCGAGTACGGCTTCGTGGTCGACTACATAGTCGTGGTAAAGATGTTCCTGTAAACGGCTTTTTACCACATTAAGAAACATATTTCTTCCCACGGTGTAGACGAATGAATTGAATGAGCCTTCGGTATTAATATGTTGGCGTATTTCCCATATTTTTACAAAAACATTCTGAACGATTTCCTCGGCAAGATAGAAATCGCCTTTTGACAGGCTCAATACATAATTATATAATTTACCGCTGTATTTACTGTACAACAACTCGAAGCAAGCTATATTTCCACTTTTTAATTTTTCGAGTAAAACACGGTCGTCGTTTATTTCTTCTTTCATACATTTAAAGTATTAGTAAGAATAAACCCGTAAATTGTCTCAATTTTCAGAATGGTTTGCTTGAAGCTATCAGCTGTGAAACGGTTATCAAGATGATTAGTAGTCCTGATTTTCATGTGATTTGATTTAAGGTATTTTTCAACATTATAGTATAAACAATTTAGCTGGCACATTCCGTTACTCCTGGTGAGTTAAATATGCAGTTTTTATTTAATTTAGGGAAAAGCTATTAATATGGATGGCAATGTAGGTAGAATTTATACAAAAACGGTTGCCGTTGTATCAATTATAACTTGAATTGATAACAACGGCAACCGTACTACTATAATTGCTCTGAAATAGTTCCTTTAGAACTTAAACGGTTTCTTTTCGAGGAAGAAACGATAGTCTTTTACCATTCCTTTGGTGCTTTTGTCGGTGCGGGGAAGGATTCTAAAGCCTTTGACATTGATTTCTTTTCCCATGTCGATAACTACCTGGTGTGGATGATTTGCTTTGTCACCCATCTTTGTTTGCCAGATAATGGACTCCTGAATATCAAACAATTTGTCGGCTCCATTCGCAGCTTTTATGGTTTCTTCGCTATCCACAAATACTACTTTCCAGCTGATAGATGAAATGGCTTTGCCATCTTCGCCAATAATCTCAAATTCGGCAGCCGATGTGCTGTTGTCATTTGCATCCTGTGCGTTCAATGCTTCAAAACAAAAATAACGTCCGGCAGTCGTTTCATTTAGGTTGACAGTTTTCCAACCACTTTCGGCAGGGAATGTTCCTGTTACGACTGCATTCAGTCCGTTTAAATTTAGACTTTTTGCTGCTTTTTGTTGTTGGTTGTCATCTTTGCCAATAACATCCAAAATGGCGTGATTAAGTCCGGCAATACTTGTTACGGTCGGTTTATCAATATCCAGTACAATGATTTCGTTCACCCCTTTTTTCAAATAGCAACCCGGTACACAGAGTGTTTGTGTTGGTCCTATTTTCCAGAAGCGTCCCAAATTATACCCGTTTATCCACACCATTCCTTTGCCCCACGAGCTCATATTCAGGTAAGTGTAACCTATTTTGGTAAGGTTGAAAGAAGCTTTGTACCATGCCGGGCCGGTTGCCGGTTTTGCGCTGAATCTGGCTTTTGTTTGAAATTTGTAGTCAACGGGCAGATTGTAAACCATCCAGTTTTTCAATTCTGTCTCTGTTTTTCCGTCGGAGAGCAGCACTTTGTCCGTAATCCCTTTGCGATCAAGAATTGCCTCACCATAATTGACGCGTCCCATTCCTTCTACCAAAATATCCAAACGGGCATTTGCTTTTAAAACCGGTATCTCAACCGTACTTTCACCTCTGCGGCGATCCAGTTTGCCTATTGCTTTGCCGTTGATAAATATGGTAGCCCAGTCGTGTACATCTTTGATAATCAATATTTGTTTGTGATCACAGACAGGTAGTTGTTTGCGGTAAATAATAGATCCCCAGCCCTGGTCGAAAAACTCCATAGGTTGAATGTTTTCCGATTGTTTGGCAACAGGCAAATTGTCAAACACATTAGCAGTTTGTGTAAACTTAATGGCCGGAACTGTAATGGTTACTTCCGGATTTTGAGGTATAGCTGGTAGTGTTTCACCTTCCTGCAAATAGTTTTTCAGCAAATCGCGGATGGCGTAGAACTTATCGGTTGGGTTGCCGGCTTCATCAATCGGTGCATTGTAATCGTACGACGAAGTGGTAGGCGCATAAGCCGGAGCATTGGCACCTGCCCATTGACCGAATGTTGTTCCACCATGTGCCATATAAAGACTGAACGAGATTTTGCGATCCATCATGTCTTTAAGGCTGCCAATAAAGCTATTGATATCGCGAGTTTCGTGCGGACGACCCCATTGATCGAACCATCCTGTCCAGTATTCGCCACACATCAAAGGCGAAGTAGGGTTCATTTCTTTAAATTTGCGGAATTGATCGTCGATATTAGAACCGGCGCCAAAATTCAATGCATTTACCGCACCATCGAGTTTGTAACGGAAGAAGTTTGATGACCAATCGCAACGAAGCAGTTGTACTTTGTCGAAGCCCGCCTGACGAATATTATCGCGCATGGTTTCCATGTATTTTCCATCACTTCCCCATGTTCCGTATTCGTTTTCAACCTGCACCATCACGATGTTTCCGCCGTTCTGAATTTGTAGTGGAGCTAATTGTTTTCCGGCCTCGTTCAGGTAGTTTTTGGTTCGTTCCATAAAATAGCTGTCGGTAAGACGTCGAACCTGTAGGTCTTTTTTCTTCAACAACCACCAGGGAAGTCCACCCATATCCCATTCGGCACAAACATAGGGTCCGGGACGAAGAATACAGTACATGCCATTTTTTTGGATGAGACGCACAAATTCAGCCACATCATTTTGTCCTTTAAAGTCGAAAACTCCCGGAGTTTGCTCGTGGATATTCCAAAATAAATAAATACAAATGGTATTCATACCCATTGCTTTACACATTTTTATCCGATGATCCCAATAGGCTTTTGGTATACGGGTATAATGCAGTTCGCCGGCTCTGATTATGTACGGTTTGTCGTTCAGTAGAAACTCATTGTTACCGGCACTGAAGCTGGTACCATTTGTTCCGGTAGTAGTCTGGTCTGAGCTTTGTGCAAAAATGCCGTTTCCGGCCGAAAGCACACAGATGAATGCTAATAGAAGTAATTTTTTCATGGATATATTGTAAGTTATGATATTTTTAGTTGGTTGATAAACGATTATTTTCCAGATTGATAAACACGAACATAATCCACTTCGAATGTAATTGGGAAATGGCTTTGGCTTGGGTCACCACCATTAGCTCCCAGCGCAAGATTCAGAAGAAGATAGTGTTGTTGCAAGAAAGGATTACTCCCATCGACATTTATCGTCTCGCTCAATAAAGTAGTGTTAAGCAGTTCATTATCGACATATAAATTGATTGAATCTTCGTTCCAGTCCATGCGCCAGATATGGAACTTTTCCGGCCATTTTTTATCTTTCGCCATCAACGAAGCTAATGTTTTTTTCACTGAATCCCATTTCCCTTTATATCGAACATTGGTACCTGAAGCTACATTTGCCAAGATGGAAGGTACACCATCGGGTCGATAAAACTCCAGCATGTCCACCTCGCCGCACGATGGCCATTCCTTATCAATGCCCAATGTCCAAATGGCCGGCCATGCACCCATGGCTGTATCGATACGCGCACGCACTTCGAATCGGCCGAATAACCAGGATTTTTTATTCATGCTAATCAAACTGGCAGCTGTATAATTTACATTTGGCCGATTTGTTTTCCAACTTTTACTCTCCGGAATATAATTGGGATTTGGAAAGTTTTCTTTTTTACCCTCTATAATCAAACAGCCATTTTTACAGTTGGCGTTCTTGCTTTGATACCATTGCAGTTCCTCGTTGCGTTTAAAGCCGTTCTCGAAAGACCATATTTCAGGATTTGGTACCCCTTCATAATTAAACTCCTCGCTGAATATGAGTTTCATACCTGCAACTTTCTTCGGTTGCGAGGCATCCGGAGTATAGGGATTGGTTGTCGCTCCCATGGCTGAAACGATGGAGGAAAATGAAATAATCAGTACCGGAAGAAATTTCATAAGATATGATTTTGATTTATTAATGACCATAAAAATACAAATATTCTCTTTTACTTTACAAGTCTCACCATTTCTGATGCTGCCAATAGAAAAGCACCAACACCAAAATTAGCAGTAGAATTAGCATCAACCACTTGTCTGGGAATGGCCTTTTCGCCAATGGGTTGCACATATCCTATTTTTCCTGATGGTTGCAAGGCAGTCGTTGAAAGATATTCCCAACCTTTTAGAGCAGCAGGCAGATATGTTTTCTCTTTCAAATAACCGTTATTTATGCCCCAGAGCAATCCATAAGTAAAAAAGGCTGTTCCACTTGTTTCTGCCCCCGGCGCATGTTGCGGATCCAGCATACTGCGGGTCCAATACCCTTCCGGTTGCTGACATTTAATGATTTCTTTGGCCATATCGCGGTAATGTTTTAGGAACAAAGGTCGGTATTTACAATCTTTGGGCATATCTTTCAACACTTTTGCCAGTCCGGCAAAGACCCAACCATCGCCACGTGCCCAAAAGTCTTTCTTGCCATTCGTACTTTTATGTTTTGGATAAACGTATTTTGCATCTCGATAGAACAGTTTTGATTTTGGATCGTACATTATACGTTTAGCATATAAAAAATACTCATTCAATTTGTCTAAATATAACTCATTGCCGGTTACTTTGTATAGCTTAGTCATTACAGGCATCACCATGTATAATCCATCAGACCACCACCAGTAATCATTGTTCGCAGTGCTCATTTCGTATTCTATCACCTCACGGGCACGTGCAATTTTATTACTATCGGGCGCCAGATTATACAGATCTATATAGGTTTGAAAGCAAATCTGCCAATCGCCAAACAATACATGATCAGGCGTTTCGCCATAGTTGTATTTCCATTTCGATGTATCGGCAGTTTTTGCACCTTTCCATTCATTCTGAATAGCCCATTGTTCAGAGTATGCGCGGTATTTCTCATTTCCGCTAACAAAATAGGCTTCCATATTTCCGGTGTGGTAGGCGGCATTATCCCAAAACGGATTTCCGGGATTTGGATGTGTGGATTGCCAATAATCGTTTGTTTTCTCAATTATGCTGATAAGTTCAGATTTAGAAGGTCGGTTTTGGGCGGTTGACAGTGAACTACCGGTCAAAGCCAGTATCAGGATTAATTGGTAAAACTTCATGCGGGTAATTTAGAATGTTGATTTATTTTAAGTTGTGCTATTTCAAATTAATAAAATACAGCATACAAAAATACCTAGTTAATTTGGATTAAAAGTATACAATTCGTTCAATAAAGTGGATTATATCGATAAATTGAAAGCTAAGCATTGTGAACAATAGGTTTGGTATGTAATCTGAATTGTTTGTTTCCTCTACCTTTTTGACCTTTTTGTTACCGAAAGTAAACGCCGAATTGACTATTTTTGTAGCATAGATTCAGCACTTTTTTATGTGTTTCGTTTATTCTCTGCTTTTGAACCTGCTTTTCAATAACATTTAAACTTTAAATATAATGAAGCTTACTACGAAACTCACTTTGCTTTCATTTCTGCTTACTTTAACCGTGATCTCTGTTTGTGCTCAAAGCAATCCTTCTTCAACTAAATCTACCGGTCAGATTTTTGAAATCAACCAACCCGATTACAAATTAAGTCCGAAGACAGGAATGACCCGGCAGCATTGGAAAGATGCCGCATTGTATATGCTGAAGGGTGCATTTGGATATATACATCAGATGGACGATCCGATGAAATTTCCTAAACAGCCCGGAATTAGCTATCCGCGTACCGATGACCAGATTCCGACTGAAAAACTGGAAGGACTTAGTCGCACTTTGTTCGTGGCAGCACCACTTTTGAAAGAAAATCCTGAATTGGTAGTCAATAATATCAAGGTAGCCGAATATTATCGTCATCAAATGTGCAATCTTATTAATCCATCAAGTCCTTCGTTTATCAAACATCGCGCTAAAAACGGTGGGCCACACCAGAATTTGGTGGAGTTTGGTGCTATGGCTATTTCGATGACAGCCATTCCTGACGTACTTTGGAAACCACTTCCTCAACAACAGAAAGACTCATTGGCTGCGTTGATGCTCAGCTATGCCGATGGGCCTACGGTAGATTCGAACTGGAAATTTTTCAATATTTTCGTATTGAGCTTTTTCAAGAGTCAAGGCTATGTGGTGAATGAAAAGTTACTGGTGGAGTATCTGGATAAAACGCTTAATCATTATCGTGGTGAGGGTTGGTACAACGATAGTCCCGCTTTTGATTATTACAGCATGTGGGCGTTTCAAATGTACGGCGTGTTGTGGGCGGAATACTATGGCAATAAATATTATCCCGAACAAGCTAAAAAATTTATGACCAATTTCAGTGATCTGAAATCCAATTATCCATACCTTTTTAGTCGTGATGGAAAAATGATCATGTGGGGACGCAGTATATCCTATCGGTATGCATCGGTGACTGCTTTTCCTTTGATGGGATTTGAGAATTCTGCGGAGACAAACTATGGTTGGATGCGACGCATAGCTTCCGGCACATTGCTCCAGTTTTTTCAACATCCCGGTTTTATGAAAGATGGTGTTCCTACCTTGGGTTTTTATGGGCCATTTGAACCGGCAGTACAGATGTATAGTTGCAGAGGTAGTGTGTATTGGGGTGGCAAGGTCTTTCTTGGTTTATTGGTTCCGGCCGATAATCCTTTCTGGACGGCTATTGAAAATGAAGGAGACTGGGATACAAAGTTGGTCAAAGGAAAAGTGTATAACAAGTTTGAAACGGGGTCACAGATCCTGATTACCGATTATCCAAACATTGGTGCATCGGAAGTGCGTGCGTGGTGTCATGCACCTGTGGCGGGCGACTGGCAGAAATTCCGAAGCACCGAAAACTACAACCGCTTATCTTACAACAGTGCATTTCCATGGCAGGCCGACGGCGCAAATGGTGAAGTAGCTATGAATTATGTTGTCATGAATAAAGATAATAAATGGGAAGCACTTCGTCTTTACACTTTCAAGAAGTTTGAAAATGGCATTTATTATCGTGATGCAGAACTTGAAACCAACAGTGCCATTCAATTCAAACTAGCCGATATTCCTCTTCCTAACGGTATTCTTCGGATAGATCGATTAGTAAGTCCTTCGGATGTAAATTTACGTTTGGGTCATTACTCATTGCCACAATTAGACGTACCGATAAAAGAAGAGATTCGGAAAGTGAAGGGCTATCAGGTTCGGATTATTAGTAATGGAGTTTATCAATTAGCCATGGTGTCTCTGGAAGGATGGAAGTCGATGGAATTTGTACACGCAAAAGGATTGCATCCGGAGAGTGAGATAAGCGAGGTCATCAATGTGGCGGATAACTTCTCTGCCGGAAAAACAAATCCGAAAATTTACAGTACACTAATGCTTTGGAAAAAAGCCGGAGAGAAATGGACAAACGATGAATTAGTACCGGTAAAGAAAATACAGTATGATGCCGCTAAGAATAATGCAACGATACTTTTTAGTAATGGTGAAAAGAAAGTAGTAAGCTTTGATTGAGTACTGAGCGAGAGTTCTATTTAGTCTCAAACGAATAAAGAGGATGTTCCAATAACTGGAGTATCCTCTTTTTTGATGTCTATGAAAATCACAAATAAATAATAAAATGTAACGCATCTTGACATGTTGTTTTGGAATTATGGCAGGTGAATCTGATAATTGTAAGCTATAAGTGGCTGTTCTTCAATAGGAAATAAGGTGTGACTGAATTTTAGACCTATTTGACTGAATTGTTCCCCTTCTTGAAAACCGGTTGTAATATATTTGTAGCCGTTAATAACTGTAAAAAATAATTTTAAAACCAAAATGTAATTTCAATGAAGAACAGCACTGATTAATCATTAGATGGAGAACAATTCAGCGTTATTGCCCAGTCTAAAAAATTGTATTTATGTAATCTAATATCAATTAAATTTTAAAAATCATGAACGTAAAAAAGAAGTTTTTATGTCTTCTGGCTCTATCCGTTTGCACTATGCCAACACTTTGGGCCAAAGCAAAAGACAGTAGTACCTCAATAAATGCAGCGGTACAGCAAAATTCGAATGGAACTGTTACAGGAAAGGTAATGGATAAAAGCGGAGAATCTTTAATCGGAGTAAGTGTCAAAGTAAAAGGCACCTCGGCAGCCACTATTACTGATGTCAACGGAAACTTTTCAATAAGTAATGTTTCGTCTACAGATGTATTAACATTCTCATATATTGGGATGAACAGCCAAGAAGTTAATGTAGGAAACCAAAAGTCATTTAATGTAAAACTGAGCGACAACTCTGTTAATATGAATGAAGTTGTTGTTGTTGGTTTTGGAACACAAAAGAAAGTGAATTTAACAGGTTCAGTTGGCACAGTTGATGCTAAAGAATTAGAAGCTCGTCCTGTTCAGAATGTTTCACAATCACTTCAAGGTTTAGTAACCGGTTTGAATATTTCCCAAAATCAAGGAAGCCTTGAAAGTAAACCCAGTATAAATATTCGTGGTACAGGTACTATTGGTCAGGGTTCAAGTGGAAATCCATTGATACTTATTGATGGTATGGAAGGAGATATTAATGCAATCAATCCTCAAGACATTGATAATATTTCAGTTTTAAAAGATGCTGCTGCTTCTTCCATATATGGATCACGTGCACCTTTTGGAGTTATATTAATTACAACCAAAAAAGGTAAAGCAGGTAAACTCTCTGTTAGTTATAGCAATAACTTCAAATCGAGTTCGCCTGTAAGTATGCCACAGATGATGGATTCCTATACTTTTGCCTTGTATTTCAATGAAGCATCTAAGAATGGTGGATCAGGAGCATTTTTTGATGATGCATGGTTAAAAAGAATTCAAGACTTTCAGGCTGGAAAACTTGTGAATTCAAATGGATTGCCAATGACAACTGTTCCTAATGGGACTCATTGGGCAGATTATGGTGGTGCAAACGATAATGTAGACTGGTACAAAGCCCTTTATAAAAGCGCCACTACTTCGCAAGAACATAACTTTAGTGTGTCAGGAGGAAATGAAACTACTAAGTATTATTTCTCTGGAAATTATTTGGATCAATCAGGGTTAATGAAGTTTGGAGGAGATAACTTTAATCGGTATACAGCAACTGCTAAAATTGAAACTAAATTATCCAGTTGGGCAACCATTGCTTATAATACACGATGGGTGCGACAAGACAATCAAAGACCATCTTCGCTTACCGATGGACTTTATTCAGATTTGGCTCGTCAGGGTTGGCCTATATTGCCTTTATATGATCCTAACGGACATTTATTCTCATCTCCATCCCCAGCACTAGCATTAAGAGATGGTGGTCGCGATAAGTCACAAGAAGATTGGTTGTATCAACAAGCCAAATTAGTCATCGAGCCAATTAAAGGCTGGAGAACTACTGCTGAACTTAACTATAAGACAGATGACCAGTTCAGACATTGGGATTCTCAGAAAACGCAGAATTATGATGTCAATAACAATGCATATGTTTATAATTCTTATTCAAATGTTCACGAAGGTGCTTATAGAACAAATTTCTTTAATACCAATATATTCTCAGAATATACTAAAGAAATGAATGGACATACCTTCAAGGTAATGGGTGGATTTCAATCAGAAATGAACAAATTTCGTGAAGTTACGGCAGATAGACAAGGTATAATTGTATCATCATTGCCAACTATTAATACAACTAGTGGTTTTGATGCTTCAGGTAAGGTCGTTTCACCAGGAGTATCCGGTCAATATTACAATTGGTCAACAGCAGGTTTTTTTGGACGTATAAATTATGATTACAAGGGACGATATTTGCTTGAAGCTAATTTACGCTATGATGGGTCATCAAGATTTCAAGCAGATAAAAGATGGAACTATTTCCCTTCTGTATCGGCGGGTTGGAATATAGCTCGTGAATCATTTTGGGCGCCTTACGAAAAGTATATTAGTACCTTTAAATTGAGAGGTTCGTATGGTTTGCTAGGTAATCAAAACATAGTAGATGATAATAACAATATCAAACCTTATCCTACTTATAATACTATGCCTATTGGTACAGCCAATGGTTCGTGGTTAGTCAATGGAGCTCAGCCTAATACCTCTAGTATGCCGGCTATAATTAGTTCTTCATTAGCTTGGGAGAAAATAAAGACATGGAATTTTGGGACTGATTTTGCTGCGTTAAATAATCGTTTAAATGCTTCATTTGATTATTTCTCACGCTTTACCACTGACATGGTGGGACCGGCTATTGAGTTGCCTGCAACTTTTGGAATTGGGGTACCAAAAACCAATAATACCGACCTTAAAACATATGGTTTTGAATTGGAGGTAAGTTGGAGAGATCGACTTTCAAATGGTCTTGGATATGGTATAAAAGTAATGTTATCAAATTCAACTACAAAAATTACAAGATACCCTAATGCTACTGGCAAGTTAGATACTTATAGAGCAGGTCAAACGCTAGGGGATATTTGGGGTTACTCCACAATTGGAATTGCAAAATCGGATGCAGAGATGAGTGCACATTTAGCGACATTGGCAAATGGTGGTCAGAATGCATTAGGATCGAACTGGAAAGCAGGTGATATTATGTATGAAGATGTTAATGGAGATGGTAAAATTGATAATGGTGCAAATACAGCTAGTGATCATGGAGATTTGAAAATTATTGGTAACAATAAACCTAAATTGCCATTTGCATTTGAACTTACAGCAGATTGGAAAGGATTTGATATCCGTGCATTTTTCCAGGGTGTGGCGAAAAGGGATTATTTTCAGGGGAGCTATTACTTCTGGGGAGCCTCAGGTGGTGGTATTTGGTGGTCAACCGGGTTGAAAGAACAAGAAGATTATTTCAGGGCTGATGCAAGTAACCCATTGGGTCAAAATCTTGATTCATATTATCCCCGTCCTATTTTTAGTGGGAAGAACCAGCAAACGCAAACCCGTTATTTACAAGATGCCTCTTATGTCCGCTTGAAAAACCTTCAAATAGGCTATACGCTTCCGAACAACATCACATCAAAAGTAGGTATCCAAAAATTGAGACTTTACGTATCTGGCGAAAACCTACTAACACTTACTAAAATGTCAAAGATATTTGATCCAGAAACCATTGATGGTGGATCCGGCTCTAATGGTAATGCATATCCATTATCAAAGGTCATTTCAGGTGGTATTAGTGTCAACTTTTAAATAATGAAATCATGAAAAATAAAATTTTTTTATCACTTATAGCTGCTCTTAGCTTATTATGTTCATGTAATAGCTTTCTTGATCAGGCACCATTATCAAGTATAACGCCGGAAAATTATTTGAACGATGAATCGCAATTGGGAGCATATAGTATCGCTCGTTACACTGTTTTTCCAACACACGGAAACTGGTCGTTTGGTACTTTTGGTATTGATATAGCTACTGATAATATGACAGGAATGGGCTATGATAATAAGTATGTACCCGGACAATGGAAAGTAGGTCAAAATGGTGGAGACTGGGACTTTGGAGATATTCGTCAATGTAACTATTTTCTAAATACAGTAGAACCTAGAAGAAAAGCTGGTACGATAACAGGAAGTCTAACTAACATTAAGCATTATGTTGGGGAAGTTTATATGATTCGCGCTTTTGCATATTTTGATAAGCTTCAGAAATTAGGCGATTTTCCTATTGTTACGAATCTTTTACCAGATGAATGGCAAACACTTGCTGATGCAAGTAAACGTAAGCCATGTAACGAAGTTGCCCGTTTTATTATTCAGGACTTGGATTCAGCAATAAATTTAATGCAAACCACTGCTCCAGATGGAAAGAAAAACAGGCTTTCTAAGTATTGTGCACTTCAATTTAAATCGAGGGTTGCTTTATTTGAAGCAAGTTGGCTGAAAAATTTTAAAGGAACTGCATTTGTACCGAATGGGACAAACTGGCCTGGAAAGACTCAGAATCCAAGTTATCAATACCCTTCCGGTAGTATTGACAATGAAATAAATTATTTTCTAGATCAAGCTATTGCTTCTTCTCAACAAGTAGCAGATAATGTTGCGCTAGTAAATAACACAATGAAGGCTGAAGCGGAAACAGGTAGAGAATTCAGTGTTGCAAGTGATAAAAATCCATATTGCACAATGTTTAGTTCAGCAGATATGTCTGGATATAGTGAGGTTCTTTTGTGGAGACAATATAATAAAGGACTTGGAATTACTCATAATGTTCCAGTTGCCGCACAAATTGGAAATAATGGAGCGGGAACTACACGAGGTATGGTGGATGGATTTTTAATGGCAAATGGATTGCCTATTTATGCTCAGAGCTCAGGTTATATGGGCGATGATAGTGCTGCTGTAGTTCGTAAAAATCGCGATGGACGTTTATGGTTATTCTTAAAAACTCCAGGACAAGTAAATGTTCTTTATCCGAGCAGTTCAGGTGATCATGCAACACCTATAGAGCTTACTCCTTTAATTCTTTCCTCTACTGCAGAGCAAAAATACACTACAGGATATGCTATTCGTAAAGGATTAAACTATGACGCGGCTCAGTGTGCGAACGGAGGTGGTTTTACAGGTGCAATTGTATTTCGTGCCGTAGAATCTTATCTTAATTATATGGAAGCGTATTATTTGAGAAATGGAAATCTTGATGCTAAAGCACAATCTTATTGGACTCAAATAAGAAATCGTGCCGGAGTTGATCCCGACTTTAATAAAACTATTGCAGCAACTGATTTGTCGAAAGAAGCTAAAAATGATTGGGGAGCATATTCTGCAGGTAATTTGATTGACCCTACATTATATAATATCCGAAGAGAACGCCGTTGTGAACTGATGGCAGAAGGTCTTCGGTGGATGGATTTGAAACGTTGGAGATCGCTTGATCAAATGATTAGTACACCTTATCATATTGAAGGATTTAAACTTTGGGGACCAATGAAAGATTGGTATTCTGCAAGTAGTCTTAAATATGGAATTGGAGATGGAAGTAATGTTTCAGCACCAACACTTAGTTTGTATTTACGTCCATATGAATTAACCACAACTTCACTTGCATATAGCGGTTATAAATGGGCTATGGCTCACTATTTAAGCCCAATTGCATCTCAACATTTCTTAATCACCTCTATTGATGGTAAGGACGTGACTACTTCACCGATTTATCAAAATCCAGGATGGTCTACTACTCCAAATACAGGAGCTATAAATTAAAAAACTGTTTTAGTTAACAATAAAAATAAGTTTTTTTAGGCCACCTTAGAAATATTGTCTAAGGTGGCTTTTTTCTTTAGTAGCAGGAGTTGTATGTTGCTAGAATGTTAAGTGTTAACAAAGATCATGTATTGTTAATTCAAATAAAACATCTGCATTGATATTTTTTCTCCTTTTTTGAATGAATTTTTCCCCTTGATACATTATTTAAACTTTATTTTTGCACTATACATAATCAAATACACTCTATGAAAAGTAAAAAACATATTTTTATCCAATTTATTTTTATGTTCTTAATTACAAATTCTTATTCACAAAACCTACCAACCAAAACAGCCCTCATCAATGGTACTTCATTTACCGACAATGAAGGTAAGGTTATCAATGCTCATGGTGGAGGATTTTTAAAAGTGGGCAATTACTACTATTGGATAGGTGAAAACCGAAAACAAGGGGTTTTTGTGTCTTGCTACCGGTCAAAGGATTTGATGAATTGGGAGTTTAGAGGGGATTTACTGACCCGGCAATCGCACACGGAACTTGATAGTGCCAACATAGAACGACCAAAGGTGATTTATAATTCCAAAACAAAGCAATTTGTGATGTGGATGCATTATGAGTATGGTCGGGACTATAGTTATGCGCGCGCAGCGATAGCTACTTCAAGCGATATAGAAAAACCATTTACATTCGTCAAAAGCTTTCGTCCGTTTGGTAACATGTCGCGCGATTGTACTCTTTATATGGATGAAGATGGAAGTGCCTATTTTTTCTCATCGGCACGCGAAAATTATGATATGATGCTATATAAACTCACCGATGACTATACAGATGTAAAGAAACAGATAGCAACGCTCTGGCCAGGAGGGCATCGCGAAGCACCTGCTTTGGTAAAGCGCGGCAAATACTATTTCCTCATGACTTCGGGTTGTACCGGTTGGGCTCCGAATCAGGCAATGTATGCGTTTTCGAAATCAATCTCAGGACCATGGTCGGAATTGAAGAATATTGCTAACTCCACCACCTTCGATTCACAATCTACTTTTATTCTGCCACTTGTTGGCAACAAAACAACTAGTTATCTTTATGTTGGTGACCGTTGGGATGGGAAACAGTATTTTAAATCCGGCTATATTTTCTTACCTTTGGCTTTTGAAAATGACAGCACTATGACCTTGAGCTGGAGGGATAAGATTAGCATAGATGTCAAAACCGGAAAGGTAAAATAGCGTTTAGACAGATTACGAACAAAATTAATACAAATAGAAATACAAATGAGAAAAAAACTAATGCTGGGGAGTTTATTCGTGGCACTGCTTTTACCGGCAGCAGCTCAGAATACTCCTGTTGTAAACGATTGGGAGAATCCCGCTGTTTTTCAGATTAACCGAGAACCGGCACGTGCCACCTTCCTGCCTTTTGCTGATAAACACTCGGCAGTTGCTGATATCTACGAAAGTTCTCCATGGTATGCTTCATTGAACGGACAGTGGAAATTTCAATGGTCGCCTACGCCCGATCAACGTCCGAAGGACTTCTATAAAACCGATTTTAATGTGGTGAACTGGAAAGAAATTCAGGTGCCATCTAATTGGGAACTGAAAGGATACGGTATTCCGATTTATACAAACATGACCTATCCATTTGTCAAAAATCCACCTTATATCGATCACTCCGATAATCCGGTAGGTTCGTATCGCCGCGATTTTCAGTTAGAATCGTCTTGGAATGGTCGCCGTGTCTACCTTCATTTCGAAGCCGGAACATCGGCTATGTACATCTGGGTGAATGGAAAGAAAGTGGGTTATACCGAAAATACAAAAAGCCCTGCCGAATTTGATATTACTAATTATGTAAAGCCTGGTAAAAACTTGCTGGCAGTAGAGGTCTATCGCTGGAGCGACGGTTCTTACCTCGAAGATCAGGATTTCTGGCGTATCTCGGGTATCGACCGCAATGTGTATCTGTACAGCACTTCCAATCTTCGTGTTGTCGATTTTTTTGCTCGTCCCGATTTGGATAGTAACTATAAAAACGGCTCATTGGCGGTGGATGTAAAACTAAGTAATTACAACAAGTCTGCCAAAACAGGAATAGTGGAAGCTTCGTTGCTCGATGCCAATGGAAAAGAAGTTTTCAATCAAACATTGAAAATTGCTACACCTGCCGATGGTAAGAAAGAACTTACTTTCAGCAAGAATGTTTCTTCACCTCAACTGTGGAGCAGCGAAACGCCTTATCTGTACTCGTTGGTACTGACTTTGAAAGACGAAAGTGGTAAATTTCTCGAAACAGTTGCTACTAAAATCGGTTTCCGCAAGGTGGAACTGAAAAATGGTCAGCTGTTGGTGAATGGTAAACGCATCTTGGTACATGGAGTAAACATTCATGAGCATAATCCGGTTACCGGTCATTATCAGACCATGGATATGATGATGTTAGACATAAAAATGATGAAGCAGCACAATGTCAATGCAGTGCGTTGTAGTCATTATCCCGAAAATACTCAATGGGTGAAATTATGCGAGAAATATGGAATCTATCTGGTAGACGAAGCCAATATCGAGAGTCATGGTATGGGTTACGGCAAAGAAAATATGGCTTTTCATGCCGAATGGGATGCCGCACATCTCGATAGAACGTATAGTCTTGTAGAACGCGACAAAAACTCACCTGCCGTTATCCTTTGGTCGCTTGGGAACGAGTGTAGCAATGGTGACGTGTTTTTGAAAACGTACAAATGGATTAAAGAACGCGACAAAACCCGATTGGTACAATTTGAACAAGCACACGAAAAAGAAAATACCGACGTGGTGTGTCCGATGTATCCAAGTATAGCTTATATGAAGGAATATGCTGCACGCGAAAATGTGAAACGTCCGTTTATCATGTGCGAATATGCTCACGCCATGGGTAATAGCTCTGGAAATTTCAAAGAATACTGGGATATTATTCGTGGAAGTAAAAACATGCAGGGCGGATTTATCTGGGACTGGGTGGATCAGGGATTTGAAGTGACCGACGAAGCAGGACGCAAATATTGGGCTTATGGTGGCGACATGGGTAGCCAAAATTATACAAACGATGAGAACTTCGACCACAATGGGCTTGTTTGGCCTGACAGAAAACCTCATCCCGGATTGTTGGAAGTGAAAAAATACTATCAGGATATTTATTTCAAAGCCACTCAACCCGAAAAAGGATTGATTACTGTGGCGAATGAACTTCACTACACTAACTTGCAAAGCTACACTTTTGGTTACGAAGTATTGAAAAATGGTGAAGTAATTAAAACCGGAACATTTGATCTCAACCTGGCTCCCGAGTCTGAAAAGCAAGTACAACTGGCTATGCCCGAAACACCTGCAGCTGATGGAGTAGAATATTTGCTGAATGTGTATGCATATACTCGTAATGGATCTGATGTTGTACCGCAAGGTCATGAGGTATCTCGCGAGCAATTCAAACTCGGCGATGGTAACTATTTTGCAAAAGCTGCTGCTGCGAAAGGTGCCGTAAAAGTTGAAGATAATAAAGACGCTATAACTATTGAAGCTGCCGGTGTGAAGGTGATGGTAAATAAATTGACTGGTTTGATGGCTGGATATAAAGTTGATAATCGTTGGTACTTTAATTCTAAACCCACTCCAAATTTCTGGCGTGCACCAACGGATAATGATTTTGGAAACGGAATGGAACATAAATGCAATATCTGGCGTACAGCCGGTGAAAATACTTCGGTAAAAAACATCGCCGTGAAACAGGAAGATGGAAAAGCAGTGGTTACTGCTGACCTTTATCTGAAAGATGTAGCCTCTGATTATCAAATTGTGTACACAATGACTGCCGACGGTGCTGTGGCTGTCAACGTATCGTACAAAGCCGGGGCTAACGAATTGCCTGAAATGCCTCGTTTTGGTATGATTATGAGCCTGAACAAGGAGTTTGATAACTTCGCGTACTATGGTCGTGGACCTTGGGAGAATTATTCCGACCGAAACGACGCGTCGTTTATCGGTCTTTATAGCAGCAAAGTATCTGATCAATATGTGCCGTATACCCGTCCGCAAGAGAATGGTTATAAAACCGATCTTCGTTGGTTAACCATGACCAATAACGAGGGCAAAGGAATACGTATTGAAGGATTGCAACCTATCTGTGCCAGCGCGTTGAACAACTGGCCCGAAGATTTTGATCCGGGACTGTCGAAGAAATACCGCCATACCAACGATATTACGCCTAACAGAGATGAAGTCATCCTGTCGGTGGATTTGGCACAACGTGGCGTGGGTGGCGACACCAGTTGGGGAGCATTGCCACACGAACAATACCTGTTGAAAGCAAAAGAGTACAGTTACGGTTTTGTAATTAAACCGGTGAAGTAATTCATTTACATAAAATATCCAACAAAAATGGCCGTAAAGCAAACGCTTTACGGCCATTTTTTATAAAACAAGATCGAATTATTTAATCGTAAAATCGTATGTCACACCACTGTAAGTCAATGTTGCTTTGTTATCTTGTGTGCCATCACCATAATCAATTACTCCTGTGCTTTGACCAATAGTTATTGTTACGCTTCCTTTTGTAATGTAAGGATACAACGTACTGCCAATTAAAGGATTGCTGG
>Ga0302296_1001303_pt1 | contig 18233 bp, 17 predicted proteins | sample III_Fen_N3_1_FD_194546 | JGI IMG/M metagenome (GOLD analysis project Ga0302296, IMG submission 194546) | Peat permafrost microbial communities from Stordalen Mire near Abisko, Sweden - III_Fen_N3_1 | ecosystem: Environmental > Terrestrial > Soil > Wetlands > Permafrost | place: Sweden: Abisko...
AGGCGGTACTTGCAATTCCAGTAACGGCAATCTTCCGAAGCAAAATCGGAGTTGGTGACGCGGTAATTTCCCTTGTAAAAGCTGCGGGCAATCTGTAATCCCCAGGGTTTACCGAGCAGAAATGCAGCGGGATTGTTGATGGCCACGTTGGGCGAAAGCAAGATCAAACCGTCCATCAGTTCAGGAAAATCGGTGGCCAGTTTTAACATCAGCGTCCCACCGGTCGAAGTTCCCATCAGAATGACTTTTTCGCCTAATTGATGTGCTACCACGAGCGCCGCTTTGGCCGATTCGTACAATCGGTCGGGATTCATGTCAATCAGTGCTTCGGTGGTGTCGATGCCATGCGAAGCGAGCAACGGAAGGTATAAGTTCATGCCATATCGGTGGGCAAAATCAATGTGCACGGGATTTCCTTCGTACCACGATGCCGAAAATCCGTGGAGATAAAGCAAACAATACGGTGTTTTATTTTTCAGGCTGTCGTTCGCCCAGATAATCCGGCTTTCGTTGTCAGGCTTGATTTTTCGGCTGGGTTCCTTGCTTTTTAGGTAGGTTTCTACTTCGGAAGTTTGAAGGTTGAAGGCAGGCAGTTGGTTGTTTAGTTGAGGCTTCGGAAATGTTGGTCCGGCCATGTAAACAATCCCCAACAGGCAAAACACGGAAACGACAATCAGCAGAATTTTCTTCATGGTCAAAGGATTTGTTCGGAATGTATTCAGCTAAATTACTAAAATCGAACAAGAAGTCAAATTGAAAAACCTGCTTATCATTCCCGTTATAAATCGAGAATAACATGCAGGTTGAAATTTATGAATTTGTACTGAAAAAAATGAAGAAAGTTAATCAGCTGATCATGAGGATTGTTCCATTAACTGTTGCGGTGTACTTTGTTAACGGATTGTTGGCTGGCCCCTGTAAAACTGATCCGCTTGTGCTGAACTGGGCTCCGTGGCAAGGACAAACAAGCTTGTTCGCAGCATTGTTGTATTCAACCGTACAGCCCTGATGGGTGCAGATTTTCGACAAGGCGACATAGCTGGTTGCACTTGATCGGATAATAATCATATTGCCGCTATAAACAGCTCCGCCAATAGTTTTTAACGGTGCATAAGCGCTTGTAGTTAAATCGATGGTAGTTCCACCAGTTGCCGGCGTTGGGTCACTGGCCTTGCTGCAGGCATTAAATACAGCAGGAGCAAAAAACAACACACTTCCACCCACCAATACTTTGCTGAAAAATTCTTTTCGATCCATCTTTGAATAAATTTAAATTGATTGAATACGAATGTTGTGTTAACGAGCTTTTGACGGATCGTCATGCCGAACTTGTTTCGGCATCTCAAATAGGATGAGACCCCGAAATAAATTCGGGGTGACTGGAACTTGGCAAAGCCGAGCTAACGCAACACTAATTTTCCTTATAGAAACAATCGTATTACGTTTTTGATATGGATGATATGTTAAAAAAAATCAATTAACTCAAAGGAAGATTAAACATCTTTGACGGTTATGGGTTGAATAAGGAATTCGTATAAGTCCTGAGAAAACTTTAAAATTTAGTATTTGTTACTCTTTATACTAAATATAGAATACTAAAAATCAACTGTTCAAGTATGGATAAATTTTCGCAAGTCGGGAACCAGGAAATCGCTGCCATCGAAGAAATATATTCCTCCTTTTTGATTGATCCTGAATCGGTAGATGCAAGCTGGAAGATTTTTTTTTCGGGATTTGAATTCGCCCGTAAAAATTATGCAGATCAAAAAAGTTCCTTGCACGACACGAAAATCGATCGGGAGTTTGCCATTCTGAATCTTATTCATGGCTACCGTCAGCGGGGACATTTGTTTACCAAAACCAATCCGGTGCGTTTGCGGCGGAAGTATTCACCAACACTCGACATCGAAAACTTCGGGCTACAGAAAACTGATCTGGATACCGTTTTTCAGGCCGGAAATAACATTGGAATTGGACCGGCAACTTTGCGCGCCATTATCGAACATCTGGAGACTACCTATTGCCAGTCGATTGGCGTTGAATATGTGTACATGCGCAATCCTGAACTTATTGACTGGATGAAAGGCAAGATGGAATCGACCCGGAATTCGCAGGTTTTTACTCCTGAAATGCAAAAGCATATCTATTACCACCTGAAGATTGCTGTTGGCTTCGAAAGTTTTATTCATAAGAAATTTGTCGGGCAGAAACGGTTCTCGCTCGAAGGTGGCGAAGCGCTGATTCCGGCGCTGGATGCGGTCATTGAGCATGGCGCTGAACTGGGAATTGAAGAATTTGTGATTGGAATGGCTCACCGTGGACGACTCAACGTACTGACCAATATTCTTGAAAAACCATACGAGCATATTTTTAAAGAATTTGTTGGAACTGAATACGAACAGGACCTTTCGCTGGGCGATGTAAAATACCATCTGGGTTACGACAATGATGTACAGACCGATCGAGGCAAAAAAATCCGTTTGAGCCTGATGCCTAATCCATCTCACCTCGAAACGGTTTCAGCGTTGGTTCAGGGCATGGCACGTTCGCGCATCGATTCGCATTACAATCGTAATTTTGATAAGGTTGCGCCGATCGTTATTCATGGCGATGCTGCCATCGCCGTTCAGGGAATTGTTTACGAAGTGATCCAGATGTCGCAATTGCCCGGCTATAAAACCGGCGGAACCATTCATCTGGTCATCAACAATCAGGTTGGTTTTACCACCAATTATTTGGATGCACGTTCGAGTACTTATTGCACCGACGTGGCTAAAGTGACCCGTTCGCCCGTATTTCATGTGAACGGCGACGATGTTGAAGCAATCATTTTTACCGTGAAACTGGCCATGGAGTTCAGACAAAAGTTTCATGCCGATGTTTTTATCGATATTTTGTGCTATCGCAAATACGGGCACAACGAAGGCGACGAACCACGGTTTACTCAGCCTTTGCTCTATAAGGAAATTGAGAAACACCGCAATCCACGCGATATTTATGCCGATAAACTGGCCGAACAAGGTGTCATGACATTTGCTGAAGCCGCAACACTAAATCGTGATTTTGATCAATTTCTGGAAACGAAATACAAGGAATCAGAAAAAATTGAAAAGGTACAAGTTCGTCGGTTCCTGAGCAGCGAATATACTGATTATGAAAATCCTGTTAGTTCAGATTTGAATCGTTCGATACAAACAGGCGTTCAAAAAAGCGAGCTAATCCGAATTGCTGAAAGAATTAATCATTTGCCAGCCGATAAAAAGTTCTTCAAAAAAATCGACCGTATTGTTGAAGATCGTCGCATGATGATGCTTGATAACCGTCTCGATTGGGCGATGGCTGAATTGCTTGCCTACGGAACTTTGCTGGAGGAAGGTTTTTCGGTCAGGTTGAGCGGCCAGGATACAGAACGCGGCACGTTTGCACATCGACATGCATCGTTTGTGATTGAAGATACCGATGATAAGTATTTCCCGTTAAAGCATATCAGTGACAAACAGGCTGATTTTCATGTATTCAATTCGCTTTTATCCGAATATGGAGTGCTGGGTTTTGAATATGGTTACTCCCTTGCCAATCCTAAAAGTCTGACTGTTTGGGAAGCTCAGTTTGGCGATTTTGCCAATGTTTCACAAGTAATCTTCGATCAGTACATCTCCTCAGCATTCGAAAAATGGGGTATGATGAACAGTCTGGTTCTGTATCTTCCACATGGATACGAAGGTCAGGGCCCCGAACATTCGAGCGCCCGGATCGAGCGTTTTCTGAACCTGACGGCTGATAATAACATACAGGTAGTTATTCCGACTACGCCAGCCAATATGTTTCATTTACTTCGTCGTCATTTGCACTGGAATGTGCGTGTCCCTTTGATCGTTTTCACACCCAAAAGCTTGCTGCGGCATCCGATGGTTATCTCAACGGTTGACGAACTGTCGGAAGGGGCTTTTCAGGAAATCATTGAAGATGTTATAATCAAGCCTGAAGAAGTAAAAAAGTTGGTTTTTACCTACGGAAAACTCTATTACGATATGCACAAACGTCAGGCAGAAGAAGGCATTACCAATACGGCAATTGTTCGGATTGAACAATTATTTCCACTGAATACTGAACGAATCAGATCCATTAGTTCGAAATATCCGAACCTCGAAAAAATAATCTGGGCACAGGACGAACCATCGAATATGGGCGCATGGCAGCACATTCAGAGGTTTCTGCCTGACATACCATTCGAGTTGATTTCACGACCGGCCAGTGCCAGCCCGGCAGTTGGACTGATGTACCAGCACAATGTCGGACTGAAAAAGATACTTGATGAAGTCTTCACGGAAGAACAGAAAATAGTCAATGATCGTTAGGAAAGAGGAAAAAGGAAAGAGAAGGAGTTCACCCAGAATTGTAGTCCCATCTGGACGTAATATATTATAGTCCTGGCTTTTAAGATGGTGAAAAGAAAAAGCGCCGGACAATAAATTTTAATCGGAGTTGGGACAAGTTTTCGGCGCAATTGCACAAATTTTACGGCAAGAAACACCTAATATTTGAAATGAAATAATTTACCAAACATGCTAATCGAACTGAAAGTACCTACACCCGGAGAATCCATTACGGAAGTTGAACTTGGAAAGTGGTTGGTTGCCGATGGCGACCTTGTTGAAAAGGATCAGGAAGTGGCCGAAATTGAATCGGATAAAGCGACTTTAAGCTTGTCGGCAACCGAAAGCGGACAAATTAAAATTCTTGTTCAGGAAGGAGATCGCGTGGCTGTTGGTGCAATTGCCTGTACGATCGACACCAGCGTTACTTCAGGAATTGTACCGGAAAAGCAGCGACCTGAAACCAACTCATTGGTTGAAGCCAAAAACATATCGATTCCTGTTTCTGAAAAAGCTAATGTGGTTGAAAATGAGGTTAAGCAGGAAGGTTCGAAAATTAAAGTTACTTCTGTTGCAATGAAGATGATGGAAGAAAACAACCTTTCGATGGAGGAAGTTTTGAATGGCTTACACCGGATTTCGAAAAGCGACATTGAAGCGGTTATGGCGCTTCCGAAAGAAGACAAACTCACTTCAATCGCTTCGACAGGCTCAATCGTTGAGCACGTCGAAGTGTCGCGGGCTGAAAATCGCGTTAAAATGACTTCGTTACGACGTAAACTGAGTGAGCGACTGGTTGCAGTTAAGAACGAAACCGCCATGCTCACTACTTTCAACGAGATCGACATGAGCCGTGTGATGGATATGCGGACCAAACTTCAGTCTAAGTTCGTTGAAAAATACGGTTTGAAACTGGGTTTCATGTCCATTTTCACCAAGGCTGTTGCCGAAGCCATGCAGTTTCATCCTTCCATTAATTCACAGATCGATGGAGAAGAGATTGTAACTCCTGAATTTGTGGATGTAGGAATCGCTGTTCAAACACCCAAAGGATTGATGGTTCCCATTGTCCGAAATGCTGAAAGTAAGACGATACCTGAAATTGAACTGGAAATAAAGACTTTGGCCGAAAAAGCCCGGACAAAAAAGATCAGCGTAGAAGAACTTTCCGGCGGAACATTTACCATAACCAACGGCGGCACTTTTGGATCGCTGCTTTCCACACCGATCATCAATCCGCCGCAATCGGCTATTCTCGGAATGCACAACATTGTCGATCGCCCGGTAGCTGTGAATGGGCAGGTGGTGATCAGGCCAATGATGTATGTGGCTTTATCCTACGATCACCGCATCATCGACGGAAAAGATTCGGTTGGTTTTCTGGTAAAGGTGAAAGAACTAATCGAGAATCCTGAACGATTACTTACTTCTGGCCGAAACCCGGAGGAAGTTCTGCTGGGTTTATAATTCGGATGATTAAACGAAATATTAGCTCTTCTCTTTATCGGGAAGGGCTTTTTATTAGTTTTGCCGAAGTTATGACAGATACGCTCAATCATTTGGACAATGAACTTCAGCATGGCAATCGGAAACTTTTTAATCAACTTTTCACGGATTACTATGTGAACCTTTGTCGTTTTTCATATACCTATCTGAGAGACAATGACACTTCTGAAGAAATCGTTCAGGAAGTGTTCATTACCCTTTGGGAGCAACGAGACTCAATAGATATTAATACTTCAATTCGTTCTTTCCTATATACATCTGTCAAAAACAGGTCGTTGAACTATATCCGCAACCAGAAAACACGCGTTCGCCACGAGGACGAATTTGCCAGAGAACAAGCTTCAAAGGTAGTTCACATCATTAATTTTTGTGAACGGGAAGAGTTAAACCATATTATTGATCAGGCAATAACTGAACTTCCCGAACAATGCCGCACAATCTTTGAGATGAGCCGAACACAGAACCTAACTTACAACGAAATTGCCCAACGGTTAAATATTAAGCCAAAAACGGTCGAAAACCAGATGGGCATTGCTCTCAAAAAACTTCGAGGCAAATTAGCTCCTTATCTTACCTGCATTATTACATTTTTTTAATTCGTTGTTTGGGGGTATCGTTTGGGGGATGTGTCGTACTTGTAAAAACTCTAAATTATGGTACACGATATTCCCTGGATACTACTTGAAAAACACTTTGCTGAAGAAACCGATGCTTTGGAAAACCAACAAGTAAACGAATGGTTGGATAGTGCTTCGGAAAATGCGATGATTCTGGAACAATTGCAAAATTACTATCAAACTTACGGTTCCTTGCCTGTCGAATTTATACCTGATGCAAAAGCCGGACTGGAAAAAGTTTCTGAAAAGACAACTCCAAAATCAAAGGCATTTAGAATGTACAATTGGTGGTGGAAGGTTGCGGCAGTATTGTTGATTGGCTTTTGTAGTTGGTGGCTTGTACACGAACCGGCAATAAAACAGACCACTGAATTTACCTCAGTATTAAAAACCGACACCACAGTTACAACCATTACCTTATCGGATGGTAGTCATATTTGGCTAAACGCGCATTCATCCATCAAATATCCCGAAAAATTTGACGATACGCGTGAAGTGTTTCTGGAAGGAGAGGCCTATTTCGAGATTGCTCACGATTCAGCACATCCGTTTGTGGTTCATACTTCAAACACTCAAACCCGTGTATTAGGTACCAAGTTCGACATTAGGTCGTACACTCTCGAAAACCATACAACGCTTACTGTTACTGAAGGAAAGGTTTCCTTTGGGAATGCTGCCAATAAGCAAGTCGTACTAACACTCAATCAAAAAGGCACATTCGATAAAACCAGTGGCAATGTGTCGAAAGTTGAGAACGATAATTGCAATTTCATGTCGTGGAAAACGCTTGATTTCGATTTTGACAGGCAACCTCTCGAAATTGTTTTCAGAACACTTGCGGAAGTGTATCATTTCAATTACCAGTTTGATTCGCCAAGCCTTAAAACGCGGATATTAACGGCTAATTTTCATCATCGTCCGTTAAGCGAAATCATGCAAACCATATCTCTTTCAGCCAATACCCAAGTTACCCTACAAAACGGGAAATACGCCTTAAAATAAATAACCAAACAATGATTCATTACTTTCGACATTTCGCATTAACATGTTTGTTAATAGCAATAACCTATATATTATCAGCCCAAAATACAGGTGATATTCTCGACAAACGTATAAGCCTTGAAGCGCACAATCTTCCTATAAAGGAGGTCTTAAAAATAATATCAACGCAAACTGGTATTGATTTCTCGTATAGCGATGATCTGGTTTTGTTGCCAAAAAAGGTAACTATAATAGCATCCGAAAAACCTTTAAAAGCTGTTCTTGACCAATTACTTTCAGGGTATAGCATTCAATATAAAGCGATAGGCAATCAGGTAGTTTTTCAAACCCAAAAAGATATTTCAAAGAAGAAAGTTACGCTTAGTGGTTATATTAGCGATCTGAAAAACGGAGAACGTATGATTTTCGCTTCGGTTTACGATTCGATAAGCCAACATGGAATTTCCACAAACGAGTACGGATTTTATAGTATTACATTGTCTGAAGGTCCTGTTTCATTGACTATTTCGTATGTTGGTTATGCTCCACGGAAATTGAGGTTTTTTCTTTCAAAAGATACGATCGTAAATAGTACGCTTGAGCCAAAAAATGTACTGAACGAAGTGGTGGTCACCGAAAACCTAAGCAAAGCCGACAATAACAAAATGGGCGTTGAAAAGATTTCGACGAAAGACATTCTGGCATTGCCGGGCTTTTTGGGCGAAAGCGATGTGATAAAAACCATACAAATGAGTTCTGGTATAAAGGGTAAGGAATTCTCTAATTTCTATGTCAGGGGAGGTTATCACGACCAAAACCTGGTACTGCTCGACGATGCTGTGATTTATAAATATTCTCACCTTGGAGGGTTTTATTCCGTTTTCAATACCGATGCACTTAAAAGTGTCGATCTTTATAAAGGTATTGCACCCGCTTCTTATGGTGGACGCTTATCGTCGGTTCTCGACATCCGAATGCGCGAGGGGAACAATCAAAACTTTGCGGTATCGGGCGCTTTGGGGCTTTTGTTCAGCCACCTTACTGTTGAAGGCCCTATTATTAAAGACAAAATGTCGTTTATTTGTTCGGCACGCAGGTCTTACTTTGATCTTTTCTTTCCACTCGCGTCGAATCCTGAATCCCGAAAAAACAAAGCTTATTTTTTAGACCTGAATGCGAAGCTGAATTATACACTATCAGAAAAAGACCGATTATACCTCTCGTTCTTTAACAGCAACGACCAATATTCTGTTAGCAATGGTGGTGAGGACAATAGCCGGACGAGTTTGTTTTATCATAGCAGTACAACTTCGTTTCGATACAACCATATATTTAGTTCGAAGCTATTCTCCAACGTTACCCTTACCAATACAATCTTCGATTACGGTAGTAATTCACAAAGTTCCGATAAACTAAATCAGGAGTTGAGTACAAATGGATGGAAAGGCCGTTTACGGGATTATAGCTTTAAAAATGATTATACATGGTATTTTAATCCGTCGAATACAATTCAGTTTGGCGCTAATTTTACCTTGCATAGTGCAAAGGTAGGCACCATATTAAGTACTGCAAACAACACAACTAAAGTTCCTTATTCCAATATAAATTCTCTTGAAAACGCTTTGTATGCAAGTAACAAGCATACATTTTCGAATAAACTTTCGGTGGAGTATGGGTTGCGTTTAAGTATGCATAGCAATGTAGGTAAGAGCTTTTACTACAAATATACTAAAAACGATTTTGGAGGTATTACCCTCACCGATACGATAAATTATAAACGTGGAGAGTTTTATAATACTCATTTTTTTATTGAACCCCGGATTTCGTTTTGCTATAATCTGAATTCAAATAGTTCTTTGAAAATTGGCTACAACCGTCACACCCAAAACATCCACCTTATTTCTAATACAACATTCTCTACGTCTTATGATATTTGGTACCCTACAACATTAAAAGTAAAACCTCAGCTTTCCGATATTATTTCAACAGGTTACTTCTTAGATTTTGCGGACCATAAATATTCAGTATCGGTAGAGGCCTATTACAAAAAGATGCAGCATGTTGTAGATATAAAGGAACATGCCCAACTAGCAGGCAATCCATTTTTTGAAGACGAACTCGCTTTTGGAAACGCCCATTCGTATGGGATAGAACTAAATGCGCGTAAAAATATTGGAGCATTAACGGGTTGGGTGGCTTATACCTATTCGCGTTCGTTTATGAAAATACCCGATATTAATAATGGGATTGAATATCCTTCTTCTTATGATGTACCTCACGATTTTTCAACGGGACTTATCTACAGATTAGGTAAACGTGTTACTTTATCAGCCAATTGGATGTATTCGTCGGGTGCCGCTACCATGCTTATTGCGGGTAGTTATCGCTACATGAACTTGGATGTTCCTTATTACACAGGTAAAAACCAAGGTCGCTTGCCTGATTACCACCGTCTGGATTTGTCACTCACTCTTCTAACAAGGAAATCGATTAAACGGCAGGCAGAAGGGAAAAGACAGGAAGCTTCATGGAATTTCTCATTTATCAATGTGTACAACCGGAAAAATCCTTTTTATATGGCCTTGCATCCAAATAATGAGAATCAAACTCAGGCTGAGGCCGTTTATTTCTATGGCTTTATCCCTTCGGTTACCTATATTTTTAAATTTTAACCCCAACCAAAAATGAAAGCAGTTCATATTATAATAATTCTCTTTTGTTGTGCTTCTATTTTGTCTTGCACAAAAGAAGTGAAGTTATCAGATTTAAACATCCAATACAAGGATTGTCTGGTGGTTGATGGCAACATAACCACCGAAAGAAAAGAACAAAGTATTTTGCTTTATCGTTCATCCGATTTAAGTAACACAGATAGTTTACTGATGGAAAGTGGGGCTGTTGTTTCGATAACCGATGGCGATACAGTCATTAGCCTTACCGAAAAACAAAAGGGTGTGTATGTTACAAACTCCAGCTATGCCGGAAAAGTGAATAAAACATATACCCTGAAAGTCAAATTAAAAAACAGCGAAGAATATACCGCCTCTGATTATTTATACCCTTCGATGGTTATTGATACCATGTACAGTATCATGAACAATAGCGACTACGATATTTACATCAAAGTTCATAACACCAACAAGAACCAGGGGGCTGCTGTGATAATGAATTTCTACGCAAATGACTCATTGCTTACCGCAAATTTAAAAGATAAGGTTCTCTATGCAAAAAATAGTTTTTATGAGAAAGTATTTTCTATTCCGGCATCCCTGCTTAAAAAGGATAATTCCCATATACAGGTTCAGATGAATTCAATTTCTTATCAAATGTATCAATACCTCGACGATGTTAAAAACGGTACCATTTGGAGTACCGAAATTTTCAGTACCACCCAGGCCAATGCCAGAACGAATATTTCGAACGGAGGGTTAGGGTTTTTCTCTGCATCCGATGTGCTTAAAAAGCAAATCGTAATCGTTAAGGGATCATAATCAATCCTTGTAATCCTTCCGCAAAACGCGAAAGCTTCAACTGGAGTCATAGCAACCTTCCGCAAAATGCGAAAGACGTAAAACGATAAAAGTGGACAAAAGCGAATTCGAATCATCTCAATAATCCGGCACAATCGGTAGAATTTTACTTCGTTGCCGAGGCGAAAATAGCACTGAAAATAGTGCTTGCCAGTTTTCACAGGTGCAAAAAATGCGCTTACGGAACTTCGGAAAAATTTCAAAAGGTGAAATTGGTCAGGTTGGAGCCTTTGTAAAATTTCAAAAGGCAAAATGGAAGCAGTTGGAGCCTTTGTAAAATTTCAGAAGGTTAAAATGGGTTGGTTTGGTGTTTTTGAAATTTTTCAACGGGAAGGTTTATCAAAATTTCACAGTCGGTGAAACATTGAAAGCACACGTTGCAACCAATGGCATTACCGACATGATGAACGGCATGATTGAAACAACAGGTCAGCAGGGTATTTCATTCACTATCGAAAGAATTGTGATGGGGCAATAAAAAAGCCACCCGCATGTGAGGACGAGTGGCTGTATCTGTTTGAAAATGTTTGACTTCTGTGTTTATAAACGATTTTAATAATTACTCAGAAACTACTTCGAACCCCAAATCAATAATTACATCTTTATGCAATTTGATTTTGGCGGTAAAGTGTCCAATTTCTTTAACACTGTCTTCTGAAATCGAGATCTGTTTGCGGTCGATTTCGAAGCCTTTGCTATTGATTGCTTCAGCCAGGATGATGGTGTTAACCGAACCAAAGATTTTTCCGGTACTGCTGGTTTTTGCACCAATTACAAGTTGAAGTGCTTTTAGTCTTTCCGCAACTCCTAAAGAAAGTTCTTTTAGTTTTGCTTCTTTGTGAGCTCTTTGCTTAATGTTCTCAGCCAAAACTTTTTTTGCTGACTCGGTAACGATAACAGCCATCTTTTGGGGAATCAAATAGTTGCGTCCAAAACCGTTTTTAACAGTAATGACATCGTCTTTTGATCCTAGACGTGCGATATCTTGTAATAATATAACTTCCATTTTTATTCGGCTTTAAAATTATTTCATCATATCCGTAACGTAAGTCAGTAAAGCGAGATGACGTGCTCTTTTAACTGCTTTGGCCACTTTGCGTTGATATTTCAAAGAGGTTCCGGTAATACGGCGTGGTAAAATTTTACCTTGCTCGTTCAGGAATTTTTTCAGAAATTCCGGGTCTTTGTAGTCAACAAATTTGATTTTGTTTTTCTTAAAGCGGCAATACTTTTTCTTTTTGATTTCAACCGATGGTGGGGTCAAATACCTGATTTCACTTGAATTTGCAGCCATTTTTTAGTTCTCCTTTTCAGTTTTAGCTTTTGATTTATTTCTTCTTCTTTCGCTGTAAGCAACGGCGTATTTATCCTTGGCAAATGTCAGGAAACGGATAATGCGTTCGTCGCGTCTGAATTGAGTTTCCCAGGTTTTCGCAAACGATGGGTCGGCGGCAAATTCGAAGAGTTGATAAAACCCTGTCGATTTTTTTTGAATGGGATAAGCTAATTTGCGTAATCCCCAGTCCTCTTCATTGACAATCTCTCCACCGTTTTCGGTGATGATGTCCCTGAATTTTTTTACCGTTTCCTTTACCTGAATATCAGATAAAACGGGAGTTATAATGAAAACGGTTTCATACTGGTTTTTCATAAAACTTCTAAATTAATTAAACATGAATACTTTATACCTAAAATTAGGTGGCGCAAAATTAGAAATAATTTGCTATCAATCAAAGAAGTTGTAACTTATTCGCCCGACGAATTGAAAAAATGGTCATATTCGGTCAAATCCTGCTTATAATAGGGCTGCAATTTCGTTCAGGTAACTTGTCTTTTCGGGAGCGCCTAACTGATCGTAGGCAAAAACGAGCTTTTCGACTAAGCGTTTAATGATAATACGATCGGGACACGATTCTGTAAGTTTTTCGCGGTCTGCTAATTCATGTGTTTGTCGGATGTAATCGATTTCTTTGGGACCGATGATGGCTCCCCTGTTTGATGGATTGATGTAAAAAAGCACCGGACTGCCAACTTCCTCACCATGAGCAACCTTTGCTAAATCTTTGTCGAAATAGCCAACCAGCGGATTCTCCTGAAAATCGATGTAATGAACTGGCAGGTTTAGCATTCGGGCTACCAATACATATAAAATGGCAATTGTTACCGGATTACCTTTGCGGCTTTCTAAAATCCGGTTGATGTAGCAATGCTGAGGAGAGTCAGGAAGAATCCGATCGACAACAAATCGATACTGATCGTAAAAAATATGATTGAGAATGTTGATTTTCTCCAGGGATGTCAACGAATTCCTGAATTCAAGCCATATATCTTTCCTGATTTGTTCGAGCTGAACCTGGATGGATTTCAGTTTTAATTCAGGATACTGATGGCGCGAAATCAGAAAGAATCCTTCGAACAGGTCAATTTTTTTCTGATTGGACCATTCTTTTATTTTCTCCTTTGTGTCGTTCAATTGAATTTGACGAATGATGACTTCGATTCGTTTCTGAACCAATAAATCGAGGCTGGTTTCCCAAATACGTTCTAACCGATCGACAATTGATAGATCTTCTTTTAAAATTTCTTTCAAAACAAGAGCAAATACTGTGTCATCCGGATCGTCCAGCAGCGCTATCAGGGAATCCATCTTGTGATCATTCATACGTTCATTGTTTAACTGGTTAATCGATCCAAAACATTTTCGATCAGTGTTTCCATTGATTGATGGTAGGTGGTGTTCGCTTCCTTATTCAATCGATTGGCAATGATCAGACAAATCGTAAGGGCTTCGTGCCCAAGCAGTTTTGACAATCCATAAATGGCCGAACATTCCATTTCGAAGTTGGTTATTTTTTGTCCTTCGAACGAGAATGCTTCAATCTTTTCGTTCAACAGCGGATCGGCCAAAGGCAACCGGAGTACTCTTCCCTGTGGTCCGTAAAATCCAGGTGCTGAAATGGTTACTCCTGAAATAGTATTTTCATGATGTATTTTCGAAAATAAATATTCTGAACAGTCAACCACATAAGGTGCGGTTAATTGTTTTCCCCATCCGGTAAATTTCCGGAAGGCTTCCTCGAATGCCAGATCCGACACTTCGTTCCGCCGGGCATAAAAATTCAGCAGTCCGTCGAATCCGATGGCTTTTTTCGAAATTACAAACGAATTTACAGGTAAATAATCCTGGAGGCCGCCAGATGTGCCAATTCGTATAAAATTCAATTTACGGTGAACCGGATTAATCTCGCGGGTTGTCAGATTGATGTTGGCCAGGGCATCCAGTTCGTTAACTACAATGTCGATATTGTCGGTACCAATACCGGTTGAAACGATGGTGATGCGTTGATTCCTGAATTTTCCGGTGGTGGATACAAATTCGCGGTTTTGTACCTGAAATTCGATGTCGGTCAATAACTTACCGATTAGTTCAACCCTGTCAGGATCGCCAACAAGTATGATGTTATCAGCAATTTGTTCGGGCTTGAGGTGCAAATGGAAGATGCTTCCATCCGTATTTATAAGAAGTTCAGAAGATTTGATCATTTTTAATTGTTTTTGACTGGTCTAAACTAGATAAAAGGATGGTAAAAGGCAATATTTTTTAATGAAATCATTGAGATATAGTTTAATTCAAGGATTTTTTCAACGTATTTTCACCCGATAACGCATCATTCCCTGTTTTTTGTTCAAAAATCTGAATAATTTTACCCAAAGAAGTGATGATTTTAGCAGTTCATCAAGAGTGTTTTTTACTTTTGTAATCCATGAGAAAGATAAAAAACATTTATCTGAACGACGATCCGGAGGTTTACCAGTGTTTTGGGTGTTCTCCTCATAACGATTTTGGGCTTCACCTCGAATTTTGGGTAGATGGCGATGAATTGGTTTCGTACTGGAATCCGCGTCCGGTTTTACAAAGTCATCCGAATATAATTCATGGAGGAATTCAGGCGACATTAATGGATGAAATTGCTGGTTGGATTGTGTATGTTAAATGTGGTACCGTTGGTCTGACAGTTGAAATGAATGTGAAATTGAAACAGCCTTTATATATTAATCAGGGACAAATTACCATTACTGGCAGATTGATCAAGGGTGACAAACGAATAGCAACTATTTATGCAAAACTGATTGATTCCTCCAATAAAATTTGTGCCAAAGCTGATCTTAAATTCTTTTTGCTTTCAGAAACGGAAGCCCTCGAAAAATACCATTATCCGGGAGTTGATGCATTTTATGAAACCTAAAATTTTAAAATATGAAAAAACTGTTTTTTGCTCTTGTTCTTCTGCAAATTTGCTTGTCAGGATTCACCCAAACCAAATTTATTCCAGCCAGTAACGAAGCCATCCGGTATGTAGGCCGCTGCGATTTTTCAAATCCACAGGAAGTCCGCTACGATTGGTCTGGCGTTTACATCCAACTTAGTTTTCGGAGTACCGAATGTGCCGTTAAAATGAGCGATACGGGTCACAATTATTACAATGTTTTCGTCGATGACCAGTCTTCAAAAACAATTGAAGTTAAAAACGATACCACAATTCTTATCGCCAGCGGACTTGGAACTCAGATTCACAAGGTTCAGATTTATAAACGCACCGAAGGTAGTCAGGGAATTGGCTCGTTCAAAGGAATCCTGATTTCGGAGAATGGTGAAATGCTTCCGTGGAAAAATATTCCGACCCGAAAAATTGAGTTCATCGGAAATTCGATTACCTGTGGCTATGGCACCGAAGGCCTTTCGAAAAGCGAACGCTGGAAACCCTCGACCGAAAACAATTACCTGGGCTATGCACCGATTATGGCTCGTGCTTTTAAGGCTGATTATCACATTACTGCCCATTCAGGAGAAGGTGTTGTACGTAATTATGGATACAAAGAAAAAGTTTCGCCAACAGGAACAATGCCTGTACGTTTTAATCGCTTGTTCGACGAGAAAGATCAACCCGTCTGGAATTTCAAATTATGGAAACCTGATGTTGTTGTTATTAATCTGGGAACCAACGATTTCAGTACGCAACCTTTCCCGGATAAAGCAGTTTTTAAAGCTGGATATGAAAAGCTGATTAACGAGGTGCGCAAAGAATATGGAGATCTTCCTGTTTTTTGCGTTGTTGGCCCGATGATTGACGAGCCTTGCTATTCGTATGTAAAGGAAATGGTGGATGAATTTAGGACGGTTTACCAGAAGAAGAACGTTTATTTTGTGGGAATACCGACCTATTTAATGATTCCTGATAAAGATCTCGGTTCGGATACACATCCGAATTATTCAGGTGCAAAGAAAATGGCGGCTCATGTTTTGCCGGTTATTTCGAGCGTATTGGGATGGGATTACATTGAGAAAGAGCTTTAGTTCTAACTATAATCAATCTAAATCAACTAAATTATTTATCATGAGTTTAAAATCAAATGTTAAAAAGTCATTGATTATCATGACACTGACTGTGTTTGTAGCCGGTGGACTCGTTTCATTTACTGCATCCAAAAAGGCCAAAGAAGTTGGTGTCCAATTGTATTCGGTTCGCGACGACATGAAAAAGGATGTAAAAGGCACGGTAGAAAAAATCGGCGCCATGGGTTACAAAATGGCAGAAGCTGCCGGGTATAGCGATGGTAAATTTTATGGAATGGAACCTGCCGCTTTTAAAGCTTTGTGCGATGCCAGCGGGTTGAATTTTTTCTCGTCACATTGCGGCCAACCCGTTCCAGATCAGGCCGGATGGGACGCTTGCATGAAATGGTGGGATGCCTGTATCGCTGCACACAAAGCTGCCGGAGTGAAGTACATTGTTCAGCCTTCGATGGACAAAGTGGGTTACGAAAGCCTTGCCGGAACAAAACGCTATTGCGATTATTTCAATGCCGTTGGAGCCAAATGCAATGCTGCCGGAATCCGTTTTGGATACCATAACCACAGCGGTGAATTTAAAGATATTGAAGGTCAGATTATTTACGACTTCATGCTGAAAAATACCGATCCTGCAAAAGTGATGTTTGAAATGGATCTCTATTGGATCACCGAAGGCGGTAAAAATCCGGTTGACTATTTCACTAAATATCCGGGCCGTTTCGAGTTATGGCATGTGAAAGACTATAAAGAATTAGGCGGAAGCGATGCCAAGATGAATTTTAAACCGATCTTCGAAAATGCTAAAAAAGCTGGTATGAAACATTACATTGTTGAAGTGGAAGAATTTAATTCCAAACCCATGGAAGGTATGAAACAATCACTTGAGTTCCTGCAAAAAGCTGATTACGTGAAGAAATAAGACTTTCAGAATCATCAAAAAAACCGTCCCGGACTTTGATCTGAGACGGTTTTTCTATTTTAGGTCCGTTCGGCTTTACCGAACGGGCATAATGATAAACACAAACAAATTGGCTCTTCTATATTGCTCTTGTTTGTTCTTTCAAAAATCCTTTCAATTCCTCATCAATCAGTGGTTCCAACTCTTCGAAAACCCTTTGATGATAGCTATTTAGCCAGTTTATTTCTTCGGAATTTAGCATACTTTTATCAATGGCATTGGTGTCAATCGGGCAAAGCGTAAGCGTGTCGAATCGTAGAAAGTCGCCAAATTCGGTCGATTCGTCTTTCAGGCATACCATCATATTTTCGGTCCGCAAACCATATTCGCCAAGCCGGTAAAAAGCTGGTTCGTTCGATAAAACCATTCCTGCTTCAATTGCACGGTCGTTAAATTCCTGGCGGATCGCCATGGGTCCTTCGTGTACGTTCAGGAAATAACCAACGCCGTGCCCGGTGCCGTGTCCGTAATTCATTCCGTGTTGCCATAAGTCTTTCCGTGCCAGAATGTCGAGATGGTACCCGCGTGTATTGACCGGAAATTTGGCCATAGTCAGTGAAATCATTCCCTTCAGCACCAGCGTAAAATCGATTTTTTGACGGGCGCTTAGTTCTGATAATGCCACGGTTCTGGTGATGTCGGTGGTTCCGTCAGAATATTGTCCTCCGGAGTCAAAAAGCAGGAATCCATCCTTCTCGATTGGCAAAGCATTCTCTTCCGATACATGGAAATGAACGATTGCTCCGTGTTCTTTATATCCAACAATCGGGAAGAAGCTGATGCCTTTATAATCAGGTTGTTTCGCTCTGAATTCAGTCAGTTTTTCCGCAATTGTATATTCGGTTATCCGAATTTCACCCAGGTTATTTTCAAGCCAGAATAAAAATTCAACCATCGCAACGCCATCTTTTA
>Ga0302296_1001304_pt1 | contig 18215 bp, 13 predicted proteins | sample III_Fen_N3_1_FD_194546 | JGI IMG/M metagenome (GOLD analysis project Ga0302296, IMG submission 194546) | Peat permafrost microbial communities from Stordalen Mire near Abisko, Sweden - III_Fen_N3_1 | ecosystem: Environmental > Terrestrial > Soil > Wetlands > Permafrost | place: Sweden: Abisko...
TCTGTAATGCCATGGGAATCACAAGAACACCCACTTTTTTATAAAAAGATTTTCTATTTAAACTTAATTCACTCAATTTTCATATCCTTCACTTTCTAAAAATTTTCATAATCGCTATTTCTTCACGTTGCATTTTGATATGCATTCCTATACAATACAGTTTATATGAAGAAAAGAGGATTTTACTATGAAAGAACAATTATATACAATTCCTTTGAACGATGCAATAGCTGCTAATGATGAATGTCCTTTCTGTTTTATCGAACGCAAAGTAGAACAGGATATGCTGGACTTCGTTTTAGGTTCTGGTTCCTCTTATATGGAAAACAATATTCGGTCTGTGACAGATCAGGCAGGGTTTTGCAGAAATCATTTCAAAAAAATGTTTGACTATGGAAACACCCTTGGTAATGGATGGATTTTAAAAACTCATTACCTTGCAATGATAGGTGAAATGAAAACTCAGTTCAAAACTTTTCAGCCAAATAAATCCACTTTAAAAAGTAAATTTATGAAAGCAGCAGGGAAACAGACTCCCATCGGAATATGGACAGAAGAAAAAACAAAGTCCTGCTATATTTGCAAAGGATTTGAAGAAACTTACCAGCGTTATCTTGATACATTCTTTATTATGTACCAGCGGGATAGCAATTTCCGTGAAAAACTGACTGTAGGCAAAGGTTTCTGCCTGCCACATTTCGGCGATATCTGCGAGGCCGCCGACTCCAGATTAAGTGACAAAGAAAAAGCAGAGTTTTATCCTATGATGTTTCGTTTAATGGAAACCAATATGATGCGACTTTCAGACGATGTAACCTGGCTTGTAGATAAATTTGATTACCGTAACAAAGACGCTGACTGGAAAAACTCAAAAGATGCAATCCAGCGTGGAATGCAAAAATTAAAAGGTGGTTATCCCGGAGACAGTCCTTATAAAACCAGATAACCCCATGAAGATAAGCACATTATAAGTTGATTTCAAAATCAAACAGATACATTCTTCCTATTCAGATTTCAAAATTAAGAGATAACTACATTATATACAGATTATAAAATCAAAGAGATGAGTCCATAAATGGGCTCATCTCTTATTTTATTATAAGTTAGTTTCCATTGCTGATACTTTTATTTTTCCGTCATTTTTTTTATCATATCCACATATTCTACAAGTGTACCATAAAAAATATCCGGATTTTCACAGCCTTGTTTCAGGAATTCGTCGTAAATACCTCTCAATGTAAAATCTACTATATTATGTAGCTTCTCACTATCGATTCCCTGTTTATATCCTTTTTCCCTGATTCGTATCAAAATAGTTTCCATGTAGTCTTCATATTTAGTCTTTAACTCTTTTACTACTTCAACAGCTTCTTCTTCCTTCTCTGTTACAACTTTATCCAAAAATCCGGTAAGATACGGATATGTTCTCATGATCTGCATCTTCCCATATTCAATCTGTTTGATTACTTCGAAATAATCCGTTTCTTTTATACTGACTACTCTGGTTAATTCCAGCATCAAATATCTGACACTATAGTCACAAATAAAAAAATACAGACCACTCTTACTCCCAAAATAGTGGAATAAAAGGCCTTTCGAGATTCCTGCTTCCCTGACCATGTCGTCAGTACTTGCTCTCTTATAGCCATTTTCTCCAAAATATTTTAAAGCAGCATTTATCATGCGATCCTGTTTTTCTTTCTTTAAATCAAAAAATTTTTCATTCATGCCATTACACCTTTGCCCGTAAAATAATTGACTTTTCTGGTCGAAAGTAATCATAACATAGCAATTTTTAACTTTCAACCACTCTGGGAAAACTAGTAAGAAGTTTTTTTCTTACTACCATATATGGTGGTAAGACATGATTAAAAAATATGCTTTTCATTTTACCCATTTCGTATTAGAATACATCTATAACATATTTTTAAAGCATGTGAAAGGAGTATTTAACATGGCAAAAAAATTAGGAAAGATTTTGGTATTGACAGCAATCGTAGGTGCTGCAGCAGGAGCATATTATTATTTCCAGAATAAAGATAAGAAACCATCCTTTACCCCGGGCGAGGATGATGATTTTGACGATTTCGAGGATATGGAAGATCTGGATAAAGAAGGAAACCCTTCTGACCAGACAAAGGAAAGAAGCTACGTTACCCTTGACAGAAAAGTGGATTTAAACGCCGCTAAAGACACTGCAAAGGAAGTTATGGATACCGTAAAAGAAAAAATGGCTACAGTAGTATCAATGGTAGCTGATGTTACCAAGACCTCAATTCACGCATTGGAACAGGCTACTGAAAACCTGAATAAAAAAGAAGCTTATTCAGAAGATTTCTTTCCTGAATCTGAGGAATCTGACGCGGAAGATAATGATTTTACAGAAAATATCCCTTTTGCAGATGGAACGCCCTTAGAAAAAGTAGAAGAATTTTTTGATGACGACGATGACAAAGATGCAGAAAATGAAATAGATCAGAATATTTACTAACCAAATGCTTCCATAAACATCATTATTCACTAAACCCCCCTGAGAGAAATTTCCTCTCAGGGGGGTTGTCTTATATTTATGAAGTTGATAGCCAGACTTTTTCGAGTAAGTCCAGACCTTTTACTATTTCATCTTTTGTAAGGTCTGCAAATCCCAGTAAAAGAGCTGCTTTTCCTATCCCTTGCCCAAATACATCATAGGCAGACATGCCATATACTTTAACTTTTGCCTTCTCTGCTTCTTCTATAAGTTCCTTCTCACTTCTTCCATCCCTGCATTCAATTAAAAAATGCAGTCCAGAATAATCCCCCATAATATGAAAACTTTTTTCAAATCTTTTAAGTCGCAGGAGCATAAGGTCATGCTTTTCCCTGTAAATTTTTCGCATTTTATTCAGATGACGTTCAAAATAACCATTTTTAATGAATTCATTTAAAATACTCTGGTCAATTCTTGAAACAGTAGAGGATAAATATGCGCATTTTTCCTGATATTGCTGAAGCAGTGGTAATGGCAATACCATATAACTGATCCGAATGGCCGGTGCTATAGCTTTTGAAAAAGTTCCAATATAGATAACTTTCTCGTAGGAATCACTGGCTTTTAATGCTGGTATGGGTTTCCCCTTGTATCGGAATTCACTATCATAATCATCTTCAATAATATATCTGTTCTCTTTTGCTTCTGCCCACTTGAGTAGTTGGGTACGCCTTCCAATTGGCATAACAATTCCAGTTGGAAACTGGTGGGACGGCATTACATATGCCACATCAGCACTACTGCCACTCAGACAGTCTACCCTCATCCCGCTTTCGTCCATATCAATTCTGGTAAGTTTATAACCAAAAGAGGAAAACATGCGATATGCTTTAGGATAAGTAGGATTTTCCATAGCAATATTACGGTTCTCTCCAAGTATTTTGTTTAAAAGCATTAAAAGATAATCATTTCCCGCACCAACTATAATTTGTTCCCTGTCACAGGAAACACCTCTTGAGGAATAAAGATATCTTGCGATGGTACTTCTTAATTCGGTTTCTCCCTGGGCACTTCCAAGAGAAAATAAGCCACCTCGGTCTTCATTTAAGGTATTCTTGGTTATTCTCTTCCACGTAGCATAAGGAAAATTCTCCAGGTCTACGGCGTTTGGTGAAAACTCAAATTCATATTTTTTTGGAACTATAACCTGACTCTTTGTTTTTTTTGTCTCCGTCACTTCTATATGGTAGAGTTCTTCGACTTTACATACAAAAAATCCCTTATAGGGGCGCGACTCCAGATATCCCTCTGCCATTAACTGCTCATAAGCCAGTTCTACAGTGCTTCTGGATATTTGCAGATATCCTGCCAAGGAACGAGTAGAGGGAAGCCTCTCTCCAACAAGAAGCTTCCCACCCTTAATTTCACTTTTTATATATTCATAAATTTGTTCATACAGATGTTTCTTATCCTGATTGTTTAAAACAATAGATAATTCATTCATACGTCGTTCCTTACTGATTACCCTCTATTTTGCTGCTTTTTGCTCTTTTATTTTCTTCATGAGAAGATCCTTCAGATCCCTTGTTTTATCCTTCATTCTCTGATTTGCAGTAGAAGAAACCAGAATGTTGGATACAAGCTTAGTTGCTACATCATACTGTTCAAAACGAATGGCTGTTACTGCAATCAGATAATCTACCGTACATTCATCCATTCCACACATAGGATAACCTTCTGACTGTCTTGCTGCCAGAAAACCTTCTAAAGCATTTTTTAAAAATTCATTCTCATCAGCTTCAAAATCAGCTTTTTTCTTATTATATTCAGGGTCAGCTGGGTCAAGACTCTCAAGATGTCCTCTTAAAAGCCAGGCAGTTTTCAAACATACATATGCTTTTTCGCTGGCTTTAGCCTGCTTCACAATACAGTTTGCAAGGGCCAGCTTATATCTTTCCAGTGCCTCTTCGAAAGTATAGATATCTTTGCTCTCCGGACGGGGCTTAAAAGCCTTTGTAATAACAGCCTGAATAGCTTTTGCCTGAGGCGATGTTACAAATTTAAAATACCTGCTTAATGATGCATATCCACAATGTGGGCAAAGAATCACATCATATTTCAGCATATCAATATTCTCATATCTTGGACGAAGGTCCATGTCTGTGCCTACTAATTTAGCTTTACCAATTTTAACGGTCTTTGTCTTGAATTCTCGGTCACAGATAGGACACGCACTAGTCTTGTCAAAAATAAAATCCGATTCCTGAATCACAGGAGCCGCGACTACTGCTTCGCCTTCTTCCTTGTTGCTGCTGGGAGTTTCAAATAAATTCATCCCTTCTAAATTTCCTAATCCAAATTGGTCTAATCCTGATAATAATCCAGCCACGGTATACCTCCAAATTTTTATGTTCTTATCATTTAGGAAGATTAAATGAACTTTTTAATGATACAATTCTATTAAACACTAACGCTTCCGATGTTGAGTCTTTATAATCCACATTGAAAAATCCCTGTCTCACAAATTGAAAACTGTCAAAAGCTTTTGCGTCCTTAAAAGCTGGCTCCAGATAACAGTTATTTAAAATCGTTATTGAATCGGGATTCAAATTAAGACTTCCGTCCTCATTATACACCCCTTTTTCTTCATCAATCAAGCTTTCAAATAAACGAACTTCAGCTTTTATTGCCTGCTTCACAGGTACCCAGTGAATAGTGCCTTTTACTTTTCTATCTGAAAAACCAGACCCAGATTTAGTTGCCAGGTCATAAGTACAATGAACTTCTAATACCTTGCCATTTTCGTCTTTTACACAACCGGTACAGGTAACAAAATATGCGCTCATGAGACGGACTTCATTTCCCGGATATAATCGGAAATATTTTTTTGGAGGTTCCTCCATAAAGTCATCACGGTCAATATATAGTTCTCTTCCAAAAGGAACCATACGTGTGCCTAATTCTTCGTTTTCAAGGTTGTTTGGAACTTCAAGCATCTCACTTTGTCCTTCAGGATAATTGTCGATGATAAGCTTAACCGGGTCTAAAGCCACCATCCATCTTGGTTTTTTAAGTTTCAGATCTTCCCTGATACAGTACTCAAGCATGGCATAATCAGCCGAAGAATTACTTTTTGACACGCCACAAAGTTCCACGAACATTTTAAGAGATTCAGGCGTGAATCCTCTTCTACGAAGTGCTGCAATGGAAACAAGTCTTGGATCATCCCATCCGTCCACGATACCCTCTTCAACTAATTTTTTAATATATCTTTTTCCAGTCACAACATTAGTAAGATACATTTTTGCAAATTCAATCTGTTTTGGAGGATGTGGATATTCCAATTCACGAACAACCCAGTCATATAAAGGTCTGTGGTCTTCAAATTCAAGAGTACAGATAGAGTGTGTAATTCCTTCTATTGCATCCTCTATTGGATGTGCATAATCGTACATAGGGTATATACACCATGCATCTCCTGTGTTGTGATGGGTCATATGTGCGACGCGGTAAATAATAGGATCTCTCATATTCATATTTGGTGAAGCCATGTCAATATGGGCACGTAATACTTTTTCTCCATCAGCATATTTACCATTTTTCATATCTTCAAATAAGCGTAAATTCTCTTCAATGCTTCTGTTTGTACTTGGATCTTCTTTCCCCTGCTCGGTTAAAGTACCTCTGTATTCACGCATTTCATCAGCTGTAAGGTCCGAAACATAAGCTTTTCCTTTTTTAATCAGCTTAACAGCCCCTTCATACATCTGCATAAAATAATCAGATGCATAGAAAAGTCGATCTTCCCAATCAGCTCCAAGCCACTCAATATCTTTTTTAATGGATTCCACAAATTCGATTTTTTCTTTGGTTGGATTTGTGTCATCAAATCTCATATTAAATTTTCCATTATATTTTTTAGCAAGTCCATAATTTAAAAGAATGCTTTTTGCATGGCCAATATGCAGATATCCATTGGGTTCGGGTGGAAATCTTGTATGCACGGTATCATAAACACCCTCCGCTAAATCCTTATCTATAATCTGTTCAATAAAATTTTTGGAAACTACATTTTCATTTTCACACATGATTACTGCCTCTCCTGCTTATAATTATATTCCATAATATCACAAAGTTTTTAAATAATAAAGTATCACAGCCTATTTAAATCACATCATCTGTCTCTTCATAGATTTTTGAGAAAATATCCTGCTCTACTATAAAAATATCATGGTTATCGTCTTTTCTCACTGCCAGATAGTCTCCCGGTATTCCCAGCATGTATTTTTCATCATCCCTGTCCGCAAATACCTTAACACGATTTTCCAGTTTTTGGGCATGAATCTGTGTATCACCTGTCGGGATACACACTCTGGCATAATCTACCAGTGTCTTAGAAGATCCATCCAGACGGTTTTTAATCGTAGGTATATATCCTGGATTTGAAGTATATCTATTAATATCATATTTTTCATCTGCTTTGCGATAGGTTTTTTCAAATTTTTCTTTTAAATAGGGGTATACTTCACCTTTGATACCAATCATTACAAGAAGGTTTTCTGCAACAGTAAGATCCATGTCTCCCTCTTTGGTCCGCACTGTAATTGGTGTCCCTATGGGAAGAATATCACTTACTTTCACATAGCCTATTGGCAATTTTCTTTTTTTATAAATCTTCATATTCGTGGAAACAAGATTATATTCTTTGGCAACAATAATTTTTGTAGTATCATAATATTCATTCATTTTTTTATTAAAATAAGTTTCCGTATGCATGGATGGATGTAACTTTTCATACTTTTTCCTGCTGATGAAACCACCGGCTTTCTCATTATGTCCACCGCCAGATCCCATTCCATCGCACAGGAAAGCTGCAAGTTCATTGGCACGGACTTCTTTCACGCAGCTTCGAACCGATAATTTATAGCCATCACTAACTTCGTTATATACCACACAGGTATTGATTCCATCCACCTGTAGCAGAAAATCGCTGATGATACCCAGAATATTAGGATCACAGGGTTCTGATTTAATTATGGAATAACCATGTGCATCATTATAAATATTTCTGATAAGTGCAATACCTGCAGTTTCCAGTTCCTGTCTGGAGATATTGGAATTACGGAACAGATTAATCAAACTTTTATTGCAGGTAACGCTATCCCGCATATCCATATCAAGGGGATTGAATATCTCTGAAAATTGATTTGTGTCAGTGTACAATCCATAATAAAGTGCTGTTCCGATCTGAATTTTTTTATTAAATGAATAGCCTTCTTCACTCATCATTTTCCATACAAGGGTAGAACAGCTTCCCACGTCAGGATTTATTTCAGATAGTTCTATATTTGTAATTTCCATCTGATGATGGTCAATAATTGCTATATTTCCAGCTTTTATGCTACTGACATTTCCTGCTCCGTACTGACAGTCTACCGTTATAAGTAATTCTGCAATATTTTCAGATTTTTCTGATTCATGCCCAGATAAACCATTTAAGGTTTGATCCTGTCCCTGATTGATTGTTTGTTCAACATATTCCAAAGGTATGAATAGTTTTTCACAAAGTAATAACAAATTTGCCTTTTTTAGCTTGTTTTTTCCACTATAAATCAGCCTTGCCCGTTTGCCCTTTTCCGTAAAATAGCAATACAGTCCAAATCCAGCGCCTATACTATCAGCATCTGGATTGTCATGGCACTGAATGGCAACTGTGTTAAATTTTTCTAGTTCTGCTAGTCTCATGAAAACCTCCACCGCCTCTGTTACATGTTATTTAAAACAGCCACGGGTAAGCACCCGTGGCCAGATTCTAATGTTTAAAATGTCGCATTCCTGTAAATACCATTGCAATTTTATACTCATCAGCCTTATCAATGGATAACTGGTCCCTCATTGCTCCACCAGGCTGAATAATAGCTGTGATACCTGCTTTATGGGCTGCTTCTACAATATCATCAAAAGGGAAAAAAGCGTCCGATGCCAACACTGCGTTTTTAGTTGCATCCGGTCCGATTAACTCTTCAGCGTGTTCTATACTTTGTATAGTAGGCCAGATTCTGTTAACCTGTCCAGGTCCGATACCAATGCTCTGTTTATTTTTTACAACTGCTATTCCATTGGATTTAACAAATTTTACCACTTTCATACCAAATTTCATATCTTCAAGTTGTTCTGCTGTAGGCTGTACTTTAGTTACCACACGGAATTCTTCTTCTTTATAAAGTTCAGCGTCTATGGTCTGAACAATTAATCCGCCATTTACTTTTTTCATATCGAGGGCATTTGGGTTCTGAGGAACTTCTATATTATTAAGTTCAAGTACACGTATATTTTTCTTGGCACACAGAAGATCCATAGCTTCTTTTTCATAGCTTGGTGCTACAACTACTTCCAGAAAAATTTCATGCATTTCTTCTGCCATCTGTTTCGTAACTTCTCTGTTGCATACCACAATACCACCAAATATAGAGGTTTTGTCAGCATTGTAAGCCTTTGACCAGGCATCGTAGATATCATCACTGCTGGCAACACCGCAAGGATTACCATGTTTGCATCCCACAACCGTAGGCTCAGTAAATTCTTTCAGTAATTCCAGCGCACCGTTTGTATCATTTATGTTATTAAAAGATAACTCCTTGCCATTAAGCTGAAGTGCATCTACAAGTGATCCCACCTGTTTTCCTACCTGACGGTAAAAGGCTGCTTTTTGATGAGGATTTTCACCATAACGCATATCCTGAACTTTTTCAAAAGTCATAGTCAGTGTTTCTGGTAATTCATAGTCATTTCTTTCTTTTTTCAGATAATCAGCAATCATGGTATCATAATTAGACGTATGCATAAAAACTTTCTGCATCAGATAAAATTTTGTATCCAGAGAAACTTTTCCAACTGCTTTTAATTCGCCGAGAACTTTGCCATAATCTGCTGGATCTGTAACTACTGCAACATCCTGATAATTTTTTGCTGCACTTCGCAACATGGTTGGTCCACCTATATCGATATTTTCGACAGCTTCTGCTCTTGTAACATCCTCTTTTAAAATAGTAGCTTTAAAAGGATAAAGATTTACAATAACCATGTCTATTGTTTTAATTCCAAGATCCTCTAACTGTTTCATATGATCAGGGTTAGAACGTATTGCAAGTATTCCTGCGTGTACTATGGGTGAAAGTGTCTTCACTCTTCCGTCCAGACATTCTGGGAATCCTGTCAGCTCTGAAATCTCCATGGCTGGAATACCTTCTGCTTTTAATTTGCTGTAGGTTCCGCCGGTTGAAATAATTTCAACTCCAAGACCTACAAGTTCTTTGGCAAATTCAACGATGCCGGTTTTGTCAGATACACTTACTAAAGCTCTCATCTTTCTCCTCCTATAAAAAAACCACCCAAGCGACTTGCTATGCTATAGCTATTCTATATGCACAGAGTGGTCGCCCAGGCGGTCGGCATTTTGTTTACCTGTTATACTCCCTGTAGGTATCTCCTACTTATCCGCCAGTCATATAACATAATACTTCTATCAATATACAGATTTAATGGGTACCATTAAACCACAGGGAAATACTACAATATTTTTCAGGGTTTTTCAAGCATAAAACATAGCTTTTAAATATATTTTTCTTCAAACTTTGCGCGGGGCATAGGTTTATCAAAATAATAACCCTGAATAAGACGAACTTTCATCCCTTCCAATACCTTATATTGCTCAAGAGTTTCAATACCCTCCACACAGATGCTTACTCCAATGGTACTTGCAAGCTCACCTACCATTTTAATAAAAGACTGAGAATAACTATCTTCTGCGATATCTGTTACGAAACTCTGATCCACCTTTATTACATCAAAAGGAATTTCCCTAATATGATTTAATGAGGAATAACCTGTTCCAAAATCATCCAGTGCAATTCTTACTCCTAGTTTTTTAATATTGCTCAGAATTTCTTTCATTCTTTCCATATCATTTATGGCAAGACTCTCCGTTACTTCCAAAGTTAAATTTCTAGGATTTATTTTTGTTTCCTGAAGTGTTTTTGCAACAATATCAACTATATCTGCTTGTAGCAATTGGACAACTGAAAGGTTTACATTCACCTTATAGTTTGGATGCCCATTTTCATTCCATAACTTACAGGCTTTGCAGGCTTCTTTCAATACATAATTGCCAATAGGATTGATTAAGCCCAAATATTCTGCCAGTGGTATAAAATCGGACGGAGGTACAAAACCAAGTTCCGTGCTGTTCCAACGGATTAATGCTTCAGCACCAGTACATGGATTTCCATCTCTCTGAATATCTATGATAGGCTGATAATAAACCTCAAATTCCTCGTATCCTCCAATTGCAGCATCACGCATATTCTTTTCCATATCCAGACGTCTGTTGGAACTGGAATCAATTTTATTAGAGTATTTAGCCATACGGTTCTTACCGCTTTTCTTAGCTTCATACATTGCAATATCTGCTTTTTTGATTAAATCCTGTACACTATCCCCTTCATCAGGAAATTCTACAATACCCATACTCATGGTGCAATAATAATCTGCATCCTTCAGAAACCAGGGTTTCGCAAAAATATTTTTAATGTCATCTGTTATTTTGTCTGATTTTTCAATAGACTCACAGGGTATAATAATGACAAATTCATCGCCGCCCATCCGATAACAGGTATTACTAATTCCTTCAATGCGCTGTAGACTATGGGATATGGCTTTTAAAAGCACATCTCCATACTGATGCCCCAGTCCATCATTAATATGTTTAAAATCATCAAGATCCAGATATAAAAGTGCTCCTGATTTTCCATTCTTCTTAGCGTAATCTATATGGTATGCAAGGTCTCTTTCACAACACATACGATTATAAAGTCCTGTAAGAAAATCAGTATATGCCTGCTGTTCAATTCGTTTCTGGTAAACTTTTTTGTCCGTAATATCATAAATGGAAAATAAAGATACCGTGCTTCCATCCACCCAAACCAAATCCGAATAATGAAGTTCATACCATCTGTTCTTAGCAATATAGTTAATCTCATAATTACTTTTGGAACCGGCTGGTTTTCCACTTTCCAAAAGCGAATCCATCGTTGCGTCATTTATTTCTTTTTCAAACATGCTTTTTAAAATCCGATTGGCAAAAAGAGGTCTTTTGGATTTCGCATCACGTACGTAAATTCCACACCCAACATTATCTAAAATAGCTTCTAACGAGGCATATGAACTTGCCAGAGAATTTTTTTGTACGCGTTTCACAAGAATACTTTGAAGCATCTTGGTGGCATCCATCATGAATTTTATTTCTTCAATCTGCCAGTTGCGCTGATTTTTACACTCGTTGAAAGTAGCATACATACTAATGGTTCCATTGAGATTAATAGGTATTGCAACAAACGCTTCAATATGACAACGGTTCAGTTCTTCACGTTCTAACTGAGTAGTTCCTACATCTGAGGATATTACCAATGGTTTTTCCGAATATAAAAGTGCCGAGCGTTTTATATTTCTGGTTTGGTCAAAAATGGAAATAATTCCTTCGTTGCACCATTCCACCATCACATCCACCTGTTGCTGGTCTCTGTGCAGTTTAAACACTTGGGCACTGCTGATATCTAAATAAATTCCTACTATATTTAAAATTTTACTTAAAATGACTTCAATGGAAGCATCGCTCTCCAGCAACTGAACCATTTCCGTTGTAGCTTCAATTCTTTTTAATGATTTGCTCATTTCAAGTTCGGAAAATTTACTTCTTCTCGATTCTGCTTCCGCATTTACCAGTGACATTTTTGAACTTATAAATACCGCTCCACTAACTCTTAGCAAATCCAGTGCTCGCATTAAATCCAGCTCAGAGGTTTTTCTTTCAAATGAAGAAAGATCCAGATAATTTCCAGTGTTGGTTGTATAATCGGCATCTTCATTCTCTATTAATGCACAGCAAGTCCACACTAACGAAACTCTGCCGTCAATTTTTATAGCTACCGCTGCCAGCTTAACATTTTCATATTGTGTTTCCTCAATTACCTGTTCTTCCAGCGAATTTTCATTAACCCTGGAAAAAACAGCCTCAAGTCTCTCTTCCCCAATAATCTGATTAATCCTGATCCAATCTTCCATAGAACCTGACGGTTCTGTCAGTTTGTTCCCATGACCATCAACACAGGTTATATATAATTTGGCAACGTAACAAAAATAATCCTGTATCTTTTTTAGTTTTGTTAGGTCTAAATTAATCCGAGGCTGAAAACCCACATCTTTTGTTCCTGTCCGAATATCATTCATGTTGTCTAACTCCTGCAGCTCTTAGTTATAAATTTGCAATTGCCATGTAATAAATAGATATGGTATCCAAGGTATACATAACATCAATAACTAGTAATATCTTACATGAAAATATATAAATATGCAATAATAAACCATAGCAAAAAACCTTTATTTTACTTATATTTGCAAAGAAAGAACGGTTGTGTTAAAATGTACGAAAATGTATAAGATTTAAGTAGTAGAAAAATTCTGTTACAGACTGAATGCAGAATTTGGTTTTATAAAAAAGTGGATTTAGTGTCACTTCGTTTTTTGGAATATGACACGCAGAAAGGCTTATTATGACTATGACGGACAATGTAAAGAGAAGGGAACGGTATCTCGATTTCGCCTTCTATATTTTTGTGTTTTTAATGATTACCTCTTTTATTATTCTACAGCCCTTTGGAGATGGCCCCGATGAAGCAAACCGGTATAAAGTAACGGATTTCATATGTCGCTATGGATTTCTTCCCAATGGTGCTGATCCCGAACTGCACATTCATGGATATGGTGCCTCATATGCATACCAGCCAATCCTGCCTTATATTATACAAGGATTTGTAAATCGCTTTGTTTCACTTTTTACCCAGAGCTTTTATGTATTGCTTTTTACAGCCAGAATGGTAAATGCAGTAACAGGTGTTATCATGGCAGTGTTTGTTAGAAAAATTGCCAAAATTGTATTTGAAAACCCATTGACCGGCTGGGTATTTTCCGTTTTAATTTGTCTGCTTCCCCAAAGTCTGTTTTTGCATTCCTATGTTAATACAGATTCCATGGCCGCTATGTCTACCGCAGTAATTATCTATGCCATTTTACAAGGCTATCAAAATGATTTTAAGAAAAAAACCTGTATAACACTATCTGTTGGTATATCTCTATGTGCGCTTTCTTATTACAATGCATATGGAATTATACTTTGTGCGATTGCACTTTTCATATTGTATTTTTTTGAAAGAAAAGACGGCAAACTTCACCTCAGATTTAAAGATATGGTTCTCTCTGGACTTTTTGTATCTGTTATAGTACTGGCTCTTATCAGTTGGTGGTTTATTCGAAACTATATCTTATATGATGGGGACTTGATGGGAATGACTGCCCGACGTTTAAATGCAATTGCTACCTCTACTCCCGAATACAGCCCAGCCACTAAATTCACATATTATAATGGTGGTCTGACACTACTGGACTTAATAAGAACTCCAAATTTTAAAATGCTTCTTACCAATAGTTTTATCGGTTTATTTGGTCCCATGTGTGTATATATGCATACCTTTACATACAGAACATACAAATTCATTTATTTAATTGGGGCTCTTGCACTCCTGATTCCAGTCCATAAAAGGACGGTAATGTCAAAATACAGTAAATACCAGATTATTTCCTTTAACATACTGATGTTTGTAGATATGATGATTGTTACATTTTTATGTATGTATTATAACTACACCTGGGATTATCAGCCTCAGGGACGCTATCTTCTTCCTATGCTGATCCCATTAATGTACTTCGTTACACTGGGTCTGGAAAAACTATTCCAGTTCCTAAAAGAAAGGCTTCCTTCAAAAATATGGCGAGGCTATTTCAATCCAGACACCATTCGTACAGTTGCATTTTTATCCATTATCTCTTTTGTTGTTCTGGCTCTTTTAAATAACCTTGTTACTGTACTTATTCCTAAATATTTGGAAGCAGATAATACCATTCAGTGGTTTATACAAAAATTTAATTTATAATCCGATACAAAAAAGGGAGCTTGTACAAGCTCCCTTTAAATTTATCTTTATTACTCGTCTACACTGTAGTTTGGCGCTTCGGAAGAAGCGTTCAAGATGTATATTATTCGTCTACGCTGTAGTTTGGCGCTTCGGAAGAAGCGTTCAAGTTGTATATTATTCGTCTACACTGTAGTTTGACGCTTCGGAAGAAGCGTTCAAGATGTATATTATTCGTCTACGCTGTAGTTTGGCGCTTCGGAAGAAGCGTTCAAGATGTATATTATTCGTCTACGCTGTAGTTTGGCGCTTCTTTTGTTATATGTATATCATGTGGATGACTTTCCTTTAATGAAGCAGCTGAAATTTTCATAAATCTGCCCTGGCTTTTCAATTCTTCCACATTTACTGTTCCACAATATCCCATACCGGATCGTAAACCACCCATTAATTGGAAAACAGTATCTTCTACAGTTCCTTTATAAGCAACACGTCCTTCAACACCTTCTGGAACAAGTTTTTTGGCTCCAGTCTGGAAATAACGGTCTTTACTGCCATTTTCCATAGCTGCAATGGACCCCATCCCTCTGTATACCTTGTATTTTCTTCCTTGATATAATTCGAAATCTCCAGGACTTTCATCACATCCTGCAAAGATACTTCCCATCATACATACGTTACCACCTGCTGCAATTGCCTTTGCCATATCTCCTGAATATTTGATACCGCCGTCTGCAATAATTGGAATACCATACTCCTTTGCAACTGCATATGAGTCCATAATTGCGGTAATCTGAGGAACACCGATACCTGCAACGATACGGGTAGTACAGATAGATCCAGGTCCAATACCAACTTTGACAGCATCTGCTCCTGCTTCAATCAGAGCGCGGGTACCATCTCCTGTTGCAACGTTTCCTGCAATAATTTGAACTTCAGGATATTTTTCTTTAATCATACGAATGCAGTTAAGTACATTCTCAGAATGTCCATGCGCAGAATCCAAAACAATAACGTCCACTTTTGCTGATGCTAATGCAGCTACTCTTTCCAGCACATTGGCGGTAATTCCAACCGCAGCTCCGCAAAGTAGTCTGCCCTGCTCGTCTTTTGCTGAAAGAGGATATTTTATGGTTTTTTCAATATCTTTGATGGTAATTAACCCTTTCAGGTTAAAATTTTCATCAACGATTGGTAGTTTTTCTTTTCTTGCTTTTGCCAAAATTTTCTTTGCTTCTTCTAAAGTAATACCTTCTCTTGCAGTTATAAGTCCTTCAGAGGTCATGGATTCTTTGATTTTTTTGCTGAAATCAGTTTCGAACTTCAGGTCACGATTGGTTATAATACCAACCAGTTTACGACCTTCTGTGATAGGAACACCTGATATGCGGAACTTTGCCATTAATGTGTCTGCATCTGCAAGTGTATGTTCAGGAGAGAGTGAAAAAGGATCGGTTATTACACCGTTTTCAGATCTTTTTACTTTGTCTACCTCTTCTGCCTGTTCTTCGATAGACATATTTTTATGAATGATACCAATACCACCCTGTCTGGCCATAGCAATTGCCATTCTATGTTCGGTTACAGTATCCATTCCGGCGCTCATGATGGGAATGTTGAGTTTAATTTTTTTTGTCAAATAGGTGGTTAAATCCACTTGATTTGGTATAACCTTAGAATATGCCGGAACTAAAAGCACATCATCAAAGGTAATTCCTTCGCCAATAATCTGACCCATTTTCTTTCCTCCTATGTTTTCAATTGAAATTAATAAATGACAGAGCTACCCACAATATGAAACATTTTCATAAGATAAAGAAGGCTTACAGGTCTATCATATAAAGATACTGCCAGTAAATGAATACTGACAGTAAAATACATTTGCAAAAGTGTAACAAACTTTTCTTCGATTGTCAATCAGTAAAAACTTTTCTTGGAGCTACCTGCTGAATGGCTTTTATCATAGCTGGAGTAGGTTCAATAATATACTTTTTCACACCATCATAGTAAATCACATAACGTTTGTCAGGCTGTTCCAGGACTCCACTGCTATAGTCAATTGCCTTTATGGTTCTGTTTTTATAATTATCCAGACGATAGGATTTTATGGGCGCTATTATTTCTATACGCTCCAATTCCATTTTTTCAGCTCTTTTACGTTTTGTCTGGGCATAAATCTTGTCAATTGAAATCTCTTTATCTATATAAAGATACTCGTACTCCAGACTTGTTCTGATTCTTGCCAGATAAGCCAGAAATCCAAAGATTAATGCTGCCAGCAGTAATATGGACTGTCCCAGAAAAAGTCCTAACAAAACGCTCATTATTGTGAGAACAATCATAAAAGTACGAAGCAATTTCCCACCAAAAGTATCTTTTCTTTTAACCAGAACCTCTACATATGTTTCATTCATTTCCCTAATTCCTTCCTATTATAAACTTAAAATTATCATAAACCAAAAACGGAAAACATTCAACCTTTACGCCTTCAAATTCATGAATAATTCAAATGTTTTCCTATTGTTTTATAAAAATTTCACCTTCTGTTCACATTCGCTGCATTGACAGTTTTTTCAGATAAGACTATTATTAACAGAATAAAGCTTATATAGCATATTTTTATTCTGGATTAATAAAATATTAGATGAATTTAGAATATTATATTAACTTAGAATAAGATTATTACAAGACTGGAAGGAATTAACATGCCTGTTATAGACGAAATCAAAGAACAACAAAAAAAAGTCAAAAACTTATCCTTAAAGGGACGTATACACTACTTTTGGGATTATTACAGAATCCACACCATCGTCATCATTCTTGCGGTAGTTCTTATTTCTTTTTTTATCCGCGATTTGATTTTAGGCAACCGTGAAGAAGTTCTAAGTATTGCAGTCATTAATTCACCTATAACTTTGGATGATGATGCCATTATGAACGATTTTGCTTCTTATGCTGACATAGACTTAAAAAAATATCAGGCCAACCTTGATTCTACCATGACCCTTAAGTTTTCATCAGGTGATTCCAGTACTGAAAACACTTCTGACGCTGATGTTGCTTCTACTACAGATACTACTTCTGTCGCTGATGCTACTTCTGACACTACTGTTGTTTCTGCTACTGATACTGCTTCTGCCGTTGATGTTTCCACTAATGATACTGCTTCTGCCGTTGATGTTTCCACTACTGATACTAGTACTTCTGACGCTTCTGATACTGGTACTTCTGACGCTACCGGTGATGATACTTCCTATGTTCCTTCCAGTACGGATGTTGCTACTACTGTAAAAATAATGGCAAATTATTCGTTAGGAGATCTGGACGTAATTATTGCTAATCCTGAAGTATTTGATTACTATGCAAAATCCGGAGTATTTGTTTCTCTTGATTCCATTCTTGGTAAAGCACTTCTTGCAAAATATGCAGACCAGCTCTACACCTGCAATGTAACCATGAGCGAAAGCGGTGTTGTGGAAAATACAGCTTCCAACGATACCTCTTCAACTGATTCCACAGACTCTGATACCACTGAAGTTTCAACTGATACTACCCCTTTTACCTGTGGAATAGATGTAACAGGTTCCTCCTTATACAAAACCGATGGTTCCACCTCTACTGCTACAATGATTATGGGATTTGTCTATAATCAGAAACATCTGGAAAATTCACTCAGTTTCTTAAACTATATTATGCAGTAACGCTTAAATCGCAGTATACTT
>Ga0302296_1001307_pt1 | contig 18173 bp, 12 predicted proteins | sample III_Fen_N3_1_FD_194546 | JGI IMG/M metagenome (GOLD analysis project Ga0302296, IMG submission 194546) | Peat permafrost microbial communities from Stordalen Mire near Abisko, Sweden - III_Fen_N3_1 | ecosystem: Environmental > Terrestrial > Soil > Wetlands > Permafrost | place: Sweden: Abisko...
TTTTTGCTCGACCTTCCAAATTTTAAAGTTCCACCGTACCCTGCCAGCGATGTCCGTGAAGAATCAACCGACACATAATTGGCATCGGGCCGCTGAAAATACCTGGCCGAAGATCGCTGGGTGGCAATAATGGCTTCAGTCTTTCCTTTTACATAACTGAATTCAGCATTTCCGGACACATACCAGGTACGCTCTTTCCAGTTGTGACTAAAATCCAATCCACCGGTGTATGCCGCAGTTGGAAGGTAATTGAGAGCCGGATTCGTAATATCTCTGTTCACAGCTGTTACGATTCCTCCAAATACAGTTTTCCCTTTGCTGAAATCCTTTTGCACACGGCCTACAAAATAATTGGTGAGCGGCTCAACCGACTCTTTTCTGCGGATTCCGGCACTGTCGATCCGTGCATTTTCGTTGGCAGTGACGCTTTCAAGTACTCCAATTGATAGTCCGTCTTTTGTTTTGCCCGATAGTTTCATGGCACCCAGAATCGTGGACGATTCGGGCACATCGGCATATTCGTTATCCGCAAGATTTGGATTATTGTGCGGAGACCTTCCGATCCTGCGCGAATAGAACAGATTATCAGCACTAAAGTTGTTTATCACGATTGTATTCGAGGGTTCAAACTGGTAGATATTCTTTCCCTCAACGAAAAAAGGTCTTCGCTCCGAGAAATAAGTTTCGAAAGCAGTGAGGTTAACTTCCGAAGGATCAGCTTCCACCTGTCCGAAGTCGGGGTTGATCGAAAAATCGAGCGTAAGGTCATTGGTGATTGCGGCTTTCCCGTCGAGTCCTGCCGAAAGGGCGCTCTTTTTTCCATCGAGGAAAGGATTTTTTGCATCTTTTTCGAAGCGTTCAGCCCGGGCAACGGTATAAGGAAGTAATTCGATCTGCTTTTTTGGTTTGATATTGCTGATCCCATGCAATTCGCCAAACAGATGGACCAACCCAGGCGATCCTTTGGGAATAAACTGCCAGTTAGACCGTTCTTCCAGCCGGAAGATGTGGCGCATCAGCTGAATTCCCCAAATATGGTCGTCCTTTTTACCAAACCGGAGCTGGCTGAAAGGTATTTTCATTTCGGCACACCAACCTCTGTCGTCGATGGAGGTTTTTAGATACCATACCGGGTTCCAGCTATCATCCCAGTTGTTTCCATCCTGGGTAATTGCTTCATCGCCTTTGGCACCGGCAGCCGTTGCTGTGAATGAGAAGGCTGTTTGCTGATCGTAGTAACTGTCGATATTAATCTCAACCAGGTCGCCATCGAAATTATCCCTACGCGATATTAAGCGGCTGATCTTTTCAGGTTCGTTATCGAAGGCACGAATAAATACAAACAGGTTATTGTCGTCGTAAAGTATTTTAAATGCCGTTTGCTGCGATGGCGGCTTATTTTCGGCTGGTTGGGTTTGAATAAAATCGCCACTCCACTCCACTTTGTTCCAGCACGAATCATTCATCAGGCCGTCAATTTCGGGTGCTGTTTTTGTAAAAGCTGTCTGGTAAGTTCTCTTTTCAATGGTTTGCGAGTAGCAGAGTGAGGATAAATTAATCAGGATCAAAGCGATACCTGTTCGACACAGTGGAACATGTTTCATTAAGCAGTGGTTAAGTTTGTTATACAAAGGTAATCAAAAACAAAGACTTCATTTTTTCAGAAATGTTACATGCTCCAGATTTTTTTCCTGAAGTTTTTTTATTGAGGCAAATACTGCAACGTTTATTGATTAAGCGATTCAAAGAAAAACGATCCGAAGTGACCTTTTTCTTTGAATCACTTCCTGAAAAGTAAAGGCTTTTCGGTTATTTCGTATAGTTTTGTCAGGTTAAGAACTGAGCTATAAAAGAAATCACATAAATAATTGATGAATAAGCAAATACTACTACTAATCCTATTCTTTTCACTTTTTACGGTCAATACCATTAATGCTCAGAACGCGAAAACCGATAGTCTTGAAAATCTTCTGAAAACCCATAATGTAGACGACACCGCCCGAATAAATCTACTCAATAAAATTGCCTATTTAGTTTACAAGGATGATTCACTTAAAACGAGGAGATATGCAACTCAATCACTAGAACTATCTGGCAAAATCGATTATCAAAAAGGGAAAGCCGAAAGTATCTGGGTGCTCGGTTTATCATACACAAAATCGAATAAGACAAAAGCTTTTGAATATTTTCAAAAGGCGCTGCAAGAATCCGAAGCAATTGGTTATAAGTATGGAATTATCAGATGTTTAAATAGTATTGGTGTTTATTATAATTGGAGAGAGGATAGTCAAAAAGCAGTTGAATATTTTCAGAAAGGGATCAACGTATCAGAAGGCATGAACGATAATTTGGAAATAGCTAAATGCCTGATCAACTTAATGACTATTTATAGCAGCCAAGGTAAGTATGATCAAGCTCTTAAAGGATTTGAACATGCATTTGAAATATGTAACAAGCTTAATGACAAGTCGTTGATGGCTACCTGCCTGAATCATATCGGAGTTATATATGCATATCAGGGAAATTTTCCGTTAGCCCTTGAATGTGCTCATAAAGATTTGAAAATCAAGGAAGGGTTAAATGATAAGAACAGCGTTTTTTTTGCATTACTGAACATTGGTGAAATTTATTCTGATCATGGAGAGTTTCAAAAAGCACTTGAATACATTCAAAAAGCATTAAATATAGCCAAAGGATTGAATGACAAGTCAAAGATTTCATTGGGATTGGCAAATATTGGTTTTGTATATCTGAAATCCGGTAATACAGAAGCAATAACCTACCTTCAAAAAGCATTGGAATTAGAAAAAGGAAACCTGAATATTACGCAAACAAATAATTTATTGAGTGGTATTGCCAATTTCTATCTTCAGCAAGGAAATTATGAAAGAGCCATGGTTAATTACCAGGAAATTCTGAAAAATTCGGAAGAAAGCGGCCAGCGGCGTTGTGTTTGTGAAGCTTTATTGAAGACAGGAACTATTTATTTTAAACAGAAAGAATTCGCCAAAGCATTATCTTATACACTTAAAAGTCTGAATGTTGCGAACGAAATGAAGTTATTGAATGATAAAAGGGAGATTCATAACCAACTGGCAGAAATATATGCTGCCACCGGGGATTATAAAAATGCATATCTGCACCATAAAATATTCATGGAGTTAAATGACAGCATTTTTAATGAAAAAAATATCAGAAAGTTAAGCGATCTCGAATACTCGTACAAGTATGAAAAAGAGAAACAAGCCGTTGATTTGGAGCAACAAAAGAAAGATGCTGTGTATGCAGTTGAAAGCAAGGAACAATGGGTAATTATAATTTCGCTCATTGTAAGCTTTTTGTTGGTATCGTCATTTGCTATTTATGTATTTCGATCTTCCCAAGCAAGACAAAAGACCAACCTTATTCTTATCAAGCAAAAAGATAAGATAGAAAAGCTAAATGAAGAGTACCTGGTAGTCAATGAAGAACTAATGGCAACCAACGAAATGCTTGTTGAGACTAAGAGAATGGTTGAAGAAAGCGAGGAGCGGTTAAAACTTTTGATCAAGAATTCGAATGATATACTTGTACTGCTGAATGAGAAAGGGGAGCAGACTTTTGTTAGCGATGTGGCTAATACCCTGACAGGATTCAATATAGAACAACTGATAGGTTCGATTGAAAACGTTATTTATCCAGATGATGTTGATATTGTTCGTCAACATTGGAAAAGGATTTTGGCGAGTAAGGATGTTTCTGACACCATTCAATACAGACACAAACACAAGGAAAAGGGCTATGTGTGGTTTGAAGCTGTTGCACAAAATTTTCTTGATCATCCGGCAATTAATTCGGTAGTGGCAAACGTCAGAGATATTACGGAACGTAAAAAAATAGAACTGGCGCTTCAGGAAAGTGAAGCAGCAAAGGCACAATTGCTAACTAACGAAATAGAACGAATAAACCAGGAACTTGAATCGAACCAACGATCGATGACTGCTGCCACCTTGAAATTAATTCAAAATTCGGAACGCGATGCCCAGACAATTGATCGGTTAATGGAACTGGGAAAAGACACCAATCCCGAAGGCCAACAAAAAATTAAGGCCCTTATATCCGATAATAAACGAATCTCATACAATTCGAATTGGGATGAGTTTGAAATATTGTTCGGAAAAGTACATAGTTCTTTCTACGAAAAGCTAAACAGCCAATATCCAACCCTGACGGCCAATGAGCGAAAAATGTGCGCTTTTCTAAAATTGAACATGAGCAATAAAGACATAGCCCATATTACGTTTCAATCGGATGATGCCCTGAAGAAAGCCCGCTTACGCCTGCGCCAAAAACTTGGAATTAGTCGCGAAATAAATTTGGTCGCCTTTTTACAGAATATCTAGGGTGTACAATTGATTTGTTGGACAATTTACTCCAAATGTCTACTTTTTGTCTCCTCCTATTTTTACCGCTCTTTTCGAAAGGCGTTTAGCTTTGCGCCATAACATTTAAACAATAAATTATATTCGAATGAAAAAATTAGCATTAATTATTGCTGCAGTTGCAATCTTTTCTATGAGTTCAAATGCTCAGGATTTGTTTAAAAAAGGGACTCAATTATTTAAATTGGGTATTGGAGTAAACGGCGATGGAACTCCTATTGACGTATCTTATGAAAAGGGCGTTAAAGAAGATTTTCTAGGTGTTGATGGCCTTGTTTTAGGTCTTGGTGGAAATTTTGGCTACTATGGGTACAAAAATGATTTTTCTAATTTAGCAGGTAGTTATTCATGGAAATACACCAATATTATTGTTGGTGCACGCGCTTTGGCACACTATCCAATCATTGATAAATTAGATACTTATGGTGGTGTAATTTTAGCGTACAATGTGGCTAGTGCAAAGTATGACGGACCTAATGCTGGTTCAATTCCTACGCCATCCGTTGGTGGTTTTGTATTTGGAGGAATTGCGGGAGCCCGTTATGAGTTTAGCGAATCGTTGGGCGCATATATTGAAGCAGGTTTTGGTATCTCAAACGTGAGCCTTGGTTTAGCATACAAATTCTAATCCATCAGGCTTAGAAAAAATGCAATGCAGTAAGCGTAAATGCTTGCTGCATTTTTTTGTTAACCCATCTTGCAGCTAAACAGACAAAAGCAACAACTGGTTTATTGCCTGAGGAAACAATTATTCGGTTCCAATTTCACGGACATCCCGCTTACCGATTGTATTTCTCCGTAATTTTCTTTAGAAAAATTTTATGGTTTGAGCGGATCTGATTCCATGTAAAACGCCAGTCCCAGTTACCGGCAGCAATTCCGGGAGTATTCATTCGAGCATCCGTATCAAGCCCCAAAACATCCTGCATCGGGATAATGGCTATAAATGCAGCCGAAGCCCATGCCTGCTCAATCAGGTTCAGGACAAACTGTTTTCCGCTTCCCGAAACATATTTATGCAGGTATCTCCGTTCTTTTTTGTCAATCGAGTTAAACCATCCCAAGGTTGTATCATTGTCGTGGGTGCCAGTGTAAACAATAAAATTTGAAGTGTAATTGTGGGGTAAATTCACATTGGTAGCATCCGACGAAAAAGCAAATTGAAGGATTTTCATTCCCGGAAGGTTAAAATCATCCCGTAGTTTTTCAACTTCAGGCGTAATTACGCCCAGATCTTCGGCAATCACTTCCAGCGTTCCCAACTGTTCTTTCAGTTTCAGAAACAGATCATATCCTTTGGCAGGCAACCATTCCCCGATGATGGCCGTTTCTTCTTCAGCCGGAACTGCCCAAAACGATTCCAAACCGCGAAAATGGTCGACGCGCACCTGGTCGAACATCCGAAGGTTAAAATGAATTCGCGCCAGCCACCAATCGAAATCGCGTTCGGCTACCCGTTCCCAATCGAAAACCGGATTACCCCACAGCTGCCCGGTTTCGCTGAAATAATCGGGTGGAACGCCACCAACCTGCGTGGGTTTTGAATTTTCGTCTAACCTGAAAATATCCTGATTGGCCCACACATCGACACTGTCAAACGACACATACAAAGGAATGTCGCCAATAATCCGGATGCCTTTCGAGTTGGCGTAAGCTTTCAGTTTAAACCATTGCCTGAAAAACACAAACTGAAGGAAACGATGGAAATCGATTTCGGCATGCAATTCAGTAAAAGCCTCCTGAATGGCTTGATTGTCGCGGGTGACCAATTTTTTATCCCAGGTATTCCAAACGGTTTCGCCATTTTTCGATTTCAGCGAACGAAACAGCGCGTAATCGTCGAGCCACCACGAGTTATGGCTCATAAATGTCACATATTCATCTTTATACCGCTCGAAGTTTTGTTTAAAACCTTCAAAAGCTTCGTGAAACAAAGCAATTTTCCAGGCTTCAACCCGCTCAAATTCTACTTTTTTAGGCTTGAAAGATTGGTTTGTCACCGAATCTTTCGAAAGCAGACGATCGGTAACCAGTTGCTGAACGTCGATGAACATTGGGTTTCCGGCGAAAGCAGAATAACACTGATAAGGCGAGTTACCGTAACCAACCGGTCCGAGTGGTAAAATCTGCCAAATTTTTTGCCTGGTTTGAACCAGAAAATCGATAAACTGATAAGCATCTTTTCCAAAACAACCAATGCCGCCATCGCCAGGTAAAGAGCTGATGTGCAGCAAAATTCCGCTACTTCTTTCCATAATTGTATATTAAATTCCGGTAAGCCTTCAGAAAACCGGCGGTTTCTCTAATTAAACGCTGAACTGCCAATCCATGTTTTAGATCGGGAATAAAAGTTTTTGAATCGTTGCCCGTAAGAAAAACATAATGAGCATGAACCATCGATCGCAACCATCCGGGCGGAACATGACCCGATGGGAAACTGGTTATTGGCGAATAATTGCTGCCAACCACCTGACGTGTCCACTGTCCGGTTTCTTCCAGGTAATATTCGAAATAATCAGCCGAATGCGACGAGTAACGCAGCATTCCCTTTTCAGCATAGATTTCGAGCGCAACCAAATCGCCGGTACCCGAACTGATGCGACTGGCCGACAGGGTTCCTGCTGCCTGATTTTCAGGATGGAACAATGAAATTGAACTAAATAAATCAGAATCTTCCGGAACATCGTCGAACCTACCGGTCTGGATTGCGCTTGTAATCTGAAGATTTTCGCCTAAAAATGCCATCAGCAGACTTATCGCGTGCGAACCAAGGTCGGCCATGGCGCCACCATCCGGAGCCGGCGTTAACCGGGTTGCCCGTTCGGCGCGGTACGATTTCTGCAAATAGTCGCCGTGATAATATTTCAGATCAAAATGAATGGGATTTCCTAGTTTTCCGGTTTTCCAGAAAGCCAGCGCTTCCCTGACCGATGCCGTTTGCAAATACTGAAATCCAACCTGAATTTGCTTCCCGGTTTTGCTGGCAATTACAGCCATTTGCTGCTCTTCTTCCAGGCTCGAACAAACAGGTTTTTCAAGATAAATACGTTTCGCCGAAGGCATTTCAAGAGCCAGCTGCAGGTGTTCGAAATGAACCTTGTTTGGCCCTAAAATCAAGACCGTGTTTATGGTTGTGTCGGCAATAAATTCGTCGATTGCCAGCGATTTTTTGAACCCGAATTTGGCGGCAAACGCATCGCGGCTTTCTTTTCGGGTCGAACAAACAGCTTCTAGCTCAATTTCAGGCACTTCCGAATAAAAATACTTCAACGAATTGATCGCAAAGGCATGTGTCCGGGCAATTCCACCCGCACCCAAAAAGCCAATACTGATTTTTTCTGAAGCCATGTTCATAAAGCTATGATCAAAGATTCAAAATTAACGATTAAACTAAATGAAATACATCCTTTTAAATAAGAATTGAATAAAATGAAACAGCCGGCTTGAAGAATCAAACCGGCTGTTTGTATTGAAATGAATACGATTGATTTCTATTCGAGTTCAAGAACTACCAGCGATTTTCCGGGAATGGTTACTTCCAGTTTATTGTCAGTTAGTTTCTTAGCGTTTTTAAAGGCTACCGGCACAATTGTTTCAGGCTTTTCGAAGGTGTTGACAGTGTTTATAGCGGCAGCTGTCAAGATCGTTCCTGAATTTATTTTCGTGAACCCTTTGCCCGAAAGATTAACATCCAGTTTTATTTCCTTGTTTGGATTCAAATTACTGATAGTCACATGTATTTTGCCATTTTTATCAACGGACGAAGAAGAGCTTATGGCCGGAATCTGGTCGTTGCCCAATTTATACGGTTCGCAAATCAGGTTTGACGGCAATAAGGTTGCATTCTGATGAACGTTGTACATTTTGAATACCTGATAGGTTGGAGTCAGGATCATTTGGTCACCTTTTGTCAGAATCATTGATTGTAAAACGTTGACTATCTGAGCAATGTTGGCCATCCGTACGCGATCGCAGTGTTTGTTCAGGATGTCGAGGGTGCTTGAAGCAATCAACGCATCGCGCATCGAATTCTGCTGAAATAAATGTCCGGGATTCGTTCCGGGCTCAACGTCCGTCCAGATTCCCCATTCATCAACATTCAAATCAACACGTTTCGCCTTGTCGTATTCGTCCATGATGGCCGAATGTTTGCTAACCAGTTCGTCCATGAACAACGCTTTTTTCAAACCATTGAAATATCGGTCTTCGCCAAAGTTGGTAGCCGATGATTTGTTATTCCATCCTTCGCCTGCAATGGTGTAATAGTGAAGCGACAAGCCGTCCATGTTGTTACGGCCTCTTTCCATCATAACTTTGGTCCAGTTTGTATCGTCTCCGTTTGAACCGCAACCGACACGTTTAAACTTATCGCCACCATACATGGCAGCGTAATTCGAATATTGCTTCATCAGATCCGAATAAAACTCCGGAGTCATGTTTCCACCGCATCCCCAGCTTTCGTTTCCGATGCCGATAAATTTCACATTCCAGGCTTTTTCACGGCCATTTTTTCGGCGAAGGTTTGCCATGGGCACATCGTCGTCCGAAGTCATGTATTCAATCCAATCGACCATTTCGCCAACGGTTCCCGAACCGACATTTGCCGAAATGTAAGGATCGCAGCCCAACAATTCGCAGAGGTTCAGAAATTCGTTTGTTCCGAAACTGTTGTCTTCAACGGTACCGCCCCAAAAAACATTTTTAATTTTAGGCCGGTCGGCTGATGAGCCAATTCCGTTTTTCCAATGGTAAGTATCAGCAAAACAACCACCTGGCCAGCGAAGTACCGGAATTTTTAAAGCCTGAAGCGCTTCAAGCAAATCTTTCCGATAACCATTTACATTGGGTATTGGTGAGTTTTTGCCAACCCAGATTCCATCATAGATACAACGACCCAGATGTTCGGCAAACTGACCATAAATATTTTTATTGATTTGCGTTTTTCCGCCAGCGACATCAATATCCAGAACATTGACCTGTGCCTTGGTGCCGAAAGTGGCTAAAAACAAAAAGAATATGAATACAATCTTCTTCATTTTGATAAATTTTAATAGGTTTTACTTTGAATTTAGTTCGTGTTTCAAAAGAACAAAATAATAATTGTCTTTCAAACGCTTTATCTTTAACAACACAAAAGATGTATGGGTAAAGGTAAAAGGAAAAAGGAATAAGGATAACTATTCAAGGGGTTAAATATCAAATAATCAACACGCTAAAAAAATATTTAAACGAAAATTCGCAAAGACCGCAAAGATTTAATTGTCAATACTCTGCGGAACTTTGCGTTTTTATCTCGGCGTTCTCTGCGGTAATTAAATAACTAATAATGTGCAAATTAGCTTGACTGAATAGTAACGAATAAGGAAAAAGGAAATCAGGACAAGTAATCCATAAAAATCCAATTTTCTAATTGTTTTGGAGTGTTCAATCTAAAAAAAAATCCCTCTCCTGAACGTATTTCAGGAGAGGGATTTTTCGGTAAACAAAAACAAAACCTATTCTTTCATTTCAAGAACTTTTCCGGTGAGTTTTAACCTTCCGGTAAGGGTTTCGGTGGTTTCGGCATCGGCGGCGCCGGTGAACCCGGGTTGTTTACCACCTACCGAAATGGTGAAATATCCCGGTTCAACTACCTGCTTGTTTTTGTCGTTAATCATCGAGAGCTGACGCGGTTCGAGGACGAATTGCACGGTTTGCGATTCACCTTTTTTCAGTGAAATACGTTTAAAACCTTCCAATTGACGGATAGGACGCGGAGTTGAAGCTCTTTCGTCGGTGAGGTACAATTGCACCACTTCATCGCCATCGCGATCGCCGGCATTGGTCACTTTAACCGAAACCTGAATGTTTTCACCCATTTTAGCTTCTTTCTGTAAATTCAGATCAGAATATGTAAAACGGGTATAACTAAGCCCAAAACCAAAAGGATAAAGCGGCGTTTGGCGGAAATAGCGATACGTGCGGCCTTCCATGTTGTAGTTTTCGAAAGCAGGCAACTGATCAACCGATTTATAGTAGGTTACAGGCAAACGTCCGGCTGGATTGTAATCGCCAAACAGCACATCGGCCACAGCATTTCCGCCCTGTTGACCTGGATAACCGGCTGTCAGGATAGCATCCATATTTTCGGCAGCATAATTCACCGAAAGTGCGCTTCCGTTAATCAGCACCAAAATAACAGGCTTTCCGGTCGCTTTGATGGCTTCCATCAAGTCGCTTTGCGTTTTTGGCAAGTTCAGGTGAGTACGGTCGCCACCTTTGAAACCATCGACCTGAATAGGCATTTCCTCCCCTTCCATACGCTGGTTCAGGCCCAAAACAAGTACAACAGCATCCGATTTTTTAGCTGTTTCAACAGCCTGTGCCTGCATGTTGGGATGCGGAGTTGTCCACAACAAACTGGCTGTTCCATCACCATGGTAATTGCGATAATCAAATACCAGTTTATATCTTTTACCTGATTCGAGCGATAGCTTTTTCGAATTGTGAAATGCATGATGTTCATTGTCACCAGCCAGGATTTCCTTGCCGTCGCAAGATATTTTAAAATTAGGCATACTCCAGATTCCGATCTCGTAATCTCCAGTTACCGGCACTTTCAGGTAAGTTGTCCAGCGAATTGAAAAATTATCAACGGGCATCCGTGGATCGGGCGAACCAGCCTCCCAATAAAAATCAATATTATCGTCAATACGGGCAAACAGTGGTTTGCCTTCCAGCATATTGTTTGCAAAATATTCGCCGGAAGCGCCTTGTTTGCCGTCTTCGGTTTCAAGGTAAATCGACGGAATGGGAACCAGTTTCGAAATACCGTCGGCCAGTTCACTTCCCTGTGCATAAAGCACTTCGGTTTGCGGAGCTACTTTGTTCTTAATGCCTTGCAAAACAGTAACCGGATTGGATGGAACTCCGGTATAATTTCCACATAACGATTCAATTTCGTCGGCATTCGGGCCGATAACGGCTATTCTGGATAAATTTTTCTTCAGGGGCAAAGCATGATTGGCATTTTTTAGTAAAACGATGCTTTTTTGAGCAGCTACACGAGCCAGATAATCGTGTGCCGGATTATTATTTACTGAAAAAGGGATCTGAGCGTAGGGAACTTTATCGTCAGGATCGAACATACCCAGTTTAAAACGGGCAGTCATCAAACGTCCGACCGATACATCAATGTCTTTTTCGGTAATTAGTCCACGTTTTACAGCTTCGGGCAATTCTCTGTATGTATCGCCACATTCCAGATCGGTTCCTTGTTTAACAGCCAACGCTGAAGCTTCAGCCGCATCTTTTGCAACTTTGTGGGATTGCCAAATATCGGCTATGGCCCAGCAGTCGCTCACAATGTAACCTTTGAAACCCCAATCGTTGCGCAGAATACCCGACAATTCGGTACTGGCACAACAGGCCTGACCATGTAACCGGTTGTAGGCGCCCATAACCGAATACACGCCACCTTCAACCACTAACGTTCGGAAAGCCGGCAAATAGGTTTCGCGCAAATCGCGTTCACTGACGGATGCATCAAACTCATGACGCAAAGGTTCGGGGCCTGAATGGACGGCAAAATGTTTAGCAGTTGCAACCACTTTCAGGTATTTAGGATCGTCGCCCTGCAAACCTTTTACAAATTGAAGTCCCATTTGTCCGGTCAAATAAGGATCTTCGCCATAAGTTTCATGACCTCTACCCCATCTTGGATCGCGAAAAATATTGATATTGGGCGACCAAAAAGTCAATCCCTGGTAAATTCCATGCATTCCACGACGCAAAAATTCATGGTATTTGGCTCGACCCTCATCCGAAATAACATTGGCTACCTGGAGAATCAAATCGGTATCCCACGAGGCGGCAATAGAAATCGACTGAGGAAAAACAGTGGCATATCCGGCACGGGCCACGCCGTGTAAACTTTCGTTCCACCAATTGTACTGCGGAATTCCAAGCCGATCGATGGCCGGCGCCTCGTAACGCATCTGATCGATTTTCTCCTGAAGAGTCATTTCTGAAAGCAAGCTTTCAACGCGCTCCTGAGTGGAAAGATTGGTATTTTGAAATTGATACCTGGTTTGCGAAATACCCAGGAAAGGGCTCACTATCAAAAGCAACAAAAGGAAAGTGTAATTCATTTTTTTAAATTTAGTCATACTGGTCTGTTCTGGTCTGCAAAACTACAAATTGAAAATATCATTTCAAAGAAACATTGTGGTTTCCTCCTCTTCTTTTACCTTTTTCGCTGGTCAATCCAGATAAACCTCGGTTTTGTCGCCTCTGTAATATTCGAACATCAGATGTAACTGCGATTCCAGGTTCCGGGGTTTCGACAGTTCAGGCAATTCATGTTCGTTAAACCAACCTACGTTAATCGTTTCATCGCCAATGGCTATGCAATTATCCAAGGGTTCGCAGCGAATGAAAATTTTGTACACATATTCAAATTCAGGAGGCATTTGCTGGGCTGTTTTATCCATCACGGCAAGCAGGCGACCTGATTTAACCCTCAGTCCAGCTTCTTCAAAACATTCTTTTTCGGCAACCTGGCGGGGCGAATAACCAACATCGGCCCAGCCTCCCGGCAACGACCAGCATCCGTCAACTTTCTCCTGAACCAGCAAAATCAGGCCTTCCGAATTAAAAACGACTGCACGTACATCTACTTTCGGCGTTTTGTAGCCGTTTTTCTCCTGAATAATTACCTGAATTTTCGGTACCAGCACATCTGTAAGTTGTTCCAGCATTTCGAGGCAGATATTCTGAATCTCGTTGTATCGTTCCTTGTCGTAATTAGAATTGTTGAATTCCAGACCAATTTCGGCCAATGCCTGAATACGTTTGATTCGTTCAAAAAGGATTCGTTCCATTATTTAGTTTATTTACCATAAATTTACTTCGCAAAATTGAAAGTTTGCTTCTTTGTGACTGAAAACTGCGACTGATCCCTTTCCTTTTTCCTCTTAACTATCAGGAAAAAGTAAATAGGAAAAATTTAAAGCAATTTTCCGAATGACTGATGACTTTTTCCATTTATAATCAGTTAGATACCGTTTTAATCCTAAAACATCTGAATAGGATTTCGAATGATTTTTCCTTTTTCCTGAGATCTTAACCAGTAATTTTTGCCGGTAGTCTTTTGACCAAAACCGGCTTTTCGCTTTGTTTTTTTTGTATGAACCTGTCTTTCTAAGTCAATCACAGTTTCTCCTTCATTTTCATGGTTTGGTTTGGTTATTTAAGTCGAATCAAAGGTAAAAATCTAAACTAAAAAATTATTCATACTTTTACGCCCTTAAACAAACGGTAATCGGAGAAAAATGAGAGATTTGCAGCAAAGAGTTTTTTCTGAACCGATCAAATACAAGCATTTATGAAATTAATCGGAGTATGCCTGGTTTTTATGGTGGTGGTCGGAACGCGACAATTGCGAGGGCAAGCTATTTCAACTAAAATACTGACAGCCAATCAAATAATCAGTCAGATGCAAAGCCACCTGAACTGTCAGTGGAGTCAGGAAACGGTGGATACATTCAAAGCAGGCAATCCCGATGATGTTGTTACCGGAGTAGCGGTTTGTATGTTTGCCGATATGGAAACCCTCCGAAAAGCCGTGGCAAACAACTGCAACCTCATTATTGTTCATGAACCTACTTTCTACAATCATCAGGACAAAACCGAATTTCTGAAAGACAATCCCGTTTATCAGAAAAAAAACGAATACATTACCGAACACAAACTCATTATTTTCAGATTTCACGACCACTGGCACAAAACTGTTCCCGACGGCATTTACATGGGTATGATTGACAAGCTGGGATGGAAAGCCAATCAGACAGACAGTTCCATGCTCTTTTTCAAGTTCGACAAACAAACGGTTGGCGGATTTGCCCAAAAGCTTCAGGAAAAACTGAAAGGCAGCCAGTTGCGCATTGTTGGCGATCCGCTGATGCGTTTCACCAATGTGGCTTTGGCCGTTGGCGCTCCGGGATCACAAACGCACATAAACCTGTTAACCAGCGAGTTTACCGAATTGCTTGTTGCCGGCGAAGCAAATGAATGGGAAACCTACGAATATGTGCTTGACGCTTCGATGCTGGGTATGAAAAAAGCAGCTATATTTACCGGACATATTGCTTCGGAAGAGGCTGGCATGGAATATTGCGCTACCTGGATGAAAACATTCATCAAAGATATTCCGGTAACCTATTTCGAAAACGGATCTTCATTCTGGACAGTTCAAAAACCTCAATAAAATGATCGAAGCTATTATCTTTGATATGGACGGCGTACTTGTTGACAGCGAACCTTTTCACTCCGAAATCGAAAAGCGTCAATTCATTCTGAACGAGATTGCCATTTCGGATGAAGAGCACCTTAAATATCAGGGAGTTGCATCCGATGTGATGTGGAGAACAATTGCCGAACGACACTTGATCGATTTGCCTGTTGAAGATTTAATTGAGCAAAACAGGGCCGAAAGCATCTGGTTCTTCTCGGAGCTGAATGAAATTCCGGTGATGCCCGGCTTGGTCGATCTTCTGGAAAAACTGGAACAAAAAAACTATCCGTTAGCAGTAGCTTCGTCTTCTTTTCCTGAGATTATTGAACTTATTCTTGAAAAAACAGGCCTGAGAAAATATTTTCAGGTAATAGTTAGCAGTCAGGAGGCTGGAAAGAGTAAACCCGAACCCGATGTATTTTTACTGGCTGCCCAAAAGCTGGGAGTCGCTCCAAAAAATTGTATGGTTATTGAAGATTCGTTTAATGGAATTTTAGCGGCACATGCAGCAAATATGAGTTGTGTAGCCTTTCAGAGCACCGGAGCCGATCCTCAAAACCACAAGGAAGCCGATGCCATTGTTCGAAGCCATGCCCAGCTGTCTATGATGTTGTGATCCGCCGTTGGCAAAAAATTCAAGAAAAAACCGATGCATTCATAACCTCCGTCAATACCCAAAATCTTTCCCTTTTCGAATCGCCGGAATCCTGTTTCCCATCCACGATGGCATGGGTTTGCCTTTCAGGTAATAGTCAAAAAATTGTTTCATGCCGATGGTTAAATCCATTCGATTGGCCCAGCTTTCGGCCTTCAAGTTGTGTTCCTCGTTGTTGTAGGTTAGCATCCATACAGGTTTGTTCAGTCGGCGCATGGCTGTAAAAAGCTCAATTCCCTGATACCATGGCACTGTTTTGTTATTGAAGTTGTTAATTCAGGATACCATCTTTCAAAAAAATTCGTTGAAAAGTTGGAATATCTGCATCACGAACATATATTTGTACATATTTTTGTACAAATAAATAAAAAAACCGGACAATATGCTTACAACAACAATTTCAGATTTCAGACGAGATATAAAAAGTTATCTTGACAAAGTGACCGAAAACTTTGAAACCTTGATCATCAACCGGGGAAAAGATAGTGGTGTGGTTATCATGTCATTAGACGAATACAACTCGCTTAATGCAACACATTACGAACTGTCTTCAAAAGCAAACGAAAAGAGACTTGATTCAGCAATTGAAAAACTTAAAAATGGAGATTTTTTTATAAAAGAACTTATTGAACCTGAACCATGAAGTATGTTTTTGTCGAAGAATCCTGGGAAGACTATGTCTATTGGCAGCAGACAGATAAGAAAATGGTTCTGAAAATTAATGAGTTGCTCAAAGAAATATCAAGAAATCCATTCTCCGGAATTGGTAAACCAGAACCTTTAAAGTATAAATATAAAGGGTTCTGGTCTCGTCGAATTAATGAGGAACACCGTCTTATCTATCAGGTAAAAGAAAACGAGATTCATATTGCAAAATGTCGTTATCATTATGACTAACATGTCCAGACTTGAAATTTGAAACCTGGAAATTGAAACCTGAACCTCCGTCAATACCCCAATTCTTTCCCTTTTCGAATCGCCGGAATCCCGTTTTCCATCCACGATGGCATGGGTTCGCCTTTCAGATAATGATCAAAAAATTGTTTCATGCGGATGGTTAAATCCATTCGATTGGCCCAGCTTTCGGCCTTCAGGTTGTGTTCCTCGTTGTTGTAGGTCAGCATCCATACCGGTTTGTTCAGTCGGCGCATGGCTGTAAAAAGCTCAATCCCCTGGTACCATGGCACTGCGCCATCGTTGTCGTTGTGCATAATCAGCAGTGGTGTTTTGATTTTCGGCACATAAAACAAAGGCGAATTTTCGATGTATTGCAACGGTTTATCCCATAAAGTGCCACCAATCCTACTCTGTTCCTGTTCGTACTGAAACATCCGCGACAAGCCCGATTCCCAGCGGATTCCGCCATAAGCGCTAGTCATGTTACTGACCGGAGCGCCAGCCATAGCCGCTGCAAACATGTCGGTTTGGGTAATTAGCCAGGCTGTTTGGTAGCCGCCCCAACTTTGTCCCTGAATTCCGATTCTTTGACGGTCGATAAACGGGAACATGCTGCTTATCACCTGCGTTCCGCTCACCACGGCATCAAAGGCCGACTGACCGGGATAACCATCTTGGTAATTAATATCAGGAATGAAGACGATATAGTCGTTACTCGTATAATACGTCCGGTTAACAGTTGAACGTGTGGGTGAAGGTGAAATATAGACATTCAGATTATCAGCATTTCGTTCGTAAAAATAAACGATCATCGGATATTTACGCTCCGGATCAATGGTTTCAGGAAAATAAAGCAAACCTTCGAGTTTTTTTCCTGAAAATGAATCCCAATGGACCAACCGGACTCCGGGCCAAACAAACAAATTTTGCTGCGGATTGGCATCCGAAAGTCGGCGGCGGTTCTCACATGCCAGATTACCCGACCATACATCGGGCGATTCGCTGACATTTTCGCGTGTCCAAATCAATACTTCTGCATTTTTAGCCTTCGAAAGCTTATCGAACTTGTAATCTTCCATCAGCAACATACGCGGATCGGTGTAATTGTACAAATCGGCGCTGAAATAGCCTTCTGATTTATTTCGTTCATCAAAAGCATGAGCAATAATCGGTTTGCTTGTATCGATAAACTCCTCTTCGGGATCAAATTTGCAATAGCGCAACCGGAGGTGATTTTTTCGTCCATAGTTTCGGGTGGCATTTACCGGAACTTTGCTTCCTTCCATATCAACCCTCCAGATGTCGTAACGATCGTACAGAAAAACGTATTTGTCATTTTCCGACCAACCAGCTATGCCATAAGGATCGGGGTCGCCAGGCATATCCCAGCGTTCGTCGGCAAACAAAGCCGGTATAATTGCATTGAGTTTAAGTACTTCGGTGGCACTTACATTGGTCGAACGACAATAATACATACTATCCGATGGATTGTACCAAACGATGTAACTACCACCTGGCGACAGCGAAACCAACGATTTATTCCGAACAATCAGCCGTTTAATACCCGTTTCGACATCAACCAGGTAATAGTCGGCTGACGATTTGCCGGACCACGAAGCTTCCAACTTGTAAGGCGATGGGTCTGATCCCAGCGCAAACCGACCATTTCCCTTTTGAATGGTTCGTACTTCCCTGACTACCGGATCGCCCAATTGAACAAATTTTGATTTATCAATCAGATAAACAGCCTTGTAGGTTCGTTTTTTTTCTTTTTCAAGATTAATTTTTTGTTCGGGTTGTAACTCCTTGTCTTTCCAGTTCCAAATATCGAGTACAGGCTTTTCATCCTCCAAAAGTGAGTCTTTGGGTTCGGCTTGCGGCTTGCGGTTCGTTCCAAAATACAAACGTAAACCATCGTCCGAAAACG
>Ga0302296_1001308_pt1 | contig 18172 bp, 15 predicted proteins | sample III_Fen_N3_1_FD_194546 | JGI IMG/M metagenome (GOLD analysis project Ga0302296, IMG submission 194546) | Peat permafrost microbial communities from Stordalen Mire near Abisko, Sweden - III_Fen_N3_1 | ecosystem: Environmental > Terrestrial > Soil > Wetlands > Permafrost | place: Sweden: Abisko...
TGCGAGATGGTTGGATCAGAGAGGTTTAAGCTTCTCTTTGACATCTACCATATGCAAATCATGGAAGGTAATATTATTGACACAATTACGAAATACAGCCCATACATAGGGCATATTCATACCGGAGGTGTGCCAGGCCGCAACGAACTTGATGAGACACAGGAACTTTACTATCCGGCCATTATGAAAGCCCTTTTGAAAACCGGATATAAGGGATTTGTCGGCCAGGAATTTGTACCCACCCAGAAAGACAAACTGGCCTCCCTCCGAAAGTGCATCATGATATGCGATGTATAGAATGAGAGTGCACTTCATAGCTATCGGCGGGGCGGTAATGCATAACCTGGCTATTGCCTTGCACCTTAAGGGTTATAGTGTCACTGGTTCAGATGATGAGATCTTTGAACCTTCCAGATCGAGATTACTGAAATATGGGCTTCTGCCTTCTAAATGGGGATGGGATCCGGATCTAATCACTAAAGATGTTGATACTGTTATCCTGGGAATGCATGCAAAGTCAGATAATCCCGAACTGATTAAGGCTCATGAACTCGGATTAAAAATCATGTCTTTCCCTGAATATCTGTACGAGCAGACTAAAGATAAGAAACGAATTGTTATTGCAGGCAGTCACGGAAAGACTACAACAACTGCCATGATAATGCATGTGTTCAGGGTTCTGGGAATAAAATTCGATTTCATGGTCGGTTCACAGATTGATGGTTTCGAAACGATGGTTGGATTATCAGATGAAGCAGAGCTTGCAGTATTCGAGGGCGATGAATATCTTACCTCTCCAATCGACAGAAGACCAAAATTTCACCTTTATATGCCTGACATAGCAGTGCTAAACGGCATAGCGTGGGACCATATGAACGTATTTCCCACTATGGAAAATTATGTTGATCAGTTCAGGATCTTCGTTGAAAAAATTTCCCCGGGAGGCATGTTGATCTATTTTGACGGGGATGAAGAGGTAAAAAGGATTTCGCTTGCCGCCGGGAATCACATTAAAAAAATTCCTTATAAAATTCATGGACACTTTCAGAATAAAACAGGATTCTATGCAGCGACCCACAACAGGGTGGTTCAATTAAAGATTTTCGGAGAACATAATATGCAAAACCTCTCTGCCGCTCATGAGGTTTGTAAAGCCGTGGGTGTTACAGAAGATGGTTTTTACGAAGCAATCAAAAGTTTTGAGGGAACGTCTAAGAGGCTGCAGAAAATCAAAGAAACAGGTAATATCATTATCTATCTCGATTTTGCGCACTCGCCTTCGAAAGTGAAAGCTTCTGTTGAAGCAATAGCTGCAAGGTATCCCGGAAGAGATATTATTGTCTGCCTCGAACTTCATACTTTCTCAAGTCTTAACAGTGAATTCCTTCCTCTTTATAAAGGAACGCTGTCGCCGGCGACGGCAGCTTTTGTCTATTTCAATCCTCATGCCATTGAAATGAAGAAGCTTGAGGATCTTTCAAAAGAAGCTGTATATGAAGCCTTTGGAGGAGACAATCTAACTGTATATGACAGCTCTCAGAAAATGTTCGGTTTCATTAAGGAACAAGCCTGGAAATGTCCAGTTTATCTTTTTATGAGTTCAGGAGATTTTGATGGATTTGATATTAGCAGCCTGACGGAATAGATCATATAAATTATTCAAATATTTTTAGGACGAAATATTTTGCAGATCAAAAAAAACATCCTTTCTTTGCATCCGCATTTTAAAGTTCTTTGTACGGTCCATTCGTCTAGTGGTTAGGACGTCAGGTTTTCATCCTGGTAACAGGGGTTCGATTCCCCTATGGACTACAATTTTGTAGTTAGCAGATAATTAATAGATATATGGCAAATCATAAGTCGTCAGAAAAAAGGATCAGACAGATCGAAGTAAGGAAAGAAAATAATAAGTATTATGCAAAGACAACGCGTAATGCACTCAAAACACTTCGGAGTACAACCAGCAAGGAAGACGCTGCTGTTCTGCTTCCAAAATTAACATCGATGCTTGACAAACTGGCTAAGAAGAATATTATTCATAAGAAAAAAGCTTCTAACCTGAAGTCTTCTATTGTAAAGCACGTAAGCAGCTTATAACATTATTCAATAATATTTTAAAAGGCTGTATCTTTCAGGTACGGCCTTTTTTTATTCTTAACTACCTGACGTAATAACTTGTAGAGACAGGTCTGAGATCTGTCTCTACATTTTTTTTGACAACCAATTTGAATTGCATAACTTGCATATGCATTTCTAAAATGTTGCTAGATGTCACTAAAAATAACTGACTGGGCTGTTGAAGACAGACCCAGGGAAAAATTAATTCAGAAAGGTATTGCGAGTCTGAGTGATGCTGAATTACTGGCCATTCTGATCAGTTCCGGTACCAAAAACAAGTCAGCCGTGGACCTCGGAAGGGAACTCTTGGGCATAGTAAATAATAACCTCAATAGTCTGGGGAAATTAACAATTGCAGACCTCAAAAAGATACGCGGGATCGGTACTGCAAGGGCTGTAACCATTGCAGCAGCGATGGAACTGGGCAGAAGACGGAAGCTCTCTGAAGTAGAGTATGTTCCCCAGATCAGGAGCTCAAAAGATGTTGCAGATATCTTCCAGCCGCTCCTATCCGATCTTCTTCATGAAGAGTTCTGGATATTGTTTCTGAACAGATCCAATAAAGTAATAACCAGGATGAAGCTGAGCCAGGGAGGCATTAGCGGAACCGTAACCGATGTCCGTCTGGTGATGAAAAAAGCGATTGAATGCCTTGCTTCGGGAATTATTGTATGCCATAACCATCCGTCAGGTAACCTGAATCCCAGCGAATCTGATTCCAAAATCACACAAAAAATAAAGGAAGCCGGAAATCTTATGGACATTCAACTCCTTGATCACCTTATAATCTCGGATAAGGATTATTACAGTTTCGCTGATAACGGGGGACTGTAGAATGTTTTGCAGTTTTGTTTTCGTACGGTCTTGCAGTCCTGTAGTTATGTACCAAATTGGGATTTGAGGGGAATTTTGTTTTGAGTGGATTGCCCCTGGCCCTGCAAAAGCAAGGCCTGCCCCCTAAAGGGGGCTTAACTCAGTTGATTTGTGTGGATTGCCCACGGCCCTGCAAAAGCACGGCCTGCCCCTTTGGTGGGGCATAACTCACTTGATTTGTGTGGATTGCCCCCGGCCCTGCAAAAGCACGGCCTGCCCCCTTTGGTGGGGCATAACTCACTTGATTTGAGTGGATTGCCCCCGGCCCTGCAAAAGCACGGCCTGCCCCCTATTGGGGGCTTAACTCAGTTGATTTGTGCGGATTGCCCCCGGCCCTGCAAAAGCACGGCTTGCCCGCTTTGGTGGTGCATAACTCACTTGATTTGTGTGGATTGCCCCCGGCCATGCAAAAGCAAGGCCTGCCCCCTAAAGGGGGCTTAACTCAGTTGATTTGTGCGGATTGCCCCCGGCCCTGCAAAAGCACGGCCTGCCCCCTAAAGGGGGCTTAACTCAGTGGTATTTAGTGAAATTTGCTTTATTTGCTGAGAATTACCCGCCCTTTAGGGGGAAGGGGGGCAAAACTTCTTCACCTCACTCCTGTCAACACAACTTTCCAAAAGCTCCTCAATTGATTTTCCCAGTAAAGGATGAATCCATTTCGGGGCAATCTCGCATAAAGGAATGAGAACAAATTTCCTTTCCTGCATCAGAGGATGAGGGACTTTTAGATTTATTTCTTCTATTATCAGGTTTTCATAGAGAAGGATATCAATATCTATCAGCCTAGAGGAATATCGTTCCGGACCCCTCACTCTGCCAAGCAATGATTCAATCATGAAAATTTTCTCCAGCACTTCTAAAGGCTTAAGGTCAGTTTCTGATTTCACAACCATATTGAGAAATTTTTCAGCTGACTGAAAGCCCCATGGCTCAGTTTCATACATAGAAGAAACCTGTAATACATGACCGATAACTTCATTGATCCCGGCAACAGCTTGTTCCAGATTATGTTGCCTGTTCGCGAGGTTTGATCCTATACCCAGAAATACAATTTTCATATTCATTTCATTCTGTTGTCAAAAGTATTAAATACATGTATACCTTTACAGACTCGTTTTGTATTTTTATTTATTTAAAACTCAATTATTAAAGCGTTTAAAGATGAAAAGCTTCCTGAAATATACTCTCGCCACCATTACAGGGATCATTCTGGTATCCATACTCTTCTTCGTAGTAATGCTGGCAAGCTTTAGTGCTATCGTTTCTTCCGGGAATAAACCTGTTTCGATAAGTGACAATTCAATCCTGGTTCTGAAAGCCGGCACCTCAATTCCGGACAGGGGTGATCAAAATCCTCTTGCAGGCCTCGATATTGTAAATTTTACAATTACTGCAACACCCGGGATGAACGAAATATTGCACAACATCGAAAAAGCTTCATCGGATCCGAAAATAAAGGGTATTCTCATTGAAAACGGACTTAATTCTACAGGCTGGGCAACTACTGAGGAGATAAGGGAAGCACTTTTAAAGTTCAGGGAAACAGGTAAGTTTGTTATCTCTTATTCCGACTATATTCTCACCCAGGAATGTTATTACTTGTCCACTGCCGCCAATGAGATTTATATTAATCCTGGATCAATGGTAGAGTTTAAGGGCCTTAGCAGTGAGATAATGTTTTACAAGAAAGCTCTCGACAAGATAGGTGTTGAAGTTCAGGTTACACGCCATGGTAAATTCAAGGGTGCCGTCGAGCCGTTTATCCTGGATAAGCTGAGCGATGAAAACAGAAGTCAGATTAAGGATTATGCCGGATCACTCTGGAACCAGGTTATTTCCGACATATCAAAATCCAGGGGAATCCCTGCTGACCAGCTAAACAAACTTGCAGATAACCTTGTCGGTGACCTGGCGGGGAATGCTCTTGAAGCCAAGCTTGTGGACGGGATCATGTACAGGGATAAACTATCTGACACGCTAAAATCCCTGGCCGGAGTAAATAAAAAGAAAGACCTTAACCTGGTATCTATGACTAAATACAGCAAGGTCCCGGATCCAAAAATAACTTATTCGGCAAGGAACAAAATTGCTGTGATATATGCATCAGGAACTATCGTAACGGGAAAAGGGAATGAGACAAATATCGGCGGTAATTATTACGCAGATGTTATAAGCAAGGCAAGACTCGATACTTCAATCAGAGCGATAGTACTCAGGGTCAATTCTCCGGGCGGAAGCGCCATTGCTGCCGACATTATGTGGAGGGAACTTGACCTGGCTGCCAGGATGAAACCTGTAGTAATATCCATGGGAAACTATGCAGCATCGGGAGGGTATTTCATCTCTGCGCCTGGGAGCAAGATCTATGCTGATCCAATGACCATTTCGGGATCGATTGGGGTTTTTGGGCTTATCCCGAATGCAGGCAGGCTGCTCGAGGATAAACTCGGCTTGAACACTGAAACAGTAAATACTAATAAGAATTCCGATTTCCCTTCCATTGTTAGACCAATGAATGCATACGAAAAAGAGGTCATGCAAATGGGCGTAGAAAAAATCTATAGCGATTTTGTAAGTAAAGTTGCATCGGGCAGGAAGATGAGCTCACAATCTGTCGATAGTATAGGCCAGGGAAGAGTATGGAGCGGAACCAGCGCATTAAAAATTGGACTTGTCGATGAAATAGGAGGCTTAAATGAGGCTATCCATGGGGCTGCCAGACTTGCAGGCATTGATAATTATTCTGTAAGGGAATTACCAGTTTTTGAAGATCCGTATACAAGAATTCTTTCCCAGTTAGGCGGAGAAGTAAAAATGAGCATGCTCAAAAAGGAACTTGGGGAATCGGTTAAATATTATAATATGGTTCAGGAACTCAAAGACATGTCGGGTATTCAGGCCAGGCTGCCATACTTCATTGATGTTCACTAGACGAAGCTTGGATATTAATTCTAAATACTCTAGTCACTTTAGTCACTCTAGTCACTCTAGTCACTTTAGTCACTCTAGTCACTCTAGTCACTTTAGTCACTCTAGTCACTTTTGTAAATAATCAATAATGACACGTAACAAAAATATACTACTCTATCCAATTTCGCTTCTGTACGGTGTGATAACCACAATCAGAAATTTTCTGTATGATTACGAAATTCTTCCGACTGACGAGTTTTCATTTCCGGTAATATGTGTCGGTAATATAACGGTTGGAGGAACAGGAAAAACACCTCATACTGAATACCTTGCACGGTTACTGAAAGTACATTTCAAAGTAGCCACACTCAGCAGGGGTTATAAACGGACAACCCGTGATTTCAGAATTGCCTCCCAATCATCGCAGGTAAGTGAGATTGGAGATGAGCCCTTACAGATATTCCGAAATCTTCCCGATGTGCTTGTAACTGTTGACAGAAACAGGGTGCATGGTGTTGATATGATCCTGGAAAAACATCCCGATACAGAAGTGATAATACTTGACGATGCATTTCAGCACAGGAGAATTATTCCGGGATTCTCCATCCTTCTCACCGATTTTGAAAGACTGATCTACAAAGATCACATGCTGCCTTACGGAAATCTCAGAGAGAGCAAGGGAAATATGAGACGGGCTGATGTTATACTTGTCACAAAAACCCCTGAAAACATTTCACCCATACAGCGAAGGCTGATTGTTAAGGAAATTGACAAGTCTCCATACCAGAATCTTTATTTCACGACATTCAGATATTCTCCTCCTGTCCCTGTATTTGATAAAGGGCAAAATGACAAACTCCCGAAAAACACAACCGGTGATGGTTGCGGAGTTGTCCTTGTAACCGGTATAGCCAATCCTCAACCTTTGAATGAGTATCTTAAAGGCAGTTATAAAGAGATAACACATCTTTCGTTTCCCGATCATCATAGTTTTACCGAAAAGGACCTTCTGAGTATCACAACTGCCTTTAATAATCTGAAGTCGCCAGACAGGTATCTGTTTACTACAGAAAAAGATGCCGTTAGATTGCGGGAATTTACTAATATTGCAGAACCTGTCCGATCGGCCTTTTTTTATATCCCGATTGAGGTACATTTTTTAAATGAAGACAAGGAGGCGTTTGATAATCTGATAATTGACTATGTTAGAAAAAATCATCGAAACAACAGAATATCTTAAAGCAAGAGGTATAACCAATCCCGATGTAGGAATAATTTTAGGGACCGGGTTGGGCGAACTCACAGCTAAAATTAACATCATCATTGAAATTGATTATAAAGATATTCCTAATTTTCCTGTTTCAACTGTTGAAGGTCATGCTGGCAAACTCATCTTTGGAGAATTAGGCGGGAAAAAGATAGTTGCCATGAAAGGCAGATTCCATTATTATGAAGGTTACGGTCATGAACAGGTAGCCTTACCGGTAAGGGTATTGAAATATCTGGGCATAAAATGTCTTTTTCTTTCAAACGCGGCAGGCGGGGTAAATCCCGACTTCCAGATAGGTGATATAATGGTAATTACCGATCATATTAATCTGTTACCGAATCCATTGATCGGACCTAATGATGACAGGATAGGTGCGAGATTTCCGGATATGGGACAGGCTTACGACAAATCATTAATTAATAAAGCGCTTCTGATAGCCAATGAAAATAATATCAGGATTCATAAGGGTGTCTATTTGTCAACCAGCGGTCCTACTTTCGAAACTCCCGCCGAATACAGGTATTTCAGAATCATTGGAGCTGATGCTGTCGGGATGTCTACCACACCCGAGGTTATTGTTGCACGTCATATGCATGTTCCATGTTTTGCCGTTAGTGTGATAACTGATCTTGGTGTTGAGGGCAAAATAGAATATACGACACACGAATCTGTTCAGAATGAAGCCGCCAAAACCGAAGGAAGGATGACAACTATTATGACTGAGATGATTTCGTCATTATAATTATTTTCTGATTACAGTACAGACTTTTTTCCACGTTGCGGTTTTGCCGGAGTCGTTAAAAAGAGTAATAAGCACAATATAAATACCGGTATTGATAATTGTTCCGTCATTAGCTGTTCCATCCCAGATAAATGAGGCTTCAGCTCCGGCAAGAGTGTTGGCAGCCAGCTTTCTTACAAGGATTCCAATTTCATCATATATTGTGATTGAAATCACATTTCCTGTCCCTGACGGATTCATTTTTATTGTAAGGAAATCTTCATAGCCATCGCCGTCGGGTGTTATTTTAGATGAAGACAGAATAACTTCATCTGATTCAGAAGGCAATTCTCTGTACATTGAATTATGTGCGCCGGGAGTACCCCAGCCTGCATTCTCAGTGGCTGAGTGCCAGCTGGCTCTTTCCTCCGATTTATCAGCAGGATAGGTCTTTTCCAATGCAACACCTTCATGTGATGAAAGCAGTGAGTAGTGCATATTATCATCATATACCAGCTCGTCAATTCTGTCAAGCTCCCTGCTTAATAAAATCAAATGACCTCTATCGTCGGGCATTGACGGGAGAGACTCAGTTTCAAACAAATAATTACGATCTGCAGATAAATATCTGTCTATGGTTTTTTTAAGATCAGTGGTGATGGCATAATATTCTCCGGGTAATATACATCTCTCCTCCTCAGATAACTTCACAGCTCCGGACCTTTCTCCGGTAGCATCATTAATGTTCACAACCTGCAATCGTGAAGGATCAATAACTTTGTCAGAACTGTTATAAAATTCAAGATAATCAGGATCGCCCGGCAATGGATTGAAAAGGATCTCATTAAATAGGATATCACCTTCAGTCGCTTGTCCCGTCAGACCAAAACTGAAAGTGCTTTTGCTTATCCGGTTACCTGCAAAATCCGATATATCAGCGGGCATTTCGATCTGATAGTTTTTGTTTTTTTGGATAGGGTTTGCCGGATGAAGAATGAATTTCCTGAAAAGAGGATCAGCAGGGTGAACATCTGTAATCAGCAAGTCTCCCAATTTTATGCTTGCCATCAAATTATTAAGATCAAATACAGGTTCAGAAAAACTCACAAGAATTGAAATGCTATCTTCAGGAAAGACGTTTACAATTCCCGAGAAATACAAATCCTGATTGGATGCCTGCACAGAATTGATACCCCCCGGAGTACCGCCTTTCTTAGACACCGATGCTTTCCAGTTTCCAGTATCATAGAAAGGGAAACCCGTGTCTACCATTTCAAGCGACCATCCGCCATCTGACTTTAAATCATCCTGGTACCAGGATGATTTGTATTCAACGCCATGTATAAGAGTGCCTGAACTATCAGTTAGTTCGAGGAGCCTCCCGGCATCAGTTAACGATGGGAATTGTTTTAATCCGGCTGTTTTTCCGAATTTACTGAATAAGGAAGTATCAGATGATGCACATATAATTAATATACCGGCTGGCGGAATAATAATAACTGGAAAAAGAGCTGTCTGATTTGTGGTCTGAAGTTTCCAGTTGGTAAGGTTGAATGGAATATTTGTTCTGTTTGTAATTTCAACATATTCACTTTCAGGTAGTGATACTTTTGGGACTGGATCTGCCATTATCTCTGTAATTGCAATATCTCCTCTCTCTGCCCAGACTGGAGTAAAAGCTGTTTTCACATTTTCTGAACAGTTTCCTGAAATATCACATAGTTTGCCAATTATCAGGCTGTTTTCAGTTCTATTGATGAATTCTTCTGCAAAACCGATCTGCCACGTCAGGTTAGGTTTTCGGGTAATTGACATTGCCTTGTTTTCTAATGAATTCAGGGAAATATTTCCGGGTATCAGGGCTCCATCCTGAGGCTCTTCGCTCAATGTTATTTCCACTGACTTCTTCCCGGAAGGATTACACATAGTAATAACAGGGGCTGTATTATCAGAAAAGAAAGCTCCTTCAATATTCAGATCATCGAACCATAGCAATCTGTCGCGTGTTGAAGAATATTTATAATAAATCCCGAACCAGGCCACTGTAAACAGCTGATTATCTGTACCCGTATCTGTAGCTATGAGAGACCCCGCCAATCGGTTGACCGACACAATCCATGTTCCTATTAATGATCTTTCCACTGTTATCTTTACAGTACTATTTGGTCCAATGTCTGTCTGCCAGTTGATCCTGCAATTAACAACAGAGGTGATCTGGCTTCCGTTAACTTTCCACAAACGAAGTGAGTCATCTGATCCGGTCAGATTTACACCTACTGCAAATCCTTTCGCACCACTTTCCGGTGAGAGGCTTTCCGGGCCATTATCAGACATCAGAAAGACTGACCAGTTGTTTAACGAAGAAGGATCATAGCCATACTTTATCACAAATGACCATTTCGTTATTCCAAGGCCCGGATGCAGATCTTTAATCGCGACCCCGATCTGGTCTGTTCCTGCATCGGGATTATCAAAAATATGATGCAATGAATATCTCCCCGAGAGGCTCTGTGCGGTATCGGCATTCCAGTGTCCATGGGCACTTTCAATCCAGTTTACAGTATTACCGGTCTCGAAATTCTCGACGATTTGGCCAAGAGCCATATATGGCATAAACATGGCCAGCAAAATAACTTTTTTCATGCAGCGGGACGATTAGAAAAAAAAAGTTAATTTTGACAGTTATTATGTCACAGTAAATTTAAACAATAACTTAATTTATTCCAAAGAAATAGCTATGAAAACTGCTGTTGTAGGAGCCACCGGGATGGTCGGAAGGACAATGATGAAAGTGCTTGAGGAAAGGAATTTCCCTGTATCACAACTATTACCAGCTGCTTCAGAGAAGTCTGTTGGTAAAGAAGTGATTTTTAAAGGAAAACCTGTTAAGGTGGTTAGCGTAATGGAGGCAGTTGAAGCAAAACCAGAGTTTGCCATTTTCTCAGCCGGAGCTTCGATATCAAAAGAATGGGCGCCCGTATTTGCCAAGAATGGGACGGTTGTAATCGACAATTCGTCTTTCTGGAGAATGGATAAAAATATACCTCTGATTGTTCCAGAGATAAACAGCCACGTCATTAAGAAAGGTGACAGGATAATTGCCAATCCCAATTGTTCCACAATACAAATGGTAATGGCTTTGGCTCCTCTTCACAGAGAGTACAAAATCAAGCGTTTGGTTATATCCACATATCAGTCAGTAACAGGGACCGGTGTAAAAGCTGTTGCCCAGATGGAAAATGAAAGAGCCGGTATAAAGGGTGATATGGTTTATGCGCATCAGATTGATAAAAATTGTTTTCCTCATGGCGGATCATTCCAGGCCGACGGATATACTACCGAGGAACAGAAACTGGTTGATGAAACACGTAAAATACTTGAAGATCAGTCGATCCAGGTAACTGCAACTGTTGTCAGAATTCCTGTTGTAGGGGGACATTCGGAAGCAGTAAATATTGAATTTGAAAATGATTTCAGGATCGAAGAAGTAATACAATTACTTAACACATTTCCGGGAGTTGTTGTTTATGACAGCCCTTCGGAGAACAAGTATCCGATGCCTATTATGGCACATAACAGAGATGAAGTCTTTGTGGGAAGGATCAGGAGGGATTTTTCAAAGGAAAAATGTCTGAATCTGTGGATTGTTTCCGACAATATCAGGAAAGGTGCGGCTACCAACGCTGTGCAGATTGCTGAGTATATGGCGGCGAAGAAATTATACTAGAGATTGTCTGTGTCAGCGATTCAAGCTCTAAAATCACTTCTTTTTCAATCCCCTAAACCCCTAACCTTGCTTCGCTGCAGCGGCTACACGAAGGCGAAGATGGGGACCTTAAAAATTGCAGCTGAAAATTTGGCCCTCCCTACGGGGAATTGGAGGGCGGATTTATTTCTAAACTTCGTAGAGAAAATCATTAAAAGGATACCTGAGCACATGCAGTTTCTTTACTTCTTCATAAAGAAGTTTTCTCAACTCATCTACATTTTCTTTAGTCTTTGCAGAAATGAATACCGTCATGTGATGCTTATCAACTGACATCCAGCTCTTTTTAAGGTCGGTAAGGGAATAATTATCTTTCATTAACGGAGTAAGATCATCGTCTTCCCTGGCGGTATATTTAAATGCGTCGATCTTATTGAAAACAATTATCAAAGGTTTATCCGATACAGTCAGGTCTTTAAGAGTATTATTAACAACTTTTATCTGATCTTCAAATGCAGGGTGAGAAATATCAACAATATGAACAAGAAGGTCTGATTCGCGCACCTCATCGAGAGTTGATTTAAAAGACTCGATAAGATCAGTTGGCAGCTTACGGATAAATCCAACCGTATCGGAAAGCAGGAATGGCAGGTTACCAATGACAACTTTACGCACTGTAGTATCGAGGGTAGCGAAAAGCTTATCTTCTGCAAATACATCTGACTTACTCAGCAGGTTCATAATTGTTGATTTGCCAACATTTGTATATCCTACAAGAGAAACCCTTATCATCTTTCCACGGCTTTTACGTTGTGTGGCCATCTGGGTATCGATCTTCTTGAGTTGCTCCTTAAGAAGTGAGATCCTGTCCCTGATAACCCTCCTGTCAGTTTCGATCTCTGTCTCACCCGGACCCCTTAACCCGATACCGCCCCGCTGGCGCTCAAGGTGGGTCCATAAGCCAGTTAGCCTAGGCAGAAGATATTGATACTGTGCAAGTTCAACCTGAGTACGGGCATGAGAAGTTCTTGCCCGGTGAGCGAATATATCGAGAATCAGGTTGGTTCTGTCGAGAATGCGGCAACCGAGTTCTTTTTCTACGTTTCTAAGCTGGCTGGGGGTTAGTTCATCATCAAAAATTGCTATATCGATCTTGTTCTCGCTCACGAATAGAGCGAGTTCCTTTATCTTGCCCGATCCGACAAAAGTACGCGAATCAGGAACTGTAAGTTTTTGAGTGAATCGTTTAACTGTCTCTGCTCCTGCAGTCTCTGTAAGAAATGCGAGTTCTTCAAGGAACTCATCAACCTCATTTTCCTCCTGCCCCTTACTTATTATTCCAATAAGTATTGCCCGTTCCTTTGGACTATCGGTATCGATCATTTGTTCTTCCTGAATAAATTATTTTAAATGCAGAGACGCCCAAAATTAAAATATTGCGATATAAAAAAATTTAATATGAAACCTGCAAATTTAAAATGCAGGAGGTGTTGAAAAAGTCGAATTCCATTAACCGCAAAGGGCTATGAATCTGTAAGTTAACTTTATGTGCTTTACTTAAGCTTGTGTGCTTTGCGGTTAAAAATGGCTTTTTCAACACCCCCGGAAACTATATAACAATCTACTTAATACTTAGTTTCAATCTAATATATAAACCTCCTGTCATTTTGAATTGCCCCCCGGATAGCTCCCTTCAAAGATTCAGAACACCTCATTATCATTTCAATATCAGATGGAAAAGGAATAATTGAAGTTTTAGTTCTTTCAAGTTGTTTTGCATTTAATGCCTGCAAATCTCCGAGTGCCCGCGATGAAATATTTTCAAAATTTGACTGAGCTCCGATAGGATCTTTTTTCACTATCTTATTCGGATTCATCTGTACTACTTCAATGTCACCATCAATCCGGCATGCCTTTGATTGAATAGTTTCAACAAGAGCACACTGAACGGTTTTATATTTCTTCTGTTTTATATCATTTCCCAGAGAGTCTCTCAAGACATTACCTTTCTTGTCAAGCAAATAGGTAAAACCATCTTCGATATCTTTTTTAAAGACAGAATCGCGTTGAACAGAATTATCAGGGCTGACAGCAATATTTTTAACATTCACATTAATATAATAATCATACCGGTCATTCTCTGTTACGGTTTCAGTATGATACTCAACCCATTCCGAGTTAAGCCGTGGTAAATCGAGTGCCAGAAGATCATCTTCGAATTCCTTCGGAAATTTCAGTATTGAAGTATTCTGGATTGATATAAGGACTTTGCTCATTCCCTGAAGTTTTGCTTCCTGAATCTTACTATCGATTCCTTCATAGTCACCGACATACTGCTTTGCCCTGAGGAATTCTGCAAATGCCTGTCTGTATGATTCTTTAATGTTGCTTTTCATCAGTTCCGTGCCGTGGGCATAATAGAAATCAGCAGCTTTCCGTTTTGCATTGACCATATCGGGAACATAATCGACATACGGAAAATCAACCGATTTACCGTTTGCATTCAATGGCGTTACAGTTCTAACAAGTGACTGCCTGTCATTAAGAGCTTTATAAACAAGATAAATCTCATCCCAGTTATTTGGTTTACCTTCCATTTTAAGGAATCGGACTCTTTCGTTATCCTGATCATTTGAAACCTTATAAGCCTGGACCAGAATATCGATCTGTTTCACATCCTTAGGATCTTTCCTGAGCGATTTTACCGATTTCTGGATGGCAGCATCGTAGTTTCCTTTTTGTAGCTGTTTTTTTGAAGATCCGCAACCTGCCATTATCATGGCTAAAAGAATAACAAAAGGGAGAAGTCTTTTCATATAAATATTATTAAATCTAGTGATTGATAAAGATAAGAAAAACATCGAAATAGCAAATATTTATAACTACCTCTCCCTGTAATAATTACATTTCAGAACATGAAGTTCAGGGGAATTAAAAATCTTACTCTGGCAGGTTCTCCGCGCTGCAGGCCGGGTGTCCATTTAGGAGATTCGGATATTGCCCTGACAGCTGCTTCATCCAATTCGGGGTAAACACCTTTCAGAACTGTAACATTGCTTACTGATCCATCTTTTTCAACTATGAATGTAAGGGATACGACTCCCCGAATTCTCTTATCAATAGCCGATTGTGGATACCTGGTTCGCTGCTGAATCCATTCCCGGAATTTATCGAGTCCTCCGCCTTTAAATGACGGCATAACTTCCACAAGGAAAAATGGCTCATCGGTTGCATTCCCCTCCTGGCCCGCCATAAGATCATCTCCATTTCCGGTTCCAGTAATTTCGGTCTTCTCCTTAGTGGTCTGATTAAGATATTCATCGGTGGAAAGTTGTTGTTTTTCAAATGCAGGAACGCTGTCAACGACGACCGGTGGGACATATTTAACTATGTCATCAACATGAACGGCTTGCGGGGGAGGTGCAGAAGGAGGAACATAAATCTCCTCTCTGGGTGGCTCAAGATTTTCCATTGTTACCGGGATATAACCTCTGTTTCCGTTGAGCACATTGCTTTCCCGAGGTGTTATGATAAATGGCAGGATAACAGCCATACTCACAATGAATGAGGCTATAAGGATGGAAACAATAACTATGGAATTATATTTTTTTCTAAGCTGATAGGCACCATAATCTCTGTTCCGCGACTTAAAAAGCAGATCATCAATATCGAGCCATCTTCTGAGATTATCGTACATTTCGGCCATAAAATTACAAATTTGAGTCTTTCTGCCAAAACTATCTTGTTAAGGAAATCATAAAAAAGGGGTGAGGCGTGACGCGTGAGGACAATATGTTTTCTCAAGTTTTAATATTTTCAAATATTTCTTACATTTACCAACTCTTTGGGGGTTTAGCTCAGTTGGCTAGAGCGTGTGACTGGCAGTCACAAGGTCGGGAGTTCGATTCTCCCAATCTCCACCTTCGTCCTCCCTCGCTATACTGATTTTATCAAAGTTAGCGAAGGAGGGCTTTTACGTTTACAGCCCTGAGCTTTCTAAAATTTCATCCGTGTGGTATGTAAACAATTTTCATATTTATTCATGCAATATCACCGATTTTATTTTAAAATTTATCGGATAATCCCTAACTTGTGTAGGATTGTGATTGTTGAATGTTGGGCTTAAGCACCGTTTCATTATTTGAACAGATGATTTGATTCATCGTGCTTTTGTGACTGACCCGGCGAAAGCATGCTTCAAAGAAAGACAAAAGACAATCCATCACTGCTAAAGCTTCGATGGACAAAGGAAGTCACAAGACAAAAAGTATTATTGTTCACTTTTATCTTTAAACCTGGACGCTTTGGTCAGGATATACGCTTTGCTTCGGCTTTTATTTATTATCTTTAGTTTTCATTTCGTGCTAGAATATGAAACCAAAAATTGTACTAAAGCGTATTATTCATCGTGGTCAGACGCGGCTTGCAGTAGCTTTTGCCTATGACAGAATGATTATTGATCTCTTAAGAGAATCAATAAATGTTACCTGGAGCAATACCTATAACCTCTGGTATGCTGATGACAGTGAAGATAATCTCCGTAAGGTTATTCTTCATTTCAAAGACATTGCTGATGTTGATATTTCAGAGATCTCATTGCCTTCTGCGAAGGAAACTATTAAAGTTCTTCCTGAAAATAAGGTTGAAAATAACGAGAACCCTACTCCTGTTCCCGCAGAAAAAGCTCACATAACAAGAAGCTCGAATAAATATGGGCCTGTTGAATTCACTATAGATGAAGCTGATGATAAGCTTATCATAAAGTTCACCGGACGATACAATCCTGAATGGATTGGAGAACTCAAGAGTTTCGGCAAGGTTTGGTTTGACAACAAAAGAATGGAGTATGTACTTAATTGGTCGAGGCTTGCTGTTGATTCTCTTTCTGACTATTTTTCTTCGGAGGGTGTTGAAGTTATAGTTAAAAAGAACAAGGTAGCACCTGTTGTTCAGGATTCGCGTGTTGAGCAGGGAAATGATATCCGTCAGAGGGAGTTGGATGATGAAACGATGGCCGGGATTGAAAATGTGCGCCGTCATCTTATCAATAAAAGGTACAGCATAAAGACAGCTGAGTCATATATTTCTCAGATAACATTATTCTTCAAGTACTTTTTACCCAAGCAACCGGCAGATTTAACAGAGGAGGATATTTCTGATTTCTTTAATGATTATGTTTTGTTCAACAAATATTCAGCGTCATATCAGAACCAGATCATTTCAGGAATAAAAATATACTTTCAGCTTAATGGGATGCCGCGAATTGATTCGTCAGCGCTTGGCAGGCCAAGAAAGAAGAAGTCGTTGCCGAAAGTTCTTTCTAAGGATGAAGTGAAAAGCCTGTTGAATTCTGCAAGGAATACAAAACACAAGTTGCTTCTGTGGATCATCTACTCATGCGGTTTACGGCGTAGTGAAGTAACTAACATAAAGATGACAGATCTAGATCGTAAAAGGGGTGTGCTGAATATTATGGAAGCCAAGGGAAAGGTTGACAGGTTTGTACCGGTATCCGGGAAGGTATGGGAAAAGATTGATGAGTATGTTGAAAGTTATCATCCCTCCTATTGGCTGTTTGAGGGTCAGACGGGAGGCAAATATTCTGTGGAAAGCGTATACCGGGTATTTAAGCAGGCTTTGAAAAATGCTGGTATTAAGAAGGACGTCGGGGTTCATTGTCTTAGGCACAGTTATGCCACGCATCTCCATGAGAATGGATTGGATATAAGGTATATCCAGGAGCTTTTGGGACACAAGAGCAGCCGGACGACGGAGATTTACACACATGTAAGCAGAAGGAATCTTATTGCAGTGAGGAGTCCTATTGAGGATCTTGATCTAAGCTAAAAGGCAGAAGTAATAAGGTGATAGTAAAAAGTAAAAAATTAGTTTTAAGTACTTCTATTTGTGCTTAAATAAATACTTAATTCGAAAAATAAATGATAGTAGCGAATTATACGGAGTTCAGGACAGGGCTCGAAGACTATCCTGATAATGTTGAACACAACGATGAGACTTTGATCATCAAAAGAGGATCGGGCAAGGAACAGTTTTGATATCTCATGATGAATACAATTCAATAATGGAGACTTCGCATATATTGAGTTCGAGGAAAAATTCAAGGAGGCTTTTTGAATCAATTGACCATATGAAGACCGGGAAAAAGGTAAAAAATGATCTTATTGAAGAAAAATGAAGATTACTTTTTCAAAGAATGCATGGGAGGATTATATTTTTTGGCTAACTGAGGACAAAAAGACCCTAAAGAAAATAAATATATTAATAAAAGATATTGAAAAGAGTCCATATGAAGGATTAGGCAAGCCTGAGCCATTGAAAGTCGACCTTTCAGGATATTAGTCCAGACGTATAGATTCTGAGCACAGACTTGTGTATCAGGTTGATGGAATAGATTTTCTGGTATATTTCTGAGGATTTTAAAATGACAAACGATAAAAAGTTTAAGATTCTCCTGATTTGTTACGAAAACATAACGCTATCCCCTCAGTTTTGAAGGTTTTAAAGTACTTTTATTACTCATATAAATGAGTTATATTTAAGCCATCGTGACCCG
>Ga0302296_1001311_pt1 | contig 18144 bp, 18 predicted proteins | sample III_Fen_N3_1_FD_194546 | JGI IMG/M metagenome (GOLD analysis project Ga0302296, IMG submission 194546) | Peat permafrost microbial communities from Stordalen Mire near Abisko, Sweden - III_Fen_N3_1 | ecosystem: Environmental > Terrestrial > Soil > Wetlands > Permafrost | place: Sweden: Abisko...
ACTGCGATTTTGAAAAAATGGTTGAAATGATGGAATACGGTTACGCCAAGATTTATTTCAAAATAGATGGTTTTTTGGGACGGAAAGAAGAATCAATCGTAATGGAGAACGGAGAAATATAAGGTATCAGAACTAAAATGCAAGCTGATCAAACTTCCTTCGCCAACACCTGGTTGAAAAATATCAAATTTCATCAAAATCTATAAAAAGACATTATCATGGAAATACAAACTTTTCTGATCGAACTGGGAGAATGCAAAAATTGCTGGTGGCGAGATTTTTTCTTGATAATGATTGAAGGAGACAAACAAAGGCATTTTTTTCTATGCTATGAAAACTATGATCAGATTTATGGAATTTATCGATACCATCAATTTTATTTTAACTGAACATGAAAAAGCCTGATGAAGAACCACAGGATTATTTCTCAAATGGATTTAGTATCACTTACTACAAAAGTGATACTTAGCAAAAACAGCATAATACTGATATTCAGACGCATAGCAATTTACTCTCAATTGAGTGAAAAAGGTAAGTGTCAGTTATGTACCAAAACAGATATAAATGAAACTAAATTAAAAAATCATGGCATTAAAAGGTCAATTGACAAAAGCATCATTTTTGGAATGGGATACAATGCTTCTTTTAATTCAGAAGCTGGAACGAGATAGCGAATATAGATTCCAACTATTATTTGCTGTAGGATGCTTTACTGGATTACGAATTGGCGATCTATTGAGATTGCGATGGGAAGACGTTTACAAATGCGACTCTCTTGAATTGATTGAGGGCAAAACAAAAAAGGTCAGAAAAATAAAACTGAATACTACACTTGTCGAAATTATAACCCGCCTGCATGATAAAATGAAAATCGATGATGATACGGAATTCTTATTCGCAAATAGAACCAAAGCCAAGGCAATAAATGTACAGTATATAAATCGGAAGCTGAAGGAAATTGCTAAGCAGTATAATTGTTTATTTCAACCGAAAAGTATACCAGTAGTTCATTCCAAAAGTATACCATTTTTAATTAATAAAAAGGCAGTACTCTTGTGATCGGGGTACCCCGATCACAAGAGTACTGGAGCTCGGATTTTTGGCTGTTTGTTTTTCATTTTTTCATCATTTCTTTCGTTTCTCTTAACCGGTAAGATTCTCCATTCATGTTTACCAGATGCGCCTTGTGGGTCAATCGGTCTACCAATGCTGCAGTGAGTACCGGATCACCAAAAATCTCATTCCATCGGTCAAAACCCAGGTTGGTGGTTACAATTGTTGACTTGCGACCTGCCCGAAGGGAGAGATGATTAAAGAGCAGTTCTGCTCCTTCTTTGTCAAAGGAGATATAGCCAAATTCATCGCAGATTACCAGATCATATTTTTCAAACCGCAGTTCCATCTGCCGCAGCGTTCGCTGGGCGTGTGATTCACGCAGTTGTGTCAGTAGTCCGTGTACGGTGGTAAAATAGACTCTGTAACCCTGCAGACAGGCTTTCAACCCCAGTCCGATCGCAATATGGGTCTTGCCTGTTCCCGGATTTCCTGCCAGTATGATGTTTTGTCCCGATGCTATGAAGTCGAGCCGTTCGAGCATGGTGAGTTTTCCTGCTGCATCAACAGGGAGCAAATCACGCTTTAAATCATGAAGATATAGTTTGGCCGGAAAACCAGCCAGCCTGATCTGTGCTTTCTTTCTGTTTTCTAACCGGGTATCATATTCCCGTTCCATTAGCCGTAAAAGGAATGTTTCGTAGTCAGCATTATCTTTGGCAGACTCCTGTGCTATCTGTTCATACTCATTGCGGAAAGCGGGAAGTCTTAGTTCTTTACTGAACCTGGTAATTTGTACTTTTATTTCGTTTTGTAGTTTCATTTTATTGTTGCCTTAATTCATTAATGCTGTGATCTGTTTGAGTTGTTCCTGAGCCATATACATCGTTTGGTTATTTACGGCCACCAGTTTAACCTCTTCTCTGGGTTTATTGCCCAGAAGTGCGGTTAACTTCTCTGTGGTGATGCTTTGGGTGCAAAGGCCAACCAGCCGTGACACGGTGGCTTCCAGATTTTCTGCACTAATTTTATTTTGGCAACAATAATGAAGCAAGTCAATAAAGTCGCGGGGAGTTTGGGTATAAAATTGCAGATATAGTTTTTTCAGATATGGGCTGCATGTAAGGGCCACACTCCCGTCCAATGCCCCGGGCTTTTGCCTCAGAGTATCCAAATAGTGTTCAATGGAGATGATCCACTGATGCTTACCGTAATCACGCTGATGCGACGCTACGAGCTTGTTTTGGTTGTAAGCTTCAAGTGTATTGCTAAATACTTTAACATCAACAAAACACCCAACCAGTTTATCCGATACAGAATATCGGTTGGTGCAGTAACTGATTGTTGCATATTTATCTACCCTCAATTGTACCGAATCGGAACATGCCAGTGGCTCTTTGTATTGCCATAACAGCTTTTTCTCATCAGTAAACATCTCCATAGCTGTGCGGCCGGTTAATTGCTGTTTGGCTTGATTTATACGGATAATAATTGTTGCCAGATATTTTTCGGCTTCTTCCATGTTGGAAAAGTCGCTTTTAAAACCAAAGGCTTTTCTTCTGATGTATTCCACACTGCGTTCAACATGCCCTTTTTCATTTCCGCTGTAGGCATTGCAAAAACGGTGGCTAAACTGGTAATGTCCCTTCATTTGAAGCAATGCCTGGGTGGGTTCTTTCTCATGTTTACCAATAAATTTGGCAACAGCAACGCGCATATTGTCATAAACCATCTGGTGGTAAACACCCCCTATGTGCTCAAAAAATGAAACATGTGACTCCATAAAAGCCAGCGTATCCTGACGCTTGAATATGACAGCATAACGATAATTGCTGTAAGAAGAGGTAAATACGGCAAGTTGAAAACGGCACACTTGTCCTTCTATGTTTAGTTTTATCTCGCCCCAGTCAAACTCACAGGATGATCCAGGTTGGTATTGCTGCCGGATAAATGTCTCCTTGCTCACAGCTGACTTTCCTCGCTTTTCGCAGATATAATTGCAAACAGTGGTATAGCCTACCTCCAGGCCTTGTTCATGAAGTAATTGCAAAATATCTATTTTCTTCAGGATTTGCTTTCGCATACCCTGTTGTATCTTTCTGTCGTTTTCTTCAAGCAAAGTGTTTATAACAGACTGTACTTCTATAGTCAAACGAACTTTGCTCCTCGTCCCAACATTGTAAACAGGAGGACTTGACAGATATGTCGAAAGAACCGTTTCCGGCTTCATTGATCCCTTTTGAAGATTCTCGTAATCCTCAATATACTTTCTTATCGTCTTGCGGTTTATTTGTAGCTCATGTGATATTTTTCGCTGACTCTTTCCTTCACGATGACTACGGATGATGATCTCTTGTTTTGTATACATACTTATCATGCTTTAAAAATGAGGTTTTAATCTCATTTTATTTTGACTAAGTGGTATACTTTTCGATTGAAAGGTGGACTACTTCCTGGTTGAAATATACAGTTTTTGGATAGTCTGCGCTGTCCGTTTTTCCATATCAAGCAACCATTTCTTTCTCCAGATGCCTCCTCCATAACCGGTTAAGTTTCCATCTTCGCCAATCACACGATGACAAGGAATTAGTATGGATATCCGGTTCATTCCGTTCGCATTTGCCACTGCTCTTATTGCCTCGGGCCGTTTCAATTCTATGGCTTGTCGTTTGTACGAACGGGTTGAACCGTAAGGAATGTTTTGCAACTCTTTCCAGACTGTTTGCTGGAATTCAGAACCAGGTGTAAATAAAGGAACAGTAAATTCTTTTCTTGTACCTTCAAAGTACTCGCTGAGTTGATCCCTTAATAACCCGAAATGCTTGTTCGCACCCTGTATAATGCTTGCATTTAGTTGTTTGGCAAGTGACTTTAACTCTGTTTCCAACATCTTCCGGTCGGTAAATTCAAGGAGGCAAATTCCCTGTTCGACAGCGCCGGCGTACATTGTCCCCAGAGGCGTTTCAAGGCGTGTGATGTTGATTACTTTCTTCTCCTTACTATTTGACGGCGATACACCGAAAATGGATTTAAACGAATCGTTAAAGCCGCTTAATGATTCGTAACCTGAATCGAACGCCACGGATGTAACTGATTCGCCATTCTGAATTTTATTGAAGGCAGAATTGATCCGGAACATTCGCTGGTAAGCGTGAAAAGTGATGCCATGGTTTTTCAGGAACCACCTTCTTATCTTACCTGGTTCGATTCCTTTTTGAATTAAATCCCAATCTTTAAACTTCAGTGAAGGTGTTGTGTTTAATTCTTTCAGTATATCTTTAATGTAATCAGGCGTTTCGCCCATTTTCTCCAATGGATTACATATTTTGCATGGTCTGTAACCTTTTAATATCGCTTCTTTTGTGGATTGAAAGAACTCAACATTTTCTTCTTTTGGTTTTCTTGCTGTGCATGTTGGCCGACAGAAAATACCGGTTGTTTTTACTGCTGCAATAAATGTTCCTTCAAAAGAAATATCCTTATCGACGAGTGCTTTGTACATTATTTCGTTTGTCAGCATCTTTTTTTGTTACAAAAATAGATTTGTCACGATCGATTTGCAACCGGAAAATGAGCAAGTATTTTGCTTTTAATTCTGAGGAATAAAATCCAACGACTAAAGTCCATAAAAAAAGCCGGTCATTACGGAACCGGCTTTTGATGATGTTTGAATGAGTTGTTATTTTACAACAATATTGATAATCTTATTCGATACGATAATTACTTTCGCAATCGTTTTTCCTTCAATCCATTTGTTGGTATGCTCGTCGGCAAGAACCGCTTTTTCGATGTCACTTGTTGGTAAATCGATGGCAAGCGTAATTTTAAACCGTGCCTTTCCGTTGAATGAAACAGGGTATTCAAATGTATCTTCAGCAAGATACGATTCATCAAAAACGGGCCATGGATGGAAGCTCAATACCGATTTGTTTCCGTAGAGTTCCCAGAGTTCTTCAGCAAGATGAGGTGCGAAAGGTGCCAGCAACTGAAAGAAAGTTACTGCAGTTTCGTGATTCACCTTACCAACTTTATAACAATGATTTGTAAAGACCATCATCTGTGAGATCGCGGTATTGAATTTCATATCGCGGATATCGTCACTTACTTTTCGGATCGTCTGGTGAAGGATTTTCAATGTCTCTTTCGATTCTTCGCCTTCGGCAATATTGGTCATTTCACCAAAGAAGGCGACAACCCTCCGAAGGAAGTTATAAACCCCTTTAACACCGTTTTCGGTCCATGGTTTGGTGGCATCGAGTGGTCCGATAAACATTTCGAATAAACGTAATGCATCAGCACCATAGTTAATCACCACGTCATCGGGATTCACTACGTTTTTCAGCGACTTCGACATCTTTGCAACAATCTGTTTGAGCTCTTCGCCAGTAACCGTGCTGAAGTATTTCCCGTCGCGATCCTCTACCTGGTCGGAAGGAACTTTTGATCCGGAGGCTGTTTCGTATGCAAAGGCAAGGATCATCCCCTGGTTGAATAACTTCTGGAATGGTTCGCTGGTTGAAACAATGCCCAGGTCGAAAAGCACTTTGTGCCAGAATCGGCTGTAAAGTAAGTGTAGAACAGCGTGTTCTGCACCGCCAACATATAAATCGACAGGCATCCAGTAGTTTTCGGCAGCTTTACTGAATGGTGCTTCATCGTTTTTAGGATCGGTAAACCGGAGGTAATACCAGCATGAGCCAGCCCATTGTGGCATTGTATTGGTCTCACGACGACCTTTTCTTCCGTTTTTATCGGTTACAATCAGCCAGTCGCCTGCATTCGAGAGCGGTGATTCTCCTGATTCTCCGGGCAAATATTTTTCAACTACAGGAAGAGGCAATGGCAATTCGTCATCATTCAATACGCTGACTTCGCCATCTTCCCAATGAATCACTGGAAATGGCTCGCCCCAGTATCTTTGGCGGCTGAATAACCAGTCGCGTAGTTTATAGTTGATCGTTGGTTCGCCAAGCCCGTTTGCTTCGAGCCAGTTTGTAACTGTTTTGATGCCCTCTTGTTTCGAAAGGCCGTTAATATCGATACCAATGGCTGCATTCGAAGAGTTGATGTAAGCCCCATCTTCTGTCCAGCAAGCTTCGCCTGCAAGAACCTTTGTGCGCACCTCTTCAGAAGCTTTTCCGGGATCAAGGATGCAAATGATTGGTATATTAAATGTCTGGGCAAATTCGAAGTCACGCGTGTCGTGTGCAGGCACTGCCATGATAGCGCCTGTTCCATATCCCATTAAAACATAGTCAGCTACCCAAATCTGGATTTTTGCGCCATTAATAGGATTGATTGCATAACGACCCGTGAAAACCCCGGTTTTACCTTTTGCAAGATCGGTTCTGTCGAGATCGCTTTTTAAGGCTGCATTCCTGATATAATCTTTAACCGCATTCTGTTGTTCCGGAGTCGTAATCTCATTTACCAACTCATGTTCAGGAGCCAGCACCATATATGTTGCGCCGAATAAGGTATCTGGCCGCGTTGTATAAACACGTAATTTTTTATCGGTTCCATCGATCGCAAAATCAACTTCTGCTCCGGTTGACCTGCCAATCCAGTTGCGTTGCATATCCTTAACCCCGGCTGGCCAATCGAGCTGATCCAAACCTTCAAGCAAACGTTCAGCATAGTGTGGAATGCGCAACATCCATTGTTTCAGGTATCGGCGCTCCACTTCCTTCGTGCCGCATTTTTCGTGCGAACCGTCGTTTAATACTTCTTCGTTGGCACAAACCGTTTTGCAGGTACGGCAATACCAAACCTGGGCATTATCGTAATAAGCAAGTCGTTTACCAGAAATATATTTCTGAATTTCGGTTTCACCTTGTTTTTTAATATCCTCTGGAATCGGAAGTTCGCTGATGAGACGACCTTTGTTTTGTTCTTTATCGAACCATGTATTAAATAGGCGGGTGAAAATCCACTGCGTCCATTTAAAGTATTTTGGGTCGGTGGTATTGATTTCGCGTTCCCAGTCGTAACTCAAACCTAAGGATTGAATTTGGCGGCGGAAAGTGTCACAATTTTTATGAGTTGTAATAGCAGGATGTGTCCCTGTCTGAATGGCATATTGTTCTGCTGGCAACCCGAAAGCATCCCAGCCCATTGGATGAAGTACGTTGAATCCATTGGCCCGTTTGTAACGGCATATAATATCGGTAGCAGTATAACCTTCGGGATGGCCAACGTGTAGGCCGGCACCGGAAGGGTAGGGGAACATATCAAGACAATAAAACTTTGGTTTTGAAAGGTCTATTTCCGATTTAAATGTCTTGTTATCGGCCCAGTATTGTTGCCATTTCTTTTCAATCTCTTTGAAATTGTAATCCATCAGTTTGAGCGTATTCGTTCATTTTCAATTAAGCTGCGAAATTAATGCTTTATTCGCTTGCTTCCCTGGCAAAATTCAAGAATTGTGCAAAAAAGACGCATAAAACAGGTTGATAAAGCCTGATTTAGATAAAACTTATGCGTTTACAACTCTGACTTATATCATTAAAACATCAATACATGTTGGATAACACTATTTATAATATCGTAAAGTGTTGTTATTGTGAGTGATAATGTTTGATTGAATTAACCGTTTTTTCAATTTGATGAAAAAGAAATCTGTAATTTTGAATATATTTAAATGTGCACCTGAATGAACAGGTTATCATTTGATGAATCAAAATTTAAAACAAATTTAAGATGAATGCAGGAATAGATAGTTTTATGGATGGGCTAAAGGCCCGTACACCCGGTGAAGCAGAGTTTCACCAAGCCGTTTTGGAAGTTATTGAATCTGTCTGGGATGTTTACGATGCAAATCCGCGTTATAAACAGGCTAAAATTCTTGAGCGCATGGTTGAGCCAGAGCGTACGATCATGTTCAGAGTTCCATGGAGCAATGATAAAGGTGAAGTCGAAATTAACCGTGGTTATCGTGTTGAATTCAACAGCGCATTAGGCCCTTACAAGGGTGGTTTACGGTTTCATAAAAGTGTCACTTTGAGTATTTTGAAATTTCTTGGATTTGAGCAGACTTTCAAAAATAGTTTGACAACACTCCCCATGGGTGGTGGAAAAGGAGGCTCTGATTTTAGTGCGAAAGGCCGCAGCGACAACGAAATTATGCGCTTTTGCCAGTCGTTTATGACGGAGTTATTTCGTCACATTGGACCGAATACGGATGTACCCGCCGGCGATATCGGCGTTGGTGGCCGCGAAATTGGTTTCCTTTTTGGTCAGTATAAAAGAATCAGAAATGAATTTACAGGTGTTCTCACGGGCAAAGGTCTTGGCTGGGGCGGATCTTTAGTTCGTCCTGAAGCAACAGGCTATGGCGCTGTTTACTTTGTTGAGCACATGCTCAATGAAATTGGGAAATCGGTAAAAGGAAAAACTTTTGCTATATCCGGTTTTGGAAACGTCGCCTGGGGTGCAATTAGTAAGATCAATGAATTAGGTGGCAAAGTTGTTACTGTTTCAGGACCTGATGGATATATTTACGATCCGGATGGTGTCTCTGGCAGAAAGGTCGAATACCTGCTTGAGTTGCGCGAAAGTAACAACGATGTGGTTGCTCCGTATGCTGACGAATTTGGTGTCCAATTTTTCCCCGATGCCAAACCATGGCAAACCAAGGTGGATATTGCAATGCCATGTGCAACCCAAAATGAACTTGATGAAGCTGATGCCAGAATGCTTAATAAGAATGGCTGCTTTCTTGTTGCTGAAGTTTCGAACATGGGATGTACTTCAGATGCAGTGAATTACTTTGTAAATAATAAACTCACGTTTGCTCCGGGTAAGGCTGTCAATGCAGGAGGAGTAGCTGTATCAGGACTTGAGATGTCGCAAAACAGTATGCGCTACAACTGGACCAGCGAAGAGGTTGACAAACGGCTTCACCTGATTATGCAGGACATTCACGATACATGCACCAAACATGGTAAAGCCGATGGCTATATCAATTATGTGAAAGGTGCCAATGTTGGTGGTTTTGTAAAGGTTGCTGAAGCTATGTTGGCGCAGGGATTGGTGTAACTACGATTTGTAAAGACGAGATTAATCAAGTCTCTACATCATATTATATAATGAAAGCCCGGACAATTTGCCCGGGCTTTCATTTGGATCGGTATCTGCTTTTTTATACAATCAGCTTATAACCTTTTCCGTGTACGTTGATAATCTCGATTCCCTCTTCCGATTTCAGGTGCTTCCTTAGCTTTGTGATGTAAACATCCATGCTCCGTGCATTGAAATAGTTGTCGTCGACCCAAATGGTTTTCAATGCGAAATTTCTTTCGAGAATTTTATTGGCATTGACGCAAAGTAGTTTGAGGAGGTCTGCCTCCTTCGTTGTAAGCTTTGTGTTTTCAGTGCCATCCGAAAGTGTTTGTTTGCGCGCATCGAATATAAATCTCCCGAGCTTAAAAATTGTTTGAGAGTTGTCACCTTCCCCGCTTGTTCTGCGTAAAATGGCTTCAATTCTGAATAACAATTCCTCCATGCTGAAAGGTTTCGTCATGTAGTCATCAGCCCCAATTTTAAACCCTTCAATCACATCATCTTTCATGCTTTTGGCGGTCAGAAAAATAATAGGAATCTCCGTGTTGAGCATTCTGATGTCCTTTGCCAATGTGAACCCATCTTTTTTCGGCATCATCACATCAAAGATGCAAAGGTCGTACTGACTTTTCTGGAACCCCTTATAGGCCGCTTCGCCATCAGGATATAAGTCAGTGTCGTAATTTTTTGCAATAAGATACTCTCTAAGCAGTAGTCCAAGATTTTCGTCATCTTCTGCGAGAATCACTCTAGTTTTCTTTTCCATAATTCTGAGTATTTTTTAATGGGAAATACAATCTGAAACGGGTACCTTTCCCTAAAGTACTATCTACTTTTATTTTACCGTTGTGAACATCAATAATGCGTTTTACATACGAAAGACCAAGTCCAAATCCTTTAACATTGTGGATGTTGCCTGTTGGAACACGATAGAAGCGTTCGAAAATCTGCGTTTGATTTTCCTTCGGAATCCCAATTCCATTATCTTTTACCTGAACAATAACCCAACCGTTTTTGTTTTCGGTCGAAAGTTCAATAACTGGTTTCGTTTTGCTGTATTTTACAGCGTTATCCAATAAATTGAAGAATACATTTGTGATATGAACTTCGTCTCCCCTGATAAATGGGTTTTCAGCCTGTAAATCGGTTTTCAATTCTCCGTTCTCGTTCGTTACTCTGATTTCGAAATTAGAAGCAACAGTTTCTGCCAGTTTATTCAGATCGATCTGCGTGAATTTAAGTTTCAACTTTCCTTCGTTGAATACAGCCATTTGCAAGACTTTCTCAACCTGGTTACTTAGCCTTTTACTCTCATCAAAAATCACGCCTGAAATGTGATCAACCGTTGATTTTGAAAGCGAAACAGATGAATCTCTGAGCATTTGCGACGCCAGCGAAATCGTTGAGATCGGCGTTTTCAGCTCATGCGTCATGTTGTTGATAAAATCATTTTTTATCTGCGATATTTTCTTCTGTCGCAGAATAATCTGCAGCGTCACAATGAAAATTACGATAATTATCAGCGTAAGCAACAGTGAAGGAAAAACCAGAAATGAAGTAGAACTGAAAAAACTACTGTTTTGATCGGGAAAATATACGCACAAAAAATCGGGTTTTACAGGATCATCTCCAGCCAGGAGCAGTTTCCTGTATGGAATCGTCCTTTTTCCAGGCTTATAATCTTCGCTTCCCATGATGTAGGAGTTCTTTCCATCAATTGTGGTGAGCACTGTGAACTTATAATCGAGAAGAATAGCATTACGTTTTAAGGCGGTATCTAATGCCTGAGCCAAAAATGCAGGTGGAATTCTTTCTGATAAAGGCAGGTCGGCCCTGTCCTTCATAAATAATTGGAATCTTAAATTTTGCGCATCTTGTGCACTCTTGGCGTTATAGCTGGATTGAAAGCTTTGCGTCTGTCTTTGCGAAAAAAAGTTGGAATGATCAGATATTCCCATTTTAGAACTGGAACCTGGATATTTTCGGTAGACGGATATTTCACCTTGTTGTTCAAGTGCGCTTAAAGGTAAATTAGGATCGGAGTTGGGGAATAATTCGGTATAATTAACCGGCAAGTCATTTTTTTCTTCTTCTTGCGCGAAAAATTGACTGGTTTCAGCAAGATAGATCAATTCTGTAACATCCTGCAATGCCTGCATGACTTGCATACTGAAATTCTTCTCCTGAAGTTCAGCCGTGTGTTTTATTGTCATCATCTGCACTCCAATTAAGGATGCTGCAGCGATAGCCATTACTACACTTAACGTATATATCATTCTTCTGCTCATCGAAACAAAGATATAGCTATTAATGAATCATGTCGATTCTCCTTAACATTATTTAACTTAGGAGCTTAAATAAGGAAGTTATTCCATTCTAAAATGATTTTTATATTTTATGGTCAAGGTATTATCTACCTTTTAATTGCTATAATATCGCAGGTCGGATTTTGTTTTGTATTAGCTAAGAAGTGTGAAAATATTGTGAATGGCTGGAAGCTTAAACGTAAGCAGAATATTCTGTTAATATAACAATCAGATTGTCAGATATAATCGTTGATGTCAAAACTTTCGAGTGCTTTGCACGCTGATTTTTGCTGTGCCTCTTTCTTTGAAAACCCTTCACCTTTACCAACGATCTGACCATCAATTTTGATAATAGATATAAAAGGAGGCTTATTTTGGCCTGCAACCGGATTTTCCTGTGTATCGAACTCAACTTCCCTTTTATTCTTTTGTCCCCACTCGATTAGTTGGCTTTTAAAGTTATTATCGCTTCTTTCCAATGCCTGAACATCGACATAGGTTGACAAAACTCGTTTAATCAGAAAATCCTTTGCACCCTGATAACCGATATCGAGGTAGATTGCACCAATAAATGCTTCGAATACATCGCCAAAAATATGGCTGGATTCATTTACAGTATTTGTATTCGATGTAACAAAATGGTTGAGGCCCAACTTAAAGGTCAATTGGGTCAGAAAACTCCTGTTAACAATGCGCGATCGCATTTGGGTCAGAAATCCTTCGTCTTTCCGGGGAAATCGGTTATAGAGATAATCAGCAACAATGGTCCCGATAACGGCATCGCCAAGATATTCGAGGCGTTCATTATTAATGGGTTGCCCCAATACATCAGCAGTCGAAGCCGATTTATGGATAAAGGCCAGATCATAAAGCCTGAGCTTTAGCGGACTAAATCCTGTGGTCGCTTTTATAAATGAATAAAACTCCTTTCTTGAAGAAGAAAAGAGTTTTATTCGATACCTTAAATCTCTTAACACTTTACTAAGAAAGTTTTTTAAAGATTACAGTTCCATTATGACCGCCAAACCCAAAGGTGTTACTTAAAACATAGTTGAGTTTGCGTTTTTTAGCTTTGTTAAAGGTAAAATCAATTCTCGGATCAATTGCAGGGTCGAGCTCGAAGTGGTTGATTGTTGGAGGAACAATACTGTCCCTCATTGCCAGAATCGCGGCAATTGCTTCAACGGCTCCGGCAGCACCCAACAAGTGACCAGTCATTGACTTGGTAGCACTGATACTCAGATTGTAAATATGATCGCCAAATACTTTGCGGATTGCTTTTGGTTCGGCTATATCGCCAAGACCTGTAGACGTACCATGAACATTGATATAATCAATATCTGTAGGTTTAAGTCCGGCATCCTCCAGTGCTCTGCGCATAACCAAGGCTGCACCTCCACCTTCAGGATCCGGCGCTGTCATGTGATATGCATCAGTTGACATTCCGATTCCTACCAGTTCTGCGTAAATAGTTGCACCGCGTCGTACTGCATGTTCATACTCTTCGAGGATCAATGCGCCTGCACCTTCTGCCATTACAAATCCATCACGTCCGACATCGAACGGTCTGGAAGCAGTTTTCGGATCATCATTACGTGTTGAGAGTGCTCGCATGGCGTTAAAACCACCCACTCCGGCTTCGTTGATGGCCGATTCGGAACCGCCTGCTATAAAGATGTTTGCTTTTCCAAGACGGATATATGTAGCAGCATCAATCATTGCATGAGTTGCCGAGGCACAAGCAGTAACTGTTGTAATTGTTGGTCCGCGGAATTTGTATTTCAATGCTATATTTCCGCTGGCCATATTGGCAATCATTTTTGGGATAAAAAATGGCGAGAATCTTGGATTTTCCGGCTGAGCATTGTACTCAGTTACAACTTGTAAAAAAGTATTCAGACCACCAATTCCTGCACCCCAGATAACACCACATTCATCTAAATCTATTTTTTCAAGATCAAGGCCCGAGTGTTTTATTGCTTGAGCAGCAGCAACATATGCAAATTGTGCATACATATCATGCTTATGAACTTCTTTTTTCTCAAGGTATTCGCTTGGATCGAAATTTTTAACTTCACAGGCAAACTGTGTTTTGAATCTGGATGCATCAAAACGAGTAATGGGGCCGGCACCGCTAACCCCATTGCACAAGTTCTCCCAGAATTCTCCGACGTTTTTACCAAGAGGGTTAATCGTGCCCAATCCGGTTACAACAACTCGTTTTAATTCCATAGTAAACTTTTGAGCCCTTTATTAATGAAATACTGGATTATTTCGCGTTTTCTGTGATGTAGTTAATGGCATCGCCAACAGTTCCGATTTTTTCAGCCTGATCATCGGGGATAGCAATATTGAATTCTTTTTCGAATTCCATAATTAGCTCTACGGTATCAAGAGAATCGGCGCCTAAATCGTTTGTGAACGATGCTTCCGGTGTAACTTCGCTTTCATCAACACCAAGCTTATCAACAATGATCGCTTTTACTTTCGCTGAAATGTCAGACATGATTTTTTAAATTTTTACGTTAATACTATTATTAAATTTGTTCGCTGATTTTTGCGAACAGCGAGTGCAAAGAAACGAAGAAACAAATTTATCTTCCAAATATTTAGACAAGAATCTAATATTTTAGACGTGAAAATGAGTGACTGTAATTTTTGTTAAAACATTTTGTTCGAATATTCGAATTTATAAAGTTCATAATTTGTTATAAATGAAAAATATAGCTATATTTGCCTCCGGAGCGGGTAGTAATGCCGAGAATATTATCCGATACTTCCAAAACCATCCGAATGTGCGGGTCGATTCAGTTTGGTCAAACAAAGAAGACGCTTATGTTCTTCAGAGAGCACGGAAACTGGGTGTGGAATCGAGGTATTTCACACGCGAACAGTTTTCCGGATCGGGTCAAATGATCACAGAGCTTCAACATCGGAAGGTGGAATTAGTAGTTTTGGCAGGATTCCTTTGGTTGGTTCCGCCCGAATTTGTAGATGCTTTTACGGTTATAAATATACATCCTGCACTTCTACCTGCTTATGGTGGAAAAGGAATGTATGGCTCAATTGTTCATGATTCAGTTGTGCGCAATCAGGAAAAAGAGTCTGGAATTACGATTCATCTCGTCAATAAAGAGTACGACAAAGGCGAGCATATACTTCAGGTGAAATGTCCGGTATATCCCGATGACACTTCCGTAACTCTTGCTGCACGAATTCATGAACTTGAATACACTTACTTTCCAAAAGCAATTGAGGATTTTCTAAATAGAAGTGAATCCCTTTAATTTGGGTTAAGCTTTTCTGAATCAATATGGGTGCTTAAAAGTTAGCCGAAATAGGATTTAAATATTAAAAAAAAAGTGCAGAATGAAGTTTCCTCCAAAGCTGAAACCGGGTGATAAAGTCTCGATTATTTCGCCTGCAAGTAAAATTGATCGTCAAATAGCCGAACGCGGTGCTGAATTGTTAAGACAACAAGGATTTAGGGTTGAGATTGGATTTCACGCTTTTGATAAAGAGAATATGTTTGCCGGATCTGATTTAGTACGTGCTGCTGATATGCAGAAAGCGCTTAATGACAAATCAATAAAAGCCATATTTTTTACGCGTGGTGGATATGGTTCTTTAAGAACTCATCTGCGTCTTAACTGGTCGTCGTTTTTTAAAAAGCCTAAATGGCTGATTGGATTCAGCGACATTACGGTTTTTCATGCTTATCTTTCTCGCCATAACATTGCTTCGGTACATGGCGTGATGACTGCATGGTTTGAACAGGATGACGTGCTCACGGATAGTTTTTTGAGAATGGTGGAATTGCTAAGAGGAGAAAAGCCAGATTGCAATATACTACCGCATGAATTGAACCGGAATGGTTTGGCTTCAGGGATTTTGACCGGCGGGAATTTATCAATTATTCAGAGTTTACGGGGAACTCCGCTCGATATTTCACCAAAAGGTAAAATTCTTTTTATCGAGGATATCGACGAGCACCATTATCATCTCGACAGAATGTTGCAGAACATGAAAGCAGGCGGGATTCTCGAACATCTCTCAGGCTTGGTTGCCGGGTATTTTACCGGAATAAAAGATGGTGATACACCATTTGGTAAAACAGCTTACCAAATCATAAAGGACGCAGTTGCCTCCTATCAATATCCTGTTGCATTCGGACTGCAATCCGGACACGAATTGCCTAATTACCCGTTACTACTTGGCAGTAGAATTTTATTAGATGTTTCAGAAAATAAGGTGATTATTAAAACATTGTAATACCCGAAACATATGATACCACCAGATGAACTTGGGATGAAGGGTGAAAAGATCGCCGTTGGTTATCTTAAAAAGGAAGGCTATCAAATTTTGGAATGCAACTGGCGATACGATCATAAGGAGATCGATATTATTGCACAGCAAAGTAATGAGATTGTAATTGTGGAGGTTAAAACCCGTGAGGGCGATTACTTTGAGGAGCCGTGGGAAGCAGTTTCAACCCGAAAGATCCGAAATCTGGTAGAAGTGGCAGATGCATGGCTTAACCAGCGGAAGATCGATTTAGAGACACGCTTCGATGTCATTTCAATCATTTTTTCAGATGATGTCAATTATGAATTAACACATTTTCCGGGCGCATTTATTCCACCTGTCAATTAATTGAATCGATAACAGAATTTTTTTAATTTTGATCAATCTATTTATACACTATTTTTCTCATGGATATTGAAGCGATCAGATCTTATTGTCTCACTAAAAAAGGAGTAGAGGAGGGCTTTCCGTTCGGTGATACTACCCTGGTAATTAAGGTTGGCGGGAAGATTTTTGTTTTGATAAACCTAGAAGGCGATTCGTCGATGAACCTGAAGTGTGATCCTGACCGGGCAATTGATTTACGTGAAGCAAATCCGGCGATAATACCGGGTTATCACATGAATAAGAAGCATTGGAATACAGTCGTTTTGGATGGTTCGTTGCCGAAAAGGCTTATTCTTGAAATGATTGATCACTCATACGAACTGGTATTTCAATCATTACCCTTGAAATTGCGATTGGAAATTGAACAGAATTAATTTGTAAAACTATGGTATTTAATTTAAACGGTACTGAATATATCGAACTGATCAAGTTGTTGAAATTGCTTCACATTGCCGAATCGGGTGGGCACGCAAAAATAATGGTGGAAGATGGGGAGGTAAAATTAAATGGCAAAGTTGAATTACGTAAACGTGCAAAACTACGTCCGGGCGATCTGGTTGAGACATCTGGAAAGCAAATTACAATTGAGTTATAGCAGCGATTTCAGGGCGAATCGTTTGTTGAACTAACAACACTAACTAATAATAAAATAAACTCTATGAGTAAGAGATCTTATCAGGTTTTTATCATTGCCTTGATTGCTGCTTTAGGTGGTTTTTTATTCGGGTTTGATACAGCGGTAATCGCAGGAACCACGGCCGATCTGGAACGCATTTTCTCGCTTGATAAAGCAAGTTTGGGGTTTACAGTCGCAATTGCTTTAATAGGTACCATAGTCGGAACGCTTATTGTTGGTAAGCCGGCTGATCTTTATGGGCGAAAAAAAGTTTTGATTGTTACGGCCGTCCTTTATACCATATCTGCTTTTGGATGTGCATTCTCATTTAGCTGGGAGACACTTCTGTTTGCGAGGTTTTTAGGTGGCATAGGTGTTGGAGTCGTATCGGTTGTGGGTCCGATGTACATCGCAGAGATCGCACCGGCTGCTTATCGTGGTCGCCTGGTGGGGCTTTTCCAATTCAATGTGGTTTTTGGAATCCTGATGGCTTATTTATCCAATTACATTGTTGGCCAATTCGACCTTGGAGATGTGGAATGGCGCTGGAAACTCGGAGTTCAGGCATTACCTTCTATCATTTTTTTCTTTGCCTTATTTTTCATCCCACGCAGTCCAAGATGGTTAATGAAAATGGGATATACAGAGGAAGCCCGGGCAGTGCTTGTCAGAGTTGGTGAGGCGCGAATTGATGAGGTTATGAATGATATTCAGGAGTCATTAGATGCCGCTAAACATTCAGGTGATCGGTTATTCAGCAAAAAATTTAACTTTCCAATTTTTCTTGCAGTCTCTATTGCAATATTTAATCAGTTTTCAGGAATCAATGCCTTGCTTTATTACCTGAACAATATTTTTGCACAAGCAGGCTTCGACAAGGTTTCCGGAGATCTTCAGTCAGTTGCGGTCGGAGCTACTAATTTGTTGTTCACGATGATCGCAATGTCTATCATCGATAAGGTCGGCCGTAAAACCCTTTTATTAGTGGGTTCAGTTGGAACTGCTGTTTGTATGGCTGGCGTCTCATTGATTTTCTTTACCAACAGCTATCAATACCTGCTTGTTTACCTCCTTGTGGGCTATATTGCATTCTTCGGTTTTTCGCAAGGTGCGGTTATTTGGGTTTATATCAGTGAAGTATTTCCTAACTCCGTAAGGTCAAAAGGGCAGGCTTTGGGAAGTTTTACCCATTGGGCAATGGCAGCCATCGTCTCGTGGAGTTTTCCGGTTTTGGCAGCAAAATCGGGTGGCGTTCCTTTTGTATTCTTTGGTGTGATGATGATTGTGCAGTTCTTTGTGGTACTTTTCTTCTATCCCGAAACAAAAGGAAAATCTTTGGAACAACTTCAGAAAGAGTTAATTAAAGAGTAGTATTTTACTCCTCCAGTTTTGTTTTGAAAGTTAACGCTATGTTAA
>Ga0302296_1001312_pt1 | contig 18143 bp, 23 predicted proteins | sample III_Fen_N3_1_FD_194546 | JGI IMG/M metagenome (GOLD analysis project Ga0302296, IMG submission 194546) | Peat permafrost microbial communities from Stordalen Mire near Abisko, Sweden - III_Fen_N3_1 | ecosystem: Environmental > Terrestrial > Soil > Wetlands > Permafrost | place: Sweden: Abisko...
CCTGGAAATTTAAGACCGGTAAACATCATCGTGGAGATGAACCTATTGTTCTTTCAGTTATTCCTTTAAAAAACGCCATTTCGGTGGCTGTTACTATTCAACCTTCAGTTACATTCAGCGATGTAATGAAGTCATCTACGATTGACTCAACTACGTTTACCTTAAAACAAGGAACATCAATTGTGAAAGGTTCAGTATCGTATTTGGGAAAGACAGCTACATTTAAACCGGCAGCCAGTCTGTTAGAAGGTTCTGTTTATACCATCACGATCTCAAAAGATGTTAAAAACGAAAAGGGGATTGCAATGAAAGACAATTTTAGCTGCACCTTTACAACTGCCGGAAGCGGAGTTGATGTTATTGCACCAACCGTTCTTTCGGTTGTTCCAGCTGACAATGCCACTTTAGTTGCGCTTAACAGCAAGGCTGTTATTACATTTAGTGAGGCAATGAATCCTTTAACGATTAACGCTACTACTGTTTCAGTAAAACAAGGAACAACTGTTGTAGCTGGTGTCGTTACTTATTTGGGTACGACAGCCACATTTACTCCAGCAAGCAGTCTTGTAGCCAATACTGTTTATACTGGTACCATTTCTACCGGTGCTAAAGATTTGGCAGGTAATCCAATTGCAGTTAGTACTGTATGGAATTTCACAACCGCAAGTGTTGCGACACAAGGATTGGCAGTTGTTAATCTTGGAGCTGCAGGTAATTATGTGATTTTAGCTAAATCAGCAATCACTAACATTGCAACTTCTGCAATAACGGGTGACTTGGGGCTAAGTCCAGCCGCAACATCTTATATGACAGGGTTTGCATTGACAAATGCAACAGGATATGCAACTTCTTCGCAGGTCGTAGGTAAAATATTTGCCGCTGACATGGTTGCTCCAACTCCTATTAACCTGACAACAGCTGTCAACAATATGGTTACAGCTTACAACGATGCTGCCGGACGTCCAACTCCCGATTTTACCGAATTGGGTACAGGAAATATTGGCGGAAAAACGCTTACTGCCGGTCTTTATAAATGGACAAATACGGTTACTATGCCATCAGATGTTGTCATTTCAGGTGGTGCAAATGATGTATGGATCTTTCAGGTTGCCGGAAATCTTCTTATGAGCAATGCCGTGAAAATTACACTTACCGGAGGCGCTCAGGCTAAGAATATTTTCTGGCAGGTTGCTGGTCAGGTTACTTTAGGAACATCTGCTCACTTTGAAGGTGTCATATTGTCGAAGACAGGCATTACTTTGCAAGCCGGTGCTTCTATGAATGGCAGAGCCCTTGCACAGACTGCAGTCATTCTTGACAAAAATGCGGTTACACAACCATAAGCAAATAAAAGGAATCAAAAATACAGAGGGGGCTGCCGAAAGGTTAGCCTCCTTTTTTGTTTAAATCCCTTTCAAGTGGTTGAAAACCCTCGAAGGGGATTACTACCACTTCTTCGAATGTCTGTCGATCGCTCGAAGGGATGGTTCAATTTCCAAATATGGATGATTACATATTTTACACAATACACACAAATAAATTCGTTTTGGAAGCGTTAATGTAAATAATAGTCGGTTAAAGAATTTATATACAGTGATTAATAAATCAATAATTGCATCGATTAATATTTTTCATATGTTAAAAAATATGTAAAACATGTGAATTTTGCAAACATTTGCGAAAGTTTTGCAACATTTGGCCGAATTAAAGGGCTCATCTTTGTGGTGTGATAATGATGTCACAAATTAAGAAAATAAAACAAGTGAAACTAAAAAAAGGACTTCCAATCGTAGCAATGCTATTGATTGCTTTAGTATCAGGTTGTAGTAAAGAACTTGACAATAATTCTTCTCTAACCGCATCATCGGCTGATTTGGCCTTGAAATCAGGAAAAATTGAAACAAAAGGCGGCGCCTTAAAAGTAGTGAATCTTGGAGTTGCCGGCGATTTTGTGATTCTTTCTAAGTCAGGAATTACGGATGTTTATAAATCTGCCGTTACAGGAAACATTGGTACAAGTCCAATCTCTGGTTCGGCTATTTTATTAAAATGCGCAGAAGTAACAGGTACAATTTATACTGTCGATGCAGCTGGACCTCTTCCTTGCAGGGTTACGAATGCTTCGAAATTGACTACTGCCGTAAGCAATATGCAAACTGCATATACAGATGCCGCTGGCCGTTCAAATCCTAATTTTTTGAATTTAGGTGCTGGAAATATCGGAGGCAAAACACTTACTGCTGGTCTTTACAAATTTACAACTGCTGTTGTAATTCCAACAAATATTACAATTTCAGGTAGTTCTACCGATGTTTGGATCTTCCAAATTGCCGGAACACTTAAAATGAGTTCAGCCGTAAGGATTACCCTTGCAGGTGGTGCACAGGCAAAAAATATTTTCTGGCAGACATCTGGTGCCGTTACCTTAGGTACGACCAGTCATTTCGAAGGGAATATCTTAGGACAAACTGCAATTAATATGCAGACTGGCGCTACCATCAACGGTAGGATGCTTGCTCAAACTGCCGTAACTCTTCAGATGAATACTGTTGTAAAACCATAATATAACTCAAGGTTACAAAACTGCAAAAGAGGCTGCCGAAAGGTTAGCCTCTTTTGCTTTGCAGTTAGTTCTCGTCTCTTTTTTGAGCTTGCGTGGGACATTGAACTAATTTTGTCCAATTATAATTGTTTGAAATGCGTTTTCTGAGTATTGACTTATCTTAGTTGCAGTGTGAATTTTGCAATTATTTGCCTGAATTTTGCAACTTTTTAGAAATGATAAATATCACTTTTGTTTTGTGATAATGAAGTCACAAAATATAAAGATTAAAATTAATGACGCTAAGAAGAGTATCACCAATCATGGCAATGCTAATGGTTGTTTTAATGTCGGGTTGTAATAAAGATTTGGCGAATGGAGCTTCAGGATTAACAGAGAAGTCGGGTCATTTATCTAACGAAAAGACTAAAACTGAAAATTCAGGTGGTCATCAAACAAACAGTGGGTCTTTGAAGGCCGTAAATCTTGGTATTGCCGGTGATTTTGTGATTCTTTCAAAATCGGGAATTACCAATGTCTTTAAATCTGCTATTACCGGAGATATTGGTACAAGTCCTATTACTGGTGCTGCTATTTTAGTTTCATGTGCAGAAGTATCAGGTACAATTTATAGTGTCAATGCTGCCGGACCACTTCCTTGCAGGGTTACCAACGCGACCAGGTTAACTACAGCCGTAGGAAACATGCAAACCGCCTACACTGACGCTGCCGGACGTACAAATCCTAATTTTTTGAATCTGGGTGCTGGAAATATTGGCGGAAAAACACTTACTGCAGGTCTTTACAAATTTACGACTGCGGTTGCCATTCCAACGGACATTACAATTTCGGGTAGTTCTACCGACATTTGGATATTCCAGGTTGCCGGAACCCTTAAAATGAGTTCAGCCGTGAGAATTACCCTTGCAGGTGGTGCTCAGGCAAAAAATATTTTCTGGCAAACATCTGGTGCCGTTACCTTAGGTACGACCAGTCATTTTGAAGGAAATATTTTATGCCAAACTGCTATTAATATGCAGACTGGTGCTACTATCACTGGTAGAATGTTGGCTCAAACTGCTGTTAATCTTCAAATGAATTCGGTTACACGTCCATAATAAAATCTCAAGTAATTCAAAATATTTAAAGAGGCTGCCGAAAGGTTAGCCTTTTTTATTTTATACGATTCTGCTTCTTATTAAGATGTGGTACCTGTTAATTCTGAAAAGCATGTGTGAATGATGTAACTAATTGCCATAATTTTGTAATGCTTTTAGGTGTAAAGGGGGTGATCTTTGCTTCATAAAAATACATTCACAAATAGAAATTTTTAAAATGAAGAGATTAACCTTTTGTATAGTGACAACATTCATGTTATTGTCATTTATTCCAGCTCAATTAAAAGCTGCAACAGAAACGAAAACTGTATCAGCCGCTGCGATTGTATCGGATGAAGCAGCTAAGGACAATGCAGATCTTGCCAGATTAAATGAAATCAAGGCAATGGATCTTTCAACATTGAGTCGTTCAGAAAAGAAAGAACTGCGGAAGGAAGTTCGCACGATCAAAAATGATCAGGATGGACGTGGAAGATATCACGAGAGACGTGGTGGAAGGTCTCATGAAGGACGCGGAGGAAGTGATTATAATGGTCGTCACAGCGGTGGAACCGTCTACTTTATGGGCGGCGGCGGATTGCTTGTACTAATTCTGATCCTTCTCTTGATCTGATCATTCAGAAACAAACGGATTATAAATTTTAGAATATAATAACTTATAAAAATTAATTATCATGGGAAATTTACTTTATCTCGTTGCCGTCATATTAATAATTGCATGGCTCATTGGATTTGTTGGTTATGGTACCGGAGGCATCATACACATTCTGCTTGTTATTGCCATTGTTGCAGTATTGCTCCGGGTTATCCAGGGAAACAGAGTCTTATAAAAACTTTTGCTTTTTTTTTAATCAGCTCCTGTTGGTGGTAACACCAGCAGGTTGTTTTTATAAATCAGTTTTAAACAAAAAACGCTTCAATTACATTTAAAAAATCAAATTTATGTCAGCAAAACCTTTAGGAATTGTCCTTATTATAATCGGGGCAATTATGATCATTTACACTGGATTCAACTATGTAACAACTGAAAAAGTGGTTGACTTAGGAGTGATAAAAATTAACGCTGAAAAGAATCATCCTGTTCAGTGGTCACCAATCGTAGGCGTCGTGTTACTTGTTGGTGGTATTGTTGTGATGGTAACAAGCAAAAAATCTGTTTAGAACGTTTAGGTGGAATTTTATATCAAATTTCACTAAGGCATAAGTGCATGTCGCTCAATATTCAGATGCTAATTTTAACCAATACAATCAGTTGTTAAACACAATGAAAGCGACAAAACCAGCTTCTAATAAAATTGCCCGGTTTTTTAAGATCCTGGGACCTGGACTTGTCACAGGTGCCAGTGATGACGATCCATCAGGTATCGCAACTTATTCGCAGGCAGGAGCTGCCTATGGATTTTCAACGCTTTGGACTGCTTTGATTACATTTCCGCTGATGGCTTCCATTCAGGAAATGTGTGCGCGAATAGGTCTGGTTACTTCGCATGGCCTGGCAGGAACAATTAAAGCTAACTATTCAAAACCTGTTTTATATTTAATGTTGTTGTTTAGCTTTCCAGCTATTGTTATGAATATTGGTGCCGACATTGCCGGAATGGGAGCCGTTGGTAATTTGCTATTTCCTTCAATTCACGCAACATTCTTCTGTATCGGTTTCACCGTTCTGCTTTTGGTCTCGATTATCTATTTGCCTTATCGGAAAATTGCATCCGTTTTGAAATATCTGTGCCTCGTCCTTTTGGTTTATCTGATTGTTCCTTTTTTATCCAAACAAGATTGGGTCGCGGTACTTAAAGCCACATTTATTCCAACCATCAAATTCGACAAAGACTTTATCAGCATTCTTGTAGCCATCCTTGGAACAACCATTTCGCCCTATCTTTTTTTTTGGCAGGCGAATATGGAAGTCGAAGATAAAAAGCAAAAGCACTTAATGGTGAATAAAAGAGTCATTGATGAAATGAAAAAAGATGTCGATTTTGGAATGTTATTTTCAAATGTTGTGATGTTCTTTCTGATTCTTACTACCGGATCGGTATTGTTTAATGGCGGTATTCATCAGATTGACACTGTTGAGCAGGCAGCTGAGGCATTGAAACCACTTGCCGGAAATTTTGCCTATTTACTCTTTGCGATTGGTGTAATCGGCACCGGACTTTTAGCCATCCCGGTTTTGAGCGGTTCTCTTTCTTACATTTTCACCGAAACATTTGGCTGGTCACAAGGACTCGACAAAAAATTCCACCAGGCTAAAGCATTTTATATCATCATTGCCATTTCGCTGATCCTGGGATTGGCAATCAATTACTTGGGATTGTCTCCAATTAAAGCACTTATCTATTCAGCCATTCTTTATGGATTGACAGCCCCGATTTTGATTGTAATTATTCTTCACATCTCGAACAACAAAAAAATAATGGGTAAACATACGAACGGGAAAATATCAAACATTCTTGGATTCGCGGCCCTTGCTCTTATGTCAGTTGCCGCGGTAGTTCTGGTGTATATGCAGCTGACTGAAAAATAGACTACTTCTTAGTAATACTTTCAATCGTAAGAATATAAATATTCACTTTGCCATTTTGATTATTTACATTTATTTCCCTCATTAATTAGCATATAACGAATATGTGGTGGCACTATTTATTGGTATTTGTCGGTTCATTCTTTTTTGACGTCGTACCAGTTCCTTTTCCTCCCGCTTTTACAATCATGATTTTTTTGCAGATCATGTTCGACTTAAATATTTGGGGGGTTATCACTATTGGAGTTGCCGGATCAATTTTAGGAAGGTATATCCTTACTTTATACATACCGTTATTGGCCGGAAGAATTTTCAAACAGTCAAAAACAGAAGACGTCGAATTTCTGGGAAAAAAAATGAAAGAGAAAGGATGGAAAAGCCAACTACTAATTATTGCTTACTCTTTGTTGCCTCTTCCTACTACACCGTTGTTTCTGGCCGCAGGTATGGCGAAAATAAAGCCACTGTACATAATCCCCGCTTTTTTCATTGGTAAATTTACAAGTGATGCTATTACTGTAAATTTGGGAAAATATGCTGCAGAGCATACCCAAAGTATATTAGGAGAAGCATTATCCTGGAAGTCAGTTATAAGTTTATTGGTTGGGCTGTTTTTAATCTGTATCCTGTTATTTGTTGATTGGCGTTCGCTGATACAAAATAAGAAATTCCGGATGAAATTTAAAATATGGAAATGAACCTTGGTACAGCTATGCCATTGCGGAGGCTGAAAGCCCTCGTAGGGAATTCAATAGTCTCAATTTCTCCTTCTCTAATTTTCTCTCACCTCCTTTCTTCAATGTGTGAATGATGTAAGTATTTTCCCCAATTGTGTAACATATGCAGGAAGTGCAGGGCTTACCTTTGGGTCAAAATTAAAAATCATTTCTATGGCACTTTTAGACATATTAATTGCAATTATTGTTGTTGGAGTCCTTTTATGGATTATCAACACATTCATCCCCATGGACCACAAAATCAAAAGAATCTTCAATCTTGTGGTAGTGATTGCTCTTATTATTTGGCTTCTCAAGGTCTTTGGCCTTTTTAGCTACCTGATGAATGTCCATATTTAAAAATTGAAATTATGAATCTCAAGAGAATATTTGGTGCGTTACTAACGCTACTTGGAATTGGTGGATTAATTTATGCTGCCATATTATTTGTCAATGCCTCTGGCGGAACGAATGATACAAAAGCACTTATCATTTATGGTATACTCGGTCTTTTATTCTTTATTTCGGGCATTAGTCTGGTTCGTACAACTAAGGACGAGTCATAGCATTTTCAATAAACAGCAAATAAAAATGCTAAAGAGTGCCTAATGTGTGAATATTGTAAAAACCATCTGCAATTGTGTAACGCTTTCAGGCTTCAAGAACTGCAATTTTGTAGTATGAAAATTACTTCATTAGTTAGAATAAAGAATATGAACACAACAGAATTAAATAGAGGGTGGGATAAGCAAAAAAGTGAGCTTATTCAGAAATTTGCAATCCTCACAGAAAACGATCTGATATTTGAAGAAGGAGAGAAAGAGGAGATGTTTAAAAAACTTCGAATAAGACTTGGCAAAACAAAAGAAGAGTTGAAAAAGATTATTGCTGCATTTTAGAAAGGCTTCTATATATTGATGCTGCTTTTTACTGGTATTTGTTAAATTTTTTTCGACCACACAATAGAATCAAATGACTAAAACGACTAAAAATGAAAAATGTAATATTTATCCTTGCTTTGGTTGCACTTTCGACAGGGGCTGTCCTCACAGGATGCCAGTCTGAGGCTCGCAGGCTTGGTTATGAATTGATGAATGCACGTCTTGCCAATATGGAATTAACCCCCAAAGCATCCTTAGAGGTATCCGCAGCCTTAAAGAATGCGGTAAATATGCAGGACTGGAAAATATTTAAAAAATCGTCTGACTTCAAAATCAGAGACAATGATATTCGTATTGCTGAATTAAAAGTTAAAATGCAACGGCGTGGAAAACTACCTGATCCGGTTTACAAAAAAAAGTTGAATACCCTTGAAAATGTAAATTTGGAAATGAAGAAAAAGATGGTAGTTTACGTCGGAAATCAAAACGAATGGAATATCTATAAACGCGAATTTAACCGCGACCTGAATGCACTTGGACAAACACTTACAGCCTTAACGGTTGAAAACAAATTCAGTTCAAAGAACCCGGGAGACCTCTAATCCACCTTTATAATACAATACTCCAATAGAAGCCGATCTGGCAATGTGTGAAAGATGTAACTCTTTCGGGTAATTGTGTAACACTTATCATCAATAAGAAACCCACCTTTGTATATTGTAATTATTTAATCACTATAAAAATAAAGTTATGAGTGCAGGAAAAGTATTATTAGGAGTTTTAGCTGGCGTTGCTGCCGGTGCATTAGTAGGAATTTTATTTGCCCCCGCTAAAGGTTCGCGTACAAGAAGAAGAATATTGAAAAAAGGCGAAAATTATGCAGATGGATTGAAAGAAAAATTCAATGAATATGTTGATAATGTCTCTGAAAAATTTGAACAGGTAAAAGAAGATGTTACTGCTTTTGCTCAAAAAGGTAAGGACAAATTAGAACAGGCAGAAAAAGAAGCAAAAACTGCTCAGCGTTGAACTGTTCGCAAAATAATTTAAGTATTGTGTCTGCTCCGAAAATTCGTTTGTAATAGTTAGTGCAGTGGTTTTTGGAGCAGGCTCAATAAATTCGAAAAATGATAAAAATAGCATCATGGGAAAAGTAACTTTTAAAGCCAACTATCTTTTGCAAAAGGATAATTTATCATGCAGTCCTTCATTACTCATGTTCGATTTACCAACTTTGGTAGATACGATGAGGCATAAACAAAGTTGGGTGAATGGCGAGCTTAATGCTATGATACTTTTAAAAACGCCCAATAAGCAGATTATACTTACTGTGATGCACAATGGGACAGAAATTGAATCTTTCCAATCGAATGATTCAATAACATTTCAAATACTTGAGGGACAAGCGATTTTTCATACCCGAAAAGAGTCAGTAATTCTTGACAAAGGTCAATTACTAACACTTCGCGAAAATACAAAGTACAGCCTTACCTCAATGGAGGATACTGCACTCCTTTTAACGATTACAAGCGGGGTCTTACAACTATCGCAAAATTAAAAAACCTGTTTTTTATATTATATCATCAAGACAGAAGTCATGGAAGAGAATGCAAATATTATTGAATCACTTATCGGGCGAACTACCGAATATGGTAAAACAAGCTTTGAGTTGATAAAGCTTAAAGCACTTGATAAAACGTCGGATGTAGTTTCTTCATTCGTACCAAATTCTATTGTTGCAGTCTTTTATTTATCATTTTTGTTTTTTTGCAGTTTGGGAGTTGCGCTTTGGCTGGGTGAAATTCTTGGCACAATTTACTATGGATTCTTTGTCGTTGCCGCTTTTTATGGTATTACGGGAATTTTCATACATCTTTTTATGCATAAATGGATTAAAAGAGTTGTCGGTGATAATTTCGTTAAACAGGTGCTTAAATAAAATCAAATGGAAAATATTACTTCTGTTATCGAATTAAAAAATGCAATTCAACGATTAAAAGTTGAGCAAGCCATTGATGAACAGCTATTAAAAGAACAATTTTACATTACTTTCGAGAGCCTGAAACCAATTAACCTTCTCAGGAGCACAATATACGATATTACCACGTCACCTCATTTGACGGACAGTATTTTAGGCACAGCAACAGGCTTATTAACCGGTTATTTGTCACGAAAAATTGTGACGATTGGTGCGTCAGGAAACTTAATCAGAAAGCTTTTGGGCACTGTTTTGCAATTAGGCGTCACAAATGTTGTCAGTCAAAATCCTGACGCGATTAAATCAATCGGGCAGTATATTTATCAACATATTCTCCGCAGAAAAAGAAACGAATTTTAATAGGTACCGATGGATCAAGAATTGAAATTACCCTTTTACGCAAAAACATCCATTTTCTTGATCGGTTTAATTGCGTTAGTTGCGATATTGTACATCGCCCAGGGCATTATTGTTCCACTGGTTTTCGCCATCTTTTTTGCTATTGTACTCCACCCTGTCGTTAATTTTCTGGTTCGCTTAAGAGTAAACCGTGTTGTATCAATTGTTATTGCACTATTATTGACCACAATAATACTTGCAGCACTCGTTGCACTATTGTTTACACAGGCGAGCCGATTTACCGAATCATGGCCATTACTTGTTGATAAATTTACCGATATACTTAACCAAACCATCAGCTTTGCAGCTGGTTACCTCGATATTGACCCGACTAAAATCCATGAATGGATTACGAAAAGCGTAAGTGAACTTCTCAATTTCAGTACTGCATCCATCGGGCAAACCCTTGTTACTGTTGGCAACGGGGTGATGGTTATGCTTTTACTTCCTCTTTACATTTTTTTGATGTTGTATTATCAGCCACTCATTCTCGAGGTTATTCGCCGTCTTTTTAGTGACAGCAACCAAAGTCAGGTGAAAGAAATCGTGAGTCAGACCAAATCGACGATTCAACATTATCTGACCGGTTTGATAATCGAAGCTGTTATTGTAGCAGGAATGGATATTGCTGTTCTTTTGGCACTTGGAGTTGACTACGCGATTCTGCTTGGCGTTATTGGCGCTTTACTCAATGTTATTCCATACATTGGCGGACTTGTGGCAGTCGCTTTACCGATGATGGTTGCACTCGCCACAAATTCATCAACCTTGAGCCCTTTATATGTTCTTGTAGGCTATTACATCATTCAATTGATTGACAATAACTTTATTGTGCCTTACATCGTTGCATCAAAAGTGAAAATCAATGCACTTTTCTCAATAATCGTAGTTTTTGTGGGAAATGCCATTTGGGGAATATCGGGCATGTTTCTTTCCATTCCGCTTCTTGCCATCGTAAAACTTATTTTCGATCATATCGAATCCTTAAAACCTTGGGGATTACTATTAGGTGATACCATGCCTCCGATCATCAAGATAAGACCATTTCGCCTTCGTCGGTTAAAACCAAAAGTGGAATGAAAAGGCTGAATGTGTTTATTTTATTGACAAATACTATAATTAATACTCCATATAATGAAAAATAAGACAGTCTCAAATACTTGTAATAATGATGAGAATCATTACCAAGAGTTGTTTGGCCTGGTTGATGTTAACCAAGAGGGAATTAATTCATTGATTAGCAAGCAAAATTCGATTTCCGGATCGGTCAAAGATTTGGCCGAAATCCTTTTTATTACATCCTATCCACCCCGCGAATGTGGTATTGCAACCTATTCGCAGGATTTAATAGAGGCCCTCAATAATAAATTCAGTTCCTCTTTGTCGATAAAGGTTTGTGCCCTCGAATCGGGTGACACAAATTATTCTTACCCCGGAGAAGTGAAATATACGCTTAAGACATCAATTGCTGCCGAATACGAAAAACTCGCGATAAAAATCAATAAGAACAACCGTATTAAACTCGTCTTGATTCAACACGAGTTTGGCTTTTATTGTAAACAGGAACAAGCATTTCTACAGTTTTTATGCGATCTGAAAAAACCGATCGCTACTGTTTTTCATACGGTTCTGCCTCATCCCGACGAGCAGTTAAAAGCAAAAGTGAAGAGTATTGTGGCTGTTTGCGAGTCAATTATTGTGATGACCAACACTTCAGCCAATATTTTAATCAATGATTATGGTGTGCCACAGGAAAAAATAACGGTAATTGCTCACGGTACCCATTTGGTTCAACACCTGAGTGAAAAATTTCTGAAATTAAAATATAATCTGAAGAATCGTAAAGTTCTTACAACATTCGGTTTACTAAGTTCAGGGAAAAGTATTGAAACGACATTAGATGCACTTCCGGCCATTGTTAAGCAGAATCCTGAAGTAATATTTCTTGTGATTGGTAAAACTCATCCGGAAGTTGTGAAAACTGATGGAGAAAAATACCGGGAAATGCTTCAGCAAAAAGTAATTGACTTCGGTCTTGAAGATCATGTACGGTTTATTAATAAATACCTGGCATTACCCGAATTACTTGAGTATTTGCAGCTCACAGATATTTACTTGTTTACGACCAACGATCCGAATCAGGCGGTAAGTGGTACTTTTGCTTATGCCATGAGTTGTGGTTGTCCCATTATTTCTACCCCCATTCCTCATGCAAAAGAGGTATTAACGCCCGATACCGGAATTATTTTTGATTTCCGTAACTCACCACAATTAGCAGCTGGGGTTAATCGTTTATTAAACGATGATCAGTTGCGGAGTAAACTAATTTCTAACACCTTGCAGAAAGTTGTTTCAACTGCATGGGAAAATTCAGCAGTTGCCCACGCATCGCTTTTTAGCAAAATTGGTGGCAACAAAGTTAACCTACGGTATAACCTTCCGCATATTAACCTGAGCCATCTGAAATTAATGACAACCAATACGGGTATCATTCAGTTTTCAAAGATCAATCAACCTGATGAAAGTACTGGCTATACGCTGGATGATAATGCAAGAGCCTTGGTCGCCAGCTGCATGTACTATAAATTGACTGGTGATGAAAGGACGCTTTATTATGTACAAAAATACCTCAGTTTTATAAAGTTTTGCCAGCAACCGGACGGCAGTTTTTTAAACTATGTAGATAAAGATTGCAAGTTTACCGATCAAAATAAAGCAGTCAATTTAGACGATTCAAATGGCCGGGCTATTTGGGCCCTTGGTTATTTACTCTCATTAATTGATGTATTGCCTACAAAAGTTGTGTTAGAGGCTGACCGGGTCATTGGAAAATCATTGAATGGTTTGGAATTGATTCATTCTCCAAGGGCTATGGCATTCGCTGTAAAGGGTTTATATTACTATTATCGCGCCATCAAGTCACCCGAAAATCTAACATTGATAAAGACCTTCTCTCAGCGTTTGGTCGAAATGTATGAACAGGAATCAAGCGAAGAATGGGAATGGTTTGAGGGTTATCTTACCTACGCCAACAGTACAATGCCTGAGGCTATGTTGTATGCCTGGTTGTTGACCGGCGAAACTATTTATAAAGATATTGCCCTGAAGTCGTTCAATTTTCTGTTGTCGCATATTTTTAATGAAAACGGAATTGAAGTTATTTCGAATAAAAAATGGTTCGTTAAGGGCGAGGAAGCCGGACATTTTGGCGAGCAACCAATCGATGTGGCTTACACCATTATGACATTAAGTAAATTCTACGATGTATTTGTAGACGAAGATTACCGGAAAAAAATGGAAATAGCCTTCGATTGGTTCCTTGGCAATAACCGCTTGCACCAAATAGTTTATAATCCTTGTACCGGAGGGTGTTACGATGGGCTGGAGGAAACTCATGTAAACCTTAACCAGGGAGCAGAGTCAACAGTAAGTTACCTGATGGCAAGATTAACAATAGAGAAGTACAAACATTAAACACATATAAAATGAAGACGACAAAACAATTGGGCATATGGATGGATCATTCAATCGCTTATCTTACAAAATTAACAAATGGTACAATTGAAACAAGTTCGATTGAATCAGTAACTGAAGTTAATGGAGATGAACAAGTTGTGTACAAAGACGAGAGTCACAGTCTGAACAAAGAGCAACGTCAGCTTTCATCTTATTTCAAGAAACTTAGTGATGTAATTTTGGAGAATGACGAAGTTATTCTTTTCGGGCCAACAGAAGCCAAAAGTGAATTACTAAACGTTTTAAAGGAGAATCATCTATTTGATAAAATAAAAATTGAAGTAAAGCCAGCTGATAAAATGACTGAAATACAGAGGACTACTTTTGTAAAAGAACATTTTAAATGAATAGATCTCTTCTGAAGTCTGATGTAATTGAAGGTGAAAACTCAAAAAACGTCGCCATTATAGTAGCTCACCCCGATGATGAAACATTGTGGGCCGGCGGGACCATTCTAAGCCATCCTTCATGGAATTGGTATGTAGTTTGTTTGAGCCGGAAAAGCGATGCGGATCGTTCGACAAAGTTTTATAAAGCGCTGCAAGTTTATAAAGCGGAAGGGATCATGGGCGACATGGATGATGGACCGAATCAAAAGCCATTGGATGAGGCAGACGTAGAGAATGCAATACTTGAGTTATTGCCACCGAAGCATTTCGACCTTATCATTACCCATAACCCTTCAGGTGAATATACAAGACATATCAGGCACGAGGAAGTAAGCAATGCTGTAATTAAGCTTTGGCAGGCAGGTAAAATATCTGCCGGAGAACTGTGGACTTTTGCATACGAGGACGGAGATAAAAAATATTTCCCTTTACCTGTCGGAAATGCGAATATTTGTCGCCTGCTTACGAAACGTATTTGGTTACGAAAATACAGCATAATGACAGAAACCTACGGCTTTAAGGAAGATAGCTGGGAGGCTGAAACAACACCTCGTTCAGAAGCATTCTGGCAATTTACTGATCCGTATGATGCTAAAAGATGGCTCGCAAATAATAGTTAATCATCTGTATTTGGTTCAATGATTTGCAATTAACCCTTAGCATTCACGATTCGCTTTAAATAATTTACAATTATGAAAGTATTAGTAATGTATGATTATCCTCCTTCACCCGGAGGATTGGCAACACAAGGGGACCTTCTTTACCGGGGACTTCTTGAAATGGGTGTTGATGTTCATGCTGTTAACTATGAATCAGCGCAGGAAAAGGAGTGGTACTACCGCTGGTTTAAGCCTGATGTAGCCGTTGGAATAGGATATTGGGGCTATACGCCAAATTTGATACTTAACCCGCAAAAGTTCGGAGTACAACCGGTTCCATGGCTTGTAGCTGACGGTTATATTGCAAACTATCAGGACGTTTTGAATGCACTTCCACTCATTTTGGTAACTTCCTACTGGGTAAAGGAGATGTACGTCCGCGACGGGATAAGCGGGGATAAAATAGTTGTTTTACCTGTTGGCTGCGATACCGATACTTTTACACCTTACAGTAAAGAAGATCCAAAAATATTGGCCGTCCGTAATGCATTAGGCATTACACCCGATCAGTTAATGATACTCACAGTAGGCGGCGATGCGGCCTCAAAAGGCGGCGAGGAGGTGATGCAGGCGCTGGCTATTATAAATGAGAAAGTGCCCGATTGGAAATACGTGTGCAAAGTCTGGCCTCAGCAGCGAACCAAGGATCAAAACCTGATTGATTTGAAATTGGCTAAAGATTTGGGTATTGAAAAACATATCATCTTTGAAACCAATACCATCTCGCGAAATTTCATGCCTTACCTCGTTGGAGCCTGCGATATCTATGCAGCCCCTTCACGACTTGAAGGATTTGGAATGCCACAGGTGGAAGCAGGTGCATGTGGAAAACCGGTTTTAAGCATTAAAGCCATGGGAATGCTTGATACGCTGATCGATGGAGAAACTGCTTTTTTGGCTGGAGTCGCCCGGAAAATCGTTGTCAATGAAGTAATACTTGGAAATGAATCGGGATTTGAACCTCATCATAAGGTAGTATTTGATGTTCCTCGCATAGTCGATTACCGGGCTGATGTTCCGGACATTGCAAAATATATGCAGGTATTGATGAATGATAAAGCATTGCGCGAGAAAATGGGCAAGGCAGGAAGGGAGCGCGTAGTAGAGAATTTTGATTACCGCGTTGTTGCCAAACGTTTCATTCAGATCGTGCAAGATAAATTGGGAATACAATAAAAGCCCTAAGTCAGAAGACGGAAGCCCGGAGAGAAAAGACAAAATCACGCCTCTTCAGACTTCGGTCTCCTGACTTCCGACTTCTGTCAATTTTCAAATTTTACAATCATGCAAACAGAAGACAAGAAAGAGATTGAAGAGGCAAAGAAGGCCGCCCTTGAAGTGCTGCTTCACAATGCTCATGGTCCTTTTCAGGGACTTCCAAGAACTGCTGGCTGGGGTTACCCAGAGCCTTACACCAGGGATTTAATGTTTTCCATTCTGGGAATTGCCGTTTCAGGAAACAAAAAATTACTTGATAGCATTCGGAAAGTATTGGAAACGTTGGCAAAAAATCAGACCAAACATGGCCATATTACTTCACTCGTGCACAACAAGGATGACAGAGGTGCGAGTGATACGACACCCTTGTTTTTGTTGGGTGTTGGCATTTTCCGAAAAGTAACCGGTGAAACGGACTTCCTTCACGAAGCTGTCGAAAAATCGTTGTTATGGATGGAGTATCAAAGCCCATCCGATCGTTACCTTGTTGCCCAGCAACCTACAAGCGATTGGCGTGATGAACAATGGATGACTGGATATGGACTTTTTGTAAATGCACTGGTATACAGCTATCTTCGCATTTTAGGTAAGCACGAAAGAGCGGAAAAAGTGCGTGAGGAAATGGGCAGGTTTACCATTTCTGGTGAAACGACACACCGTCATACACAAGCGGGTCTTGTTGTAAAGCACAAACCTTATTATGCTTTCTGGGCCTATAAAATCTATAGCAGCGAACGGTTCGACCTGCTTGGTAACAGTATTGCCATCCTCTCCGGACTGGCATCACCTTCACGGGCTGACGAAATGGTGTCATGGATCGAAGAGGAGTGTGCAGCTATGCAAAATAGAGGTGAATTGGCAGTCGATCTTCCTTCTAATTTTTTCCCTTATATTCAACCTGAAGATTCCGACTGGCTTCCCCGCTATTCGTTATTTAATAACCCCGGTGATTATCACAATGGAGGTATATGGCCTTTTATATGTGGGTTTTACGTGGCTGCTTTGGTTGCTGCAAAAAGATATTCATTGGCCAGCGAAAAACTTGTGGCGCTTACGCATTGCATAAAAACTTCTGCCACGGGTACTGTCGAATTTGGATTTAACGAATGGATAAAAGCCCAGGATGGCAAGCCCATGGGACAGGATTGGCAAACCTGGAGTGCCGCACTTTACCTGTATGCTGCAAAAAGCGTTGAGGAAAAAAGAACGCCTTTTTTCGATGAGATACGTAATTTTCAAACATCGACCGAAAATTAAAGGGAACTATTGCACAAACAATCCGTAAATCAGCAGAACAACTGGGATATATTCGTTTGTAGAACACACGATTATCAAAGAAAAAGAGGTTGTCTCATTGGTGTGAGGCAACCTCTTTTCTTTGTATAGGGTTAGACTTTGAATGATATAAATGTGTGAATCATGTAAGTCAATCAAAAAATTATATAACAGTTAAGCCTTTGTCACAGTCTATTTTTACCTAACGCTTTTTAAATCAATAAATATGAAACTCTACATTAAAAATATGGTGGGAAACCGGTGTAAAATGAGGGTGAAAAATGTACTGGATAAAATTGGTATCCAATATGATAGTGTGGAGTATGGTGAAGTTATCACGCAGAAAACATTAATACCCTCACAGCGTAAACAGCTAAATGCTGAATTGTTAAAATCAGGATTCGAATTGATAGCCGACAAAAAAAATCTACTTATGACGAAATTAAAAGAATCAATTTTCGATTTGGAAAAATATTCGGATGCAGATTTGAAAACAAGCTTTTCGGATTACATCAACCTCAACGCCAAAGATAATTTTATTTTTCTAACCAAGTTATTCGCAATAATAGAGGATGTTACGACAGAAAAATATATTCTACAACGTAAAATTGAAATAGTCAAAGAACTTCTTGTTAACAACGAATACAACCTTAACGAAATCGCGCTTAAGATGCATTACAGCAATGCAACTGAGTTATCCCGACAGTTTATAAGTGTAACAGGACTCACCCCTTCACATTTTAAGCTACTGCGCAACACCAGGATAAACAATCCAAAGAATAACTGATTAAAAAAAACGAACAAAATTGAATCATATGAAACACCCATAATTCGGCGCTTCGCAATCACAAAACAAGATAATAGGGATGTTCCATCTCGTGCAAGGGATTAAAAAATAAATTATCTACTGATGAAAATAAGTATT
>Ga0302296_1001315_pt1 | contig 18136 bp, 21 predicted proteins | sample III_Fen_N3_1_FD_194546 | JGI IMG/M metagenome (GOLD analysis project Ga0302296, IMG submission 194546) | Peat permafrost microbial communities from Stordalen Mire near Abisko, Sweden - III_Fen_N3_1 | ecosystem: Environmental > Terrestrial > Soil > Wetlands > Permafrost | place: Sweden: Abisko...
ATACTTTCCACATCGATCACCTTCTTCTTCGAAGGATCGGGTGGTGTACTGGTTAAGTTCCCGTTTTCATCTACGTAAGCAATCATGTTATCAAGACCGCCACCCTGTGAGTTTTTCTTACGTTCCTCACTTTTCAGCAACTTATCTTTTTGTTTCTTAAAACGTTTTGTTTCTTTTTCTTTTTTGTTAATACTTTCTTGCGATTTCGCCATTCTACTTAATTATTTTATGGTTGTTTTTTTTCGTTATTTTCGTTTAGGTGATCCTGGTAAGACCGGTAATAAAACCTTCACTTTTTTATTTATTTACAAAAGTACAACATTTTTACGTCAAATTATCATAACTTATTCGACGAATGAGGTATATACCAAAATAATCAGGTTTTTAACTAACCGTCAGGCACAAATTAACCGTGAGTAGGAGTGATGTCTGTTCATACATTCAACTTTCCATCATCCTGTTCAAAATACTTTCCACATGAATTACGGTTGTGTCCAGTATTTCCAGGTCGTCAAAGTCAGCCTGTTTTAGTATCAACGGCAATTCTGTTCCTCCCAGGATTATCCCTTCGATGGATTCTTTTTCCTGCAATTCCCTGATAATCCGGATCAATTGCTCCTTTGTTTCGGGCACAATATTATTAAAAAGCAACTCGGACATATATTTTGAATGGATATAGTCTTGCTGTTCTGTCGTGGGTATAACAATTTCTATCCCGTATCGTTCAGCCGTTTTTTGATAAAACCCCTTAGTCATGGTCGATTTGGTACCCAGCAGGCCTACTTTGTGCATCTTTTTATCCTTAATCACCATGCAGGTCTCATCCACAATACTGATAAGCGGTGTAAGTACCCTTTCTGTAATCCGGTCGAATACCATATGCGGCGTATTCGATGCAATCGCAATATAGTCAACCCCCGCCTTTTCCAGTCTGTCTATCTTATCCACCATAAAGTCTACCAACTTGTCCGGTTGGCTAGCAAAAACATACCCAAGTAGTTCAGTCAGATTGATGCTGCTGATCATGATATCCGGATAATCTGAGGTTTTCAGCTTTTTCCGATAACCATTTACCAATAGCCTGTAATACTCAATGGTCGACTCAGGCCCAATGCCCCCAATGATTCCGATTCTTTTCATGAAAATTCAGGTTTTTAATAGCTGGTAACAGTACTTCAACCACTTGTTGTATTACTTTGCTAATTTAAACTTCCCGAAAAATAAACGGGACAATAGTTTTAGTAAGTAAGTTATTATAAATGAAAGCAATTAAGCATATTATGATTATTTACCCAATAAAAAATTATTCATTTTTTGTTAAGCCCCATATGTAGTTGAAAATCATTTAATCAAGTCTTAAAAGCTTAATTAAATTTATATTCACTTGTTTTAGAGCATCGGCATCCAATCTGCCTATTCTTCCCAAAACAAGGTTTTTATCAATGGTTGCAATTTTGGAAAGTCGCACGAGTGATTCCTTTTTAAGTCCATTATTATTGGTAGGTTTCAACAAAATATCTGTCACTTCTTTCCAGGAAAGTTGAGTGGAAATAAAAGCTAATGTTACGTCCGATTCACAATCTATCAGCACCAATGCCGGTCTGTTCTTGCTTCCCTTTAAATCGGTAAATGGAAACGGGATAAGTAATATATCACCTTTCTCCATTAGTATTTTTCTATTATGTCATTTACAGTATATAAATCTTCTTCATCCTTTAAAAACTGAAATGCATCTGAATCACTCACTAACTGTTCAATCCCATATTGCAAAGTTTCTTCTTCGTACTTTTTAAACATATATTCCGTAAAGTCCGATACTTCTCTTACTTTATCGTTTGGCAGTTTTGACAGAGTCTTTATTGTTTTGTTTATAAGAGTCTTTCGTAACATAATAATTTAGTTTTAAATGTTTTCTGTTGCTTTAATCAGTTGCAAAAATACAAATTATTTCAGAAAATTGTTCTGCCGTTTCAGATACAAATGATGATGTCAAATTATATTATAGCTCTTACCTATTACTTAAGTTTGATAGATAATTCCAGGTGACCAACAAAGCCTACTTCAACAATTCGTTGAAGTGTCGAAATACGAGCTTGTTTCAGATTGTTTTCAATTTTAGAAATATACGATTTTATTGTTCCAGTTTTTGCTGCATCATTCCCCTTTCAATACGGGCATCTTGCATTAATGCACCTATCTTAAAGTTCTCATATCCTGCTTCAGGTTCATGCCGTTTTGGGATACCAGGTATGCCATAGTTTTTATCTTTGAACTCCTCAAGTGTCAGTATATTATTATTTTTCCATTCATATTCTGGTTTTATCTTCACTTAGTTTCGGTGTTTTTAAAACTTCTGAAAATAGTCTTTGTAAAAAATGACAGTCCGTTGTTTTTGTTGTTTTTTTACAGTACAAAAATACGAATAAGTTGCCTTTTAGTGAACCAATCCGGTGTATTATTTCTATTTAGCATTACCATTATCTGCCTTTATCGCATCGATTTTATCCTGCGGTAACAGATACGATTTAGCCAGAAAGTATTCTACCCGTTTATCCAGGTATCTTTTGAAACCATCATATATAACGGTCATCATTTCGGGTGTAAAACTTCGTTTATCTTCAGGAAGTTTGAAATTTTCGATATGACTGGTGAATTCTCCTCCCTGGTGGTAGTAATCAAGTGGTTTTAAGCTGGAAGTACGATATCCAAAGAAACTAATTGTAGAATAATACGAGAAATAGGATATCCTGCTGAAAACCCCACTCGTATTATTGCGCATCGGCCTGTAATTCTCCGCTAATTCCATGTTATCGATCACAATTACAAAATCATACAGATCTTTGCTGTTTTTTATCCATTGTTTGATTTTTTTAGTCCGTGCCTGGTTAAAGAATCCGTTTTTAGCCCTCAAAACAGAGTCGGGAAGTTGTACAACCTTTACGGAATAGCCGGGATTTAAATAAGCCTGCAATCTTTTCTCCAAATGATTGACAATGGAGAAATTAATGGGCAATGTGTCTGTAAAGTTCGTAAAAATAGTAAGCCCTACATGTTGATGAATGAAAGTAGTATCTGCAACCGATACAATGGCTATTTTATGTGTCTGTGCACGGGAATTAATCGTACATACAAACATTGTCAGACACAAAAACAGGCCGGTAAGTAAATGTGTTGGTTTCATTTTGTAGTGTTTGATGGAGTTAATGCCCAAAGATAAATATTTATATTTCATTATAAAAATAATCAGGCTAATATTGGATGTCTCCTTTAATCAACAGGTCAGAGTGCAAGAGTATGACTCCCTCTGACCCTTTTTGCACCAGACTTTTATTTTACTAACCGGATAGTTCTGAGCGAAGCAGAGAAAGGGACTGAAAACCAGGGCAGTTTTTAACTGATTCTTTAATTATAGTTATAAACTATTCGTGTTTCCGGCACAAGTTATCCAACGGTTGCAATTTATCAAACCAAGACAATCAGGTTATTTTAGCTTTACTTTATGTTGAGAACTTGCTTCAACCCTGGCATCTGAAGATTGGTTGAAGAAATTTATCTCAATTTTATAAAGAATTATTCTAATTGCACATATCTTCATGTACTCAGGATTTGGAGTTAATTCTCTTATAGTCAATCTTGCGGCTTACCGTTTGAAAAAGTTTCTCATTCACTGCTTTATCTCCGTCTTTTCTAAGCTTATATACATTCTTTTCAACCCAATTTCCTGACTCATCATACGTATAGTCTACACGATAATATATTTTATTAAATTGAGCCAGTTGCCTGGCGGTTTCAAATCCAATTCCTTTGTTTGCACCGGTGATTAGTACTGTTTTCATATAATGTCTTTTTGATTAGTGCTTCTTTTTGAATTTATTTCTCGGTGTTATGGTGATAGTCTATTTCCAGAATTGCTTCCGATAATTATATCAATATGTATCCTAATTAAAAGATTGCCTAAATACTAAAGGCGAAAGAGTAGTTTTATTTTTAAAAAGTTTGCTGAATGACTGTGAATGTTCAAACCCCAATTCGTAAGCAATTTCACTGACTGATAAATTTGTTGTAGATAATTTTTCTTTGGCTTTTTCAATCAACCTGGCATGTATGTGCTGTTGTGTGCTTTGTCCTGTCTCCGCTTTTAATAGACTGCTCAAATATTTTTGTGATATGTTTAGTGTTTCAGCAACATATTGAACTGTCGGTAAACCTTTTGAAATCAAATCATCAGCGTTAAAGTAGTCAGTCAATATTTTTTCCATACGTTCCAAAACCTGATGATTGGATTTTTCTCTTGTGATAAATTGACGATTGTAAAAACGTTCCGAATAATTAAGGAAACTTTCAATTTGTGAAATAATAATCTGTTTACTAAATCGATCAATATTAGCGTGATATTCTTGTTTAATGTTCTCTATAATATCATTGAGTGTTTTTTCTTCTTTTTCAGATAAAAACAAGGCTTCGTTTACGGAATAATCAAAAAACTCATATTGCTTAATGGTTTTTGCGAACGGTGTATTCCAAAAGAAATCGGGGTGAATGAGTAATATCCAACCTGAACGTTTTGTAGTAGGATTGGGTCCGGGTTCAATTCTAAAAACCTGATTGGGTGAAGCGAAAAACACAACACCGTCATCAAAATCGTATTCCTGTTGTCCGTATTTCATTTTGGCATTCATTCCTCTTTTTATAGAAATCTGGTAGAAATCAAATACCCAATTTGTCTCACTAATATCAACAGGTCGTTGAATTTCAGCATAATTTACAACGCTGATAAGCGGATGTTCAGGCTGTGATAAACCCCTTAACTGATGAAATTCGCTGATTGTTTTTATTCTGTTTGTCTGCCGTTGTTCCATAATACAAATTTTAAAATTTTTTTCTTCGCTCTTAATGCAGAATCCCTTTGATTTTATGTAACCGCTGTCAGGTTAATCGCTCCCAGTTAGCAAATGCAAATTTCTCTTTATCTTCTTTGCTTAATTCTGTTGCTTCTAAAAAGTTGCGGGCATCCCTTCCTTGTCGGTATTGATAAGGATAGTCGGCAGAAAAAAGTATGCGGTCTATTCCGATGATTTCAACAGAACGTTGCAGGTAAGAATGACTGAACATTCCGCTAGCTGTTACATACAAATTTTGACGAACATAATCAATAAACGGTTTGTCAAGTTTTGCGGCTCTGCTTAATGAAGCCAACCTTTCAGCATAGAATAAAATCACTTCGCCCCAATGTCCGAGAATAATTTGAAGATTTGGAAAACGGTCAAAAACTTTGGCAAGTACTAACCGTACAAATTGTATTCCCGCTTCGTAATGCCACCCAAGTCCAAAGGTTGAAAAAGCAAGATCAGTTAACTCATCAAAACCTGAATAATAGATATCCCTAATTGCTTTTTGCGGAATTTGCGGGTGGATAAATAGCGGAACACCAAGTGCTTCCGCACATTCAAATAATTCCCAAAAATCTTTATGGTCTAAATTTTTCTCGCGGGTTCTCCCACATAACATTGCACCTTTCAAACCAAGATTTTTTACAGAACGTTCCAATTCTTTAGTAGCTTCTTTTGATGCGAACATTGGCAACGCTGCAAATCCCTGAAACCTGTCGGGTGTTTTCTTTACAATTTCAGCCACATAATCGTTCGTTTGAATTGCAAGATTAATGCTTTCCCTCCCTAAATTGTGAAGACTTGGACTTGTGAGCGAAAGAACCTGTACATCTATGCCCGTTTCGTCCATAAGTTGTATTCGCGAATTTCCAATATCTTCCAAACGATCTTCAATTTCGCCAAAATGCAACTTTAGAGTTGGGTCATCGTTGTCTGAATATTTATTCCATGCATCTTTGACTTCCTTTGTCAGAAAATGTTCTTCTATTGCGATTAGTTTCATTTTATGTGTTGTTTTTTGTTTATGCAAAATTATGCACAATTAAAAAAGCAGATGTATCCAAATGTCAGGTTCTTGTAGTCAAAAAATAAGTGTAAATTATTGGGAGCATTTATTTTTGCGTTGTAATTTTTACTTGTTCTGAGCAAAGCTAAGAACCAGACTCAAAACCAGAGCTGTATTCAACTGATTTTTAATTTATAGTTACAAACTATTCGTGCTTCAGGCACAAGTTATCCACGAGCTGCAATTTATCAAACCCTGACAATTAGGGTTGTCTGGCTATGTTCAATTCAATTCATTTTATTTCTTTTATTATTTCAACTTCCCGATTATCATGCTTTCATCCCACAGCTTTGATGCAACTGATGTATCTAAATTTATTTTTTCTTTTTCTGCCGGTTTTGCTACAGTTGGATAAAAGTAGCCCGATTGGTTGGAGTTTGTTTTAACAAGCTCCATTATATTGACAATTGCTTCATCAGAACTATTACCAATTAATAGCTCAACAACGCTCATAAGAAATTTCACGGTGCCTTTTTGATTTCTGTAAATACCTGTTTTTACAAATCCGGGATTGATAATATTAATGGGAATTGAATTATTCCGCTTTGTAAACTCCTGGGCGTGCATGTAAACGGCGAGCATATTTTGCCCCCTGCTTTTCTTGAGTGAATATCTGGTTTTCATTTGCAGGTCATCGAAGTTTATAGCTGCATTTTTCATGAGTCGCCCACCTACAATAATTACTCTACCTTCACCTTGTTTTAATTCTTCCAGCAAAAGATTATCCAGCATAAACTTACAAAGGTAGTTCACGGTAAAGCTCTCATAAAATCCATCTTTCGTCTCGCGCCGTTCGGAATTAAATGTTCCTGTGCAATGAATTAAAATATCTATTTCAGTAGTCAACTTCTTTATATCCGTAGCAAGGGTTTTAATTCCTTCGATAGAAGAAACATCAGCAACAATAAATTTTGCCGTAGAGCCATTTATTTTTGAAAGCTCTCCTTCTATTTTTTTTCCCTTTTCAGCATCGCGCCCCTGGAAAATTATATCATTGCCTTGTTTTGCAAGTGCTATTGCAGCAGCATGTCCGATGCCACCCGTTCCTCCGGTAATAATAATTGTTTTTCTCATAAGATGATTTGATTTAAGTGTTTAATTTTTCAATCAATCTTCCGAACACTCCTAATTACAAATCTGTGCCAGCTGGCGACGTTTGACATTTGGAAGCAATTCGTTTCAAGTTGGTAATAAATTTCATTGATTACATTACATTTAATTTACGTAATACCCGTCAAATGGCATTTAAAACATGCTAGTAACAGTCGTTTAATAAGTAATCATGAATATTTAATGATCTATATGTTAATCTGCAAAAGCTTAAATTTCAGCATTCTTACAATTATGAATTATGAATTACTTATATCCGTCTCAAGTTAGTTAAACGACCGTCTATATCCTAAAGGCGATATGTTGGTTTGTTTTTTAAATAATTTGGTAAATGATTGTGGATGTTCAAAACCTAACTCGTAAGCTATCTCGCTTATTGAAAGGTCTGTAACAGACAATTTTTCTTTCGCTTTTTCAATCAGTTTGTCGTGAATGTGTTGTTGGGTATTTTGTCCGGTTAACACTTTAAGCAAACTCCTTAAATAATTAGGCGATACAGTTAGTTTGTCTGAAATGTATTGAACGGTGGGTAAGCCTTTTGTTGACAAATCATCACTATTAAAATAGTCGGTAAGTACTGTTTCCAGTTTTTCCAGAATTTGATGATTTGCTTTTTCTCTTGTAATGAATTGGCGATGATAAAAGCGGTCAGAATAGTTCAGCAAACTCTCTATTTGTGAAATAATGATTTGCTTACTGAAACGGTCAATGTTTGCCTGATATTCCTGAAGGATATTTTGAAAAATATTAATGACAGTTGTTTCTTCTTTTGCTGAAAGAAATAATGACTCATGTACTGTGTAGTTCCAGAAATCATACTTCTTGATTGTCTTAGCCAAAGGTGTATTCCATAAAAAGTCAGGATGAATTAGCAGAATCCATCCTGAATGTTTTATTTGTTCTTCAGCTGTGTCAATAGAAAGACTCAACAACTGGTTAGGTGCTACAAAAGACATAATGCCTTCGTCAAAATCATATGACTGTTGACCATACTTAAATTTTATATTTGGTGAAAGGGAAACTCTTTTCAAACCGATACAATAAAAATCGTAACACCAGCTCATGGATTCTTGTCCTTGCAATTGCTTCACAAACTCAATTTCATTTACACTGATCAACGGATGTTCAGGTCCGGGCAGTTGCCTGAACTGGTGAAACTCACTTATGGTTTTAAAGCGCTTCATTAGATGTTAATTTTCTTTTTGTATTTCCAACACAATCTTGCCACGCACGTGTTTTGTTTCAATTTCCAAATGTGCTTCCCCTACTTTTTCCAGGGGGTAAACTTTGCTGATAACTACTTTCACCTTGCCTGCTTCAATCAATTTTGCAATCTCGGTAAGTGATTGCGTAACATCAAGCTCTCTCCGTATCATTTTTCCTTCGGCATGTTTTTTTGATAGTGCTTCCAGAAATTCGTTACTAAAAGGATATGCAATCTGAACGGTAACAAAAATACCACCAACTTTCAATGTCGCTGCCATATTCATCCTTGCATCTTCATCCCGCACCGGAGAAGCGTCAAACACAACATCGATGTTATCTAACAGACTCGCAAAATCATTATTTTTATAATCAATTACTTCATCAGCCCCTAATTGTTTTAAAAAATCAAAATTGTGTTCCGAAGCTGTACCTATAACATACGCTCCTTTTGATTTGGCAAATTGTAAAACCAGGTTACCAATTCCACCGGCCGCTGCATGAACCAAAACCCTTTGCCCTGCGTGTACGTTACCCAAATAAACCCCATTCCATGCCATCAAGGCACAGGAAGGAATAGCGCCTGCTTCATTAAATTTGATGTTACGAGGCATCAGTGCAAACTGATTTTCTTTGGCAGCAATGAACTCAGCATAGGTGCCATCTAAAAAATTAGGAACACCGTATATTCTATCTCCTTTTTTAAATATAGTGACATCGCTGCCAATTTCTTCTACTTCACCAGCTGCGTCCAAACCCAGGCCCAAGGGTAATTTCAAGAGTGGCCTCAAAAGTTCATTACCTCCCTGTCTGACTATGTAATCTGCCGGGTTTACACCACTGGCATACACTTTTACCAGTATTTCATCTGTTTTAGGAATCGGGCGTTCCACTTCTTCGAGTTTCATAACTTCTGGTCCGCCAAATTCATGAATTCGTATTGCTTTCATTTGAATTATTTTTTTATGAGACATTTTTTTAATAAGTCAAAGATAAGCGTAACTCATAAAACAAAATAAGCCAAAACGCTTTTTTTCTTAGCTGAAAATGATAACATAAATTTATACCTGTTTGTTGGAAACCAGAAAGCCCGTCACATCTAATATATGTTCTCCGAGTGCCAGGCAAAATCGCACTATTTCCTTATGGCTTTTTTGTATCGTAAATATCTATGAACTCGCTTTTAAGTTCAGGGATGTCGTCTATCTTACCGACAGGTCTTTGGTATTCGTATATATTCATTGCACTTTATCATAGTCCTGTAGGGAAAGTTTATAATCTTTTTCTCGTTCATTTTCGTACAAACTGATTCATTTTCAGTTCAAAGTCTGGAAGCCATTTGACGGATTACACTTTGTTAAACTTGAATTTGAGTTAGTTTCGCCTCCTATACCTGGATGGATAAAGTCAAATGTCTGTTATATTTTATTGGTTATTTAATGATAAACTCTTTATTTGCCTCATACCTGGGCAAGTTAATTTTCATCTTCCCTGCCATGGCCATCACTTCCCTGGAATACGAATTTGTTTCTTCCTGGTTTGAATGGCCGGTTAAAATCTGTTTTAAAGGAGGTAAAAATCTGACTACTAATTTCATTCCAAAACTCATTAGCCAGGGCGGTAAGCTAATCATTTTAAGGTCAGGGCTTGCCTTTATATCAACATTTCGGGCTTTGAGCAATGGGATCAATTCCTTTCCATTTGCCAGTACATTCTTCCAATGCTTTGTTGTCTGGAATGACTCAAGCATGCTTGAACCTGATTTCATGGTTTCTATATGCAATGAGGCATTTATGACAAAGTGACCAAGAAGCCAGGAACGAAAATCCTTAGTTACGTTGCTTTTGATACCTGCTGATTTAAACAAGCCCATGACAGCGATAGCTCTTACTGTTGGCTCTGTACCAAAAGTACCTATTGTGATGCCTGCCATAATTGTACCATTCAAAATACCTTTGTTATCAAAACCACCACCTGCTTGTTGAAACCCCCATACCAATTGTTCCACAGGTAGATTTACCACTTGTTCTAAAGGTTCCTCCCAAAAATTATTGAAAATCAAGACAGTTGCATTACCAATTTTATCGGTCAGAAACTCAGCGACCTTTGTAAAATGATAATGTTGCACACTTACAACTATCAGATCGTAATCGTGATTTACATTAAAATCTTCGATCATTTTAATAGACCATACTTCCTGAATCAGCTTTCCCCTGATGCTTTTCCTGGCATCATAGACGTTTAAAGATATCGTAGAACCATATTCAACCTTCCTGCCAGGTCGTACATAGAACTCTACAGTATGTCCTGCCTTTTCAAAAGCCCAGGCGTATTGGGTTGAAATAACCCCTCTGCCAAACATTAATATTTTCATATGTAAATAATTGTTTCTTAGTTGTCACATGGAACTCGCATATCAGATTTTCAACAACTTTGTTGACTCTATCGATTACTGCTCGTTTTATATTTCTTTTCTTCTTAATCCTTTTTATTTTCAAAGACGGTTGTCCTGATTGACCGTATAAAGTTTCATTGATTTATGATACAGGCAGTGCTTTCTTTTTATTTCAAGTATTTCAAGCGTTATTATTTTCTTCAATGCATACTTATTTGTTTGTATGCCTCGTCATTTGTTTTCAACCCCATATAGTATTGCAGCTTCAAGTATTTCAATGTTTATTTCTTTTAGAGTTTTGAACTTAATACAATAACCGGTCACGCTCGCCTTGCCTATTTTTTTTCCATACGTTTTGGCTAAGTATGTCTTATCTTTGATACCAAGGATATAGACAGAGATTCCGGTTTTGTTTGCACTCATACCAATTTGATAAAACTCTCTGGTTGTTCCCTCAGCATATTTTATGGTGTGAATTCCATATCCTATATTAGGATTAGAAACAGTTTTATTTTCACTGTTTTTACCATCCAGGAACCATAATTTACATGCTGGCATTACTTCCAGAATGATGTGGTGCAACTCCAACATGTCGCTTTGTTTTGGTTCAGGTTGGCTATTAATATACTCATTGATTTGTTCTTGAACGTTCATCTAAAATATAAAATTATTTGTTGTCTACTCTGGTTGGTTTCGGTTTCCCCTGTTTTATTTATGTTTGTTGTCAAAGTTAGCTTTTTTACTTGTAATTTATTTTCTGATCATCGCAATACGAAACAAATTTAGAACGTATTTCTGTCCACTGATTTAGGTTAAACTTACAGGACACCTTATTCTCTTTCTCATAAACCAACGTAGTTTTATACCAAAATAGTTTTAATGTTTTCACCCGAACACCGGAAATGGAAGTTACTACTTCATCTTCATCCTTATATTTTTCAGTGAACCCGATGATATGATTTAAAAACAGGTATGTTTCTTTTGCATTTCCTTTGTAATATTCAACTTCATAGGCTCCATTAGCCCAGTTATCAAAATAAAGCTGGTATCCCCATAATGTAAATGTGTCAACTTGATTGATATTCGTGCTTTCAAGAACCTTCCAATGCGAAAGATATGTTTCAGAAACTTTTTCTGTAAATACAGTCTCGAGTTTATACGTCTGTGAAAATAAGTTTGCTGAGATCATGCAAACAACTGCAATTAAAATTCTTCTTTTCATCATAATATGTGTTTTAAAAGTTGGAAAATTGAATTATGGTTAATTGTTTGGAATTACGTTTGGTTTCAACTCTGTTGCCAATGCAATGAAACATTATATCAATTTGTTTTTCTTTTCTATACAGTATCAGGGCCTCGTGATCAATAAGTATAATGTTGTCAAAATTTCAATTCAACTCTTATATTTGGAGTCGTCATACCTCCAAAATAGGTGTATGAAGTTCCATCAGGACCCTTACCCGGATCATTTAAGAGTTCGAAGTTATAACCTAATTCAAAATTAAGTGCCAGTTTTTCATTCAAATAAAAGCTCTTACCAATTGAAGGCACAAGAAAAAGCAAATTGGGTTTGTAACTTGTAAACATTTTTGAGTAGGCTATTCTTCCATTAATATGCCATGTCTTATGTTCATATTTATTTACTTTACCAAAATACAAAGCGTTGTCGAGACATAAAGAAACAGTTAATGGCATAAATACTCCGAATGAAGAACCTGCATCTACTCCAATCGAATAGTCGTGAATAGCATGATCAAAACCGAAATAAAAACCTTGTGTTATTGGATCAATCCCTACATTATACGTGTTGCTTTTGACTGCCTGGGCTGAAATAACAGTTGAGAATAAAAAACATGAAATAAATAATGAGATAATTTTTCGTTTCATAATTTTTGATTTTAGTAGTAGTTTTGGATTTGAATTTCTATTTATAAATCATTGATGTTTACTTACGGATTTTAATTAAATGTCAGGTCTTGCCTCAGGAATATATCCCCAGCGTACAAGTTCCTGTTTATCGTCAATTTTCTTTATTCCTCCGTCATAAATCAGACAAAATTGATTCGCTACATCCAACACATTCCGATAGTCATGGTCGGTGAGTATTATTCCTTTAAATTCAGAGGTTTTAAGAATTAGTTTCTTTATTTCCCCAACTAAGATGGGTGAAACGCCATTAAATGGTTCATCAAGTAATAGAAATTTGCAATCTGTCTGCAACAGTAATTTTATTTCAAGGTATCTTAATTCTCCACCGGATAAATGCGCTATTTTACTTGTATTCAGTTTTTGCAGGATCGAATCTTCCAGGAAATTTTGAACCTTATCTTTACCTAAATATAATTCAATTGTTTTTTCAATACTCATATGTTTCGGAAGAAATGAATCCTGAGGAAGATAACATATTTCATTTATGGTCTTATAGAGTTGATTATAAACCTTTCCGTCAATTCGAATAAATTTTCTATCAGCCTGTAAGGTGCCAAAAAGTATTTTCAACAGTGTTGATTTGCCGGTTCCGTTTCGTCCCAGCATACCGATAATATCACCTGTTTGACATTTTAGATAAATGTCAGTCAGCACAACATGCATATCGAATGATTTAACAACACTGTCAATTTCAAGCAAGTTTAACATAGCGTAGAATTATTATTAGTAAGTATCCTGTCAACATATATGTCGATAATGTTGTAATAAAAAGACTTAACTTTGAAATTCCCCGATTGTAATAGAAATAGTATTCATTTTTTCTCGATATCTCTTTGTTAAAGAGACATAATAAAGGTCCACCGAACATACAACAGCGAATATACACAACATGTAACGGGGGAGGAGGTTCCGGATAAATCTTCAATGCCATATACACAATAACCGAAAGTATAACTGAAGCCGAAAGGTTTAAAACCAATGTGCTTTTAAAATATTCCCAATGTAAAGTGAGTTTTACCATGTTCTTCTTTTTATATTATTGGTACTAACGATTTATGTTAAGGGCAATTCCCTATAGTCAGGAAGTCTGTTTACGATAACTTTCACTGATGACCTGCGATAAACGAATGCGGGAGCTATCCCTTCTGCCAGCCTATAACCATAATGCGTTTTATGGGTTATAAGCTTGTTTATCTATTATTTGACTTATTATTCATACTTGTATTCCTTGTCGTTATTCACTTTAATTGGATACCCTTTCTCGTTGTATTCATAAGTTGTCCTGGAAGTAGAAAATTTGTCAATTCCCGGGACATCTTCATATAAAACAGTATTGGATTCGATTACATTATTTGTATTTGTATATAAGCCCGGTTGTCCGATTTGTCTGTAGATTTTAAACGGATTATTCTTGTCATCATATTTAAAAGAGACTTCACGAATTAATTTTGGTTCTTTCCTTACTGCAGAAAGAAAGCTATATTGCTTCTCTTTTGTAACATTTCCCATGTCGTCAAATTCAAAAGTATCGAATTGAGTAACGGTATTCGTGGCATCGTGTAAATTATAGTTGACTTTTTTGTCTCCAACATATTCAAGGCTAATCATTGAAACATACTCAAACTGATTGTTTTTTTGGATGTAGTTTTTTTGAGTCGCTAACTTTCCTTCAGAATTGTATTCAAAAACGCTTTTTCCCGTAAAAGTTGTGTTTTGAGAGGTCATTAATTCACTCTTAATGTGAATTGTCGAAGAAGCAATATCAGGATCAAATGCGCTTTCCTGACTTATTAACCGACCATTATCATCATAAATATATTTGTTGCAACAGTAGAAACTTTGATATTCAATAAGCTTATTGTTTTCGTTATAAATAAATTTCGCAACAACACTTCCTTCTGCAACTGAAAAAATACTTTTAATTGTAGAACTCTCGTTCTTGTCAATAGGATCATTCGAACAGGATGTAATTATAGCAAGTACTATAATTAGCGGACAGTGAAAATTGAGTCTCTTTTTCATGATTATTTTATTTTATTGCCGTTGATCATAACTACTGAGGCTATGGGCTTTTGGCAGTCTGGGTTAGCATTTACTATACCCAACGAAAAATTAAATGCATGGATAAAACCTGCTAAATGTACATTAGCCGACAAATTCACGTAGACTTGTATTATGAGTCAAGGCTCTTTGTTTTTGATTATCGGTATCATATGTAAGTGTATCCTTGAAACATTTGAGTTAACATTTGATATGCTTTCCTGTATCCCTCTTATCCAACGCTTATTTACACAATTCATGTTCAATATTCTAACGATTTATATTCGCTTTATACTTGGATGAATTATTGCTTTATAAACTTTTTTGTTACAATCCAATTTGCAGTTTCAATTTTCACAATATAAATTCCAACCTGATAATTACTAATATCAATCTGATAATTATCAGACTCTTTTCCGTATAATAAATTTCCGTTTAAATCAAAGATAGATATTTTTGCAATCTCGTTCAATCCAGTTACAAATAATATATTGGATGCCGGATTTGGAGTTACAGATACATCTACATTAGTATTAACATTATAATTTTCAGTAATGACGTTTGTAAGATAATTTGAACGAATATCAAAAATGTCATTAATAAACATCTTCAAATAAAATGTTCCCGAAAGAGAATTGCTGATTTTTATTTTTGCCTGTCTGGCATGAGGTTTAATTTCTGTATAAGAAGTAATTGGCGTTCCACTGAATGACGAATTGTTATACAATTCAATAGTATATGAATATTGTGGACTTTTTGAAGAATTGACATCCCAGTGTAATTCCAAACTATCAATATTTCTTTTTAGAATTAGATTATTAATTTCACAATACTTAAAGTCAGGATCCTTACCGTTATTTGTTATATTGATTGTTGTTCCCGATATGTTATTTAAAGATTGTGTATTCAAACCACCGCTTTTTATAAAAAAGTATTCATTCGAAATGACTCCACCGTCATAATTTTCTATAAAGTTAACACAACCTGCATCAGGTGAAATTCTGGAAATGGTGGCTTGATTAAAAGCGAACCATTGAGAATCAATTTTTCTTTTCCAACCATTTTTACGGTGAATTTCTCTAACATTCTGTCCATTTCCCATCCAATCCTCAATAAATGCAGATGTTCTAGATACAAACTTTAGATTCCTGACAGGATAGTTCATAGTAACCAAATGATTCCAGTTATTCTTCGTATGGTCAAAAATCCAAAAACCATAGTATGAATGATCATTTAAATTCCAGACACGAGTCACGAAAGTGTACCATTGGTTTGGTAACCAATTGACTTTATAGTTTATCGACCTCAATCCTGTTCCTTCACCACCAAAATTTGCAATCTCTGTTCCGGCTCCGACATAGTCAGCGCATATTGCTTCGTGAACAGAAGAAGGATCCCAAAGTGAAAAAATAAAGTTATGACCTTCCGGTGCATTTTGCATACCGCAATAACCCCCACCATCAACCCCTCCTCCAAAGCACATTGCATTATAATATGTGTATAAAGGTGATGGTTCTGCTACTCGCAAAGTATTCATAATGATATCACCATCATAATAATCTTTATAATCTAAATATACTGATGGTGCTCTATTTTGTGCAGGTAATTGTATCACATGCAAAAATTGAATTAAAATTACTATTGTTGGTATGAAAATTCTATTCATTTTGTTTCTGTCTTATTTAACTGTAAAGTTTAAAACTATCCTCTGTTCTCTTTTTGATATAGAAGTCTAAAGTATAATAGTTTAATATTTTATTTATTTAAGGTGAATAATATCTGCCTTATGTTTCCTGGCCCTTTCAACAACAACATAGTCAATAGGTTGTTGTCGGTTTACGAGAGCATTCTGTGTTGAAACATGATAACGGGATTGCGCGAGCAATCCCGATAGTTATCAGGACTGAAAAGTGCACGTAAGCCAACCAATGACCCATATTGTGTATTACAGGAGCCTTCTGTCATTCGTTGTCATGTCTCTTCGCTGCTAATTGCTCTTTTGACTGTCACAACCGGCCTTTAAATGCGTTTTGTTTCATAATGAAGGGCAATTACCCCGCAGGAGAATATTTTCGATTCTATCAGTTTCAGTTTAGTCGTTTCGGTTTCACCTTTATATAACGGAATGCCGTGTCCAAGGATAATTGGATTAACAAACAGCCAAAACTCGTCAATCAGACCTTGACTTAATAATGAATAAGAAGCAGTCGGACTTCCGAAAATCAGAATATTTTTCCCGTCTTGTTGTTTTATTTTATGTATGTTGTCTGCAAGCTGGTCGCCAATAACTATGGTGTTGTCACGACCTTTTTCGCTGATGGTCGTTGATAAAACAACTTTTAAAACTTTGTTGTACCAGGCCGAATGTTCTTTGTCGTGCCTTGATGCGTTTGGTTGTTCGCCGGCAGTTGGCCAGTAACTCTGCATCATTTCATACGTTACCCGTCCATAAAGCGCAGTATCGGCTTTGTCTGTCATCGTGGCAACAAAGTCAAACATTTCATCGTCTATATTTATCCAGTCCAGTTCTCCATGAACTCCTGCAACAAAACCGTCAAGTGACGTGTGCATAAAGAATATTAATTTTCTCATTTTGTCAGTTGTTTAAATATTTATATTGTTTGTTTGCTCGTTTAATTGTCTGTACTTTGATGTTTGCTATATCATCAAATGGTTTAATGCTTACAACCGAGGCTATGGGCATTCTGCCCGGATAGTTCAAGTCTGAGCGAAGCGGAGACTTGGACTGATAACCAAGGCAGTTTTCAACTGATTCTTAATTAATAGTTATGAGCTATTCGTATTTCCTTCACAAGTTTCCGCTTCCCTCAAACTCGTGCTATCCACATCTCAAAATTAATCATTTAAATGTTATTTTTTAGTCATTGTAATTTTCTTACTAATAGTCAAGTTCATCAAAATCTTTAATATCAGACAATTTTACAAGCTTAACTATTTGTATTTTCTCCCAGGTATCCTTAAAAACTTCATCTCCTTCTTCTACGGCATGTTGGTTTATATTCTCTTTTATTCTTTTCTTCTTAGTTTAGAAATTCACACTCATTTCTCTGTTTACGATTGGGCCGTTATCGTCACTTGAATCATATCCAATAAGTTCAAAGTCTGAATTTTGAAATCTGAAAGAATAACTACGATATCCATATCGTCCATGTCCGAAGTGTATTAATAAATTTCCTTTGTTTATGTCAATAGAAAGTTCTGGGGCAAAATATACACCACCATCTTCATTCGCAGACGAAAAACAATCATAGTTTTTGGTTGCTAACTCGTAATGATTATTCTTATTGAGTAAAATGATTATCCCTCGCCGGTTTAGGTCTACTTTCTCTGAATTTTCATCTTTAATAATCTTTCTCTTATCTGTTCCTTTAATGATAAGAACACAGTCCGCGACGCCATCCTTATTTAAGTCTCCGTTTATTCTTTCAGAAATCATGAATCCTTTAGGCACAATGTTAGTCATTTCTTTTTCTTGTCTTGTTT
>Ga0302296_1001316_pt1 | contig 18110 bp, 10 predicted proteins | sample III_Fen_N3_1_FD_194546 | JGI IMG/M metagenome (GOLD analysis project Ga0302296, IMG submission 194546) | Peat permafrost microbial communities from Stordalen Mire near Abisko, Sweden - III_Fen_N3_1 | ecosystem: Environmental > Terrestrial > Soil > Wetlands > Permafrost | place: Sweden: Abisko...
CCGGTAAATAGTTCCGTATATTCCTTTTCAAGCTTGTTAATCTCATTAATGGCAGCATCGCTCTGAGGAAAAACAGTCGCCTCGCCGGTAAGGATAAGATGTTTCCCGTCTCGCAGCTCCATCAGTCTTTTAGCTGCTTTTTCAGCCAGCTGATCAATTGTAAGCTTTTTTTTCTTTTCAACAATATATGGTATCCTGGCGAAAGTCGAATCAACATTCATCCTTCTATATGCTGTATCTCTCTGAAGCTGAAAGTATTCATCTGATCCGAGATCAAAGGAATGATACTGGAGGTTTCCACTTTCGTTCATATCAGTCTGTTTTTCAGTATTGAGGAATATAGCAGGATTAAGATCAAGAATGAGTCCCTCCTTCCTGAGTGCCAGAACGTTTGTCTGGAACAATGTGGTGCTTGAAATTGTATAAAACTGATCAGGATCCAGCTCATCATGAGCCTTTATCGTGATTCCCCTGATTGACCATGTTTCATTTTCAGTGCGTATTATATCAGTCAGTCCGAGCAGATCACCAGCATATTGTGCATAAGGACCAGGTTTATCAATAGATCTTTCCATATCAACCATCACAGTAAAAACTGTCCTGGGAAGACCATAAACTATACTAGCGTCCCTCAGTGCCGAAGAATCGGAAAGAGGCAATATGACACTATTTGAATTAGCCATCTGTTTCCCTGAATAACAGGAAGAGGTTATAAATATTATAATAGCCAGAAGAACGGATAATCTAATTGTAGTTTTCATATAATTAATTGTTTGTTCAGTTTTCTATCTTTTTTTGTATGCCACTTGATGCTTGGTGCTTGGTACTTGGTGTTTGGTGAAATGCAATCTGAAAGTTGTTTACTCATTACTCATTATTCATTATTCATTATTCATTATTCATTACTCATTACTGACCTTCCCTCAGCTTGTTAAACGCTTTTGATATATTATTAATTATGTCGGTCGCAATTATAGATTCATATGATGATTCTACAACCGCTATGTCGCCGGCCAGACCATGAATATAAACTCCCAGAATTGCAGCCTCTTCAGGTTTATAACCCTGGGATAGCAAAGATAGTATAATTCCGGTCAGTGCGTCTCCACTGCCTGCTTTGGCCATACCCGGATTACCTGTGCTGTTAAAAAACACCCTGCCATCAGGTGTAGCCACTGAAGTATTAGCTCCTTTCAGAATTACAATACACCGGTGGTCTTTTGCAAACTCAATCTGCTTAGTCAGCCTTTGGTAACTATCAGCTGATTTTCCTGCAAGTCTCTCAAATTCTTTTGGGTGTGGTGTTAGTATTGTTCCCTCCGGAAGAAAGGCAAGCCATGTTGGATTTAATGACAGAATATTTAATCCGTCCGCATCTATTACCATTGGTTTTTTGCATTCTTTAAGAAGGTCGTGAATTGCTCTTTGTGTTTCGGGTTCCGTTCCTATTCCGGGTCCTGCTCCTACTGCGCTGTAAGAGTCTGTGGTACCAACCTGTGAAATATGTTTTTCATTCTGATCAGATATAACCATTGCTTCCGGTATTGAAGGCTGTAATACCGCAACACCGCAATATGGAACGTGACAAGTAATAAGTCCTATACCTGTCCTGAGAGCAGCTTCTGCTCCAATAACTGCTGCTCCCATTTTTCCATAGGATCCGGAGACAAGCAAGCCATGCCCAAAAATGCCTTTGTGATCAAATTTGTTTCTTTTCCGCAGAATCCCTGCAACATCATTTTTCTCCAGAAATACAAATGGAGAAAGGGTGTTCCTTACCGCATTCTGGTTGAGTCCGATCGGAAGTATTATCCATTCTCCGAGGTAAGGTGCATTTTCTGCAAACATAAATGAGAGCTTCGGGAACTGGAAACTCAATGTGAAATCAGCTGAAATAATAGTTTCATAATTATTGGAAGAATTATCTTCTCCAAACAATCCCGAAGGAATATCAACAGATATTATTGCTGCTCCGGATAGATTAATAAATCTAATGACATCTCCCGCAAGACCCCCTGCTGGACGTGTTAATCCTGTTCCGAATATTGCATCTATAATAACATCACTGTTGGAAATAACAGGAATCTGGTCCGTACCTTTTACATATACTATCTCAACGTTTGATTCTTTATTAAGACGCAGCAGGTTCGTTTTCCAGTCCTCAGTGGTCTTTTCAGTAAATTCGATGTAACAGACCACCGGCTCATACCTGTTTGATTTCAGCATCCGTGCGAGAGCAAGGCCATCGCCTCCATTATTACCTGGTCCGGCAAAAATAAAAATACGTTTTGATCTGTCAAATCGCTGAATATACCATATCAGTATCTGGCCCGCAGCCCTTTCCATCAAATCAATTGAGGCAACCGGCTCTTCGTTTATGGTATGCTCATCAATTTGTTTTATCTGATCGCTTCTGAAGAGTTTCATCCTTAGAATATTTCAACGGACAAATTTACACTCTTCGGACATGAATTAAAAGTATGCAAGCAAATTAGAGCGAAAAAGAGCCTTAGAATCTGCTTTTTACTTTCAAAAAGATTGATATATTTGTTTTACGGCCCACGACACAGAATGCACGGCTTAAGGAAGGTCGTGCATCGTGTGTCGTTTGAAATATTTATAAAATTTATATAAAATAACTGGCAACATGCTAAAGAATCACCCTAAGGGACTGCTGGTAGCTTTCTTTTCCAATATGGGAGAAAGGTTCGGCTTTTATACGATGATGGCTATTCTGGTCCTTTTTTTGCAGGCCAAGTTCGGGTTATCTGCTGAAAAAGCAGGAGACATCTATAGCTGGTTCTATTTCAGCATATATGCTTTAGCGCTACTTGGTGGTATACTGGCCGACGCAACAAAGAAGTATAAACTGGTCATACTTGCCGGTATAATAATCATGTTTGCCGGATATATCATTATGGCAGTTCCCGGAATGACCCTAACTATAACAATGATCGGGCTTTTTACCATAGCCCTCGGGAACGGACTGTTCAAAGGAAACCTGCAGGCGGTTGTCGGCCAGATGTATGACGACCCAAAATATTCAAAATTGCGCGATTCCGCTTTTATGATTTTTTATATGGGTATCAATGTCGGTGCTCTATTTGCCCCTTTTGCTGCAACAGGTATGCGAAACTGGTGGCTTAAAATAAATGGATTCACACATGATGGAAATCTTCCATCACTCTGTCATCAATTTATCAACGGAACCTTATCCGACAAATCAATATTTCAACAGCTGGCTGATAAAGCTAATCTGAGCGGTCATGTTACTGATCTTTCTTCATTTGCACATAATTACCTGGAGGTTTTTTCAAGAGGTTATAATTACGCATTCGGAATTGCCGCATTCACTATGGTAATTTCCCTGCTGGTATTTATTATTTTCAATAAACATCTACCGAATAAAGAGAAGAAAGCTGCTGAACTCTCTGAAAAAGTTGAGTTCAACATAATTACCCTGTTAGCATCTGTTGCTGCGATGGGGATCACTGCCTTTGCACTGCATTTCATAAAACAGGTTGGATGGACAGCAGGTTTCGCCTTTGGTCTGTTCGCAGCATTTGTTACATGGATAATTCTTACGGCAAAAAGAGAAGAGAAGTCAAGAATTGTAGCTCTGATCCTAGTATTTATCGTAGTTATATTTTTCTGGATGTCATTCCATCAGAACGGACTTACACTCACACTATTTGCCCGTGATTACAGCGCCAAGATTGTCAACCCTTATACGTTTCTTTTTTTCAATGTAATCTCACTTCTGGCTGTATGTGGGTCTGTCGGAGGATTGGTTTTGCTTTTTAAGAAAGGAGTTGAGAATAAAACAAGGATATTCGGAGCACTTCTTTTTGCAGCTGCACTTATTGTTGCCTATTTAAAAGTTGTTAATGCCGGGAGTATGAATGCAATATCACCGGAAATATTTCAATCATTCAATCCCCTATTTGTTGTTGCCCTGACTTTGCCTGTAATGGGCTTTTTTGCATGGCTTAACAAAAAGAATATTGAGCCTTCCGTTCCGAAGAAGATAGGCTTCGGGATGATAATTGCGGCATTGGGGTTTGGCATACTTCTTATCTGCTCATTAAATCTGACTTCTCCTCTGGTTCTAAAGGGATCACCGGTTCCTGATTCTGAAAGAGTTTCATCCTACTGGCTCATCAGCATATATCTTGTTCTTACTGTTGCTGAGCTATTCCTCAGTCCGATGGGATTATCATTCGTGTCAAAGGTTGCACCTTCACGGTTTCAGGGTTTGATGCAAGGAGGATGGCTTCTGGCGACAGCTGTTGGGAATAAATTGCTTTTCATCGGTACTTTGCTCTGGGATAAGGTAGCCTTAAGTATACTCTGGCTGGTATTTATAGTTTGTTGTCTGGTTTCTGCGACATTTATATTTTCAATGCTTAAGAGGCTGGAAAAAGAGGGAAACGGATAGGAGGAATTGACCCCTGAATCCCCTGGTGGGGTCTTTAAAATCCAAAGTCAGAACATTTGAACAAACGAATGCCGAAGGCAGAAGTTATTATTTTAGCCCGATATCTATTATTAACAACATTATCCTTTTTGCTAAACCTTTTTACGTATTTACACCCATTTCAGTTAATAATTTTAAATTGTCCCTCGCTATTTCACTAATTATGTTATTTTTGTATCAGATATCATGCATCTTACGAGATGCATTTTCATTTTATATAGCTTTGTATAATGAAAGTTTTAAAGTTTGGTGGTACATCGGTTGGATCTCCTGAGCGGATAAGGGGAGTAAAGAAAATTATAAAATCGCAGGTCAGCCCCTGCGTTATTGTCGTATCGGCATTTCAGGGTGTTACCGATGACTTGAAACAGATGAGTGAACTTGCCGCAAACCGGGATGATTCTTATGAGATCATGCTTGAAAAGCTTATTCTCAAACATGTGGAATTCACCAAACAACTGATTGTCAAAACCAAACAGAACAGTCTTCTTGAAGACATAAAAAATATTACTGATGATCTGAGAGAGACTCTAAGCGGAATTTATCTTCTTCGGGAACTCAGCAAGCATACTCTTGATCAGACACTCGGCACCGGAGAAATCCTGTCCTCACTGATATTAAGCAAAATAATAGATGATTGTCATCTGATTGATGCCAGGAAGTTCATCAAGACTGACAGCAACTTTGGCTTTGCAAATGTTGATTTCGTCAAGACCGATGCCCTAATAGTAAAGAGTCTTACCGGAATAAGGAAACACACTTTAGTGCCAGGGTTTATTTCGAGCAATGAAAGAGGCGAAATAACCACATTGGGAAGAGGAGGTTCAGATTATACCGCCTCTATTTTTGCAGCGGCTCTTGATGCTGAGGTTCTTGAGATCTGGACAGATGTTGACGGATTTATGACTGCTGATCCAAAAAAAGTCGAAAAAGCCTATGCAATTGAAAGCCTCACTTATTCTGAAGCAATTGAGTTATCTCATTTTGGTGCCAAGGTAATTTACACCCCTACCCTTCGGCCTGTTTATAAGAAAAACATCCCGATTGTTGTTCTGAATACCTTCAGCCCTGAATCAAAAGGAACGATAATAACCAATAAATCAGATGGCAATCAGATAAGTCCGATCAAAGGCATCTCTTCAATTGATCATATCGATCTTATTACTCTTTTGGGAACAGGTATGGTAGGAGTTACGGGGACGTCAATGAGACTTTTCGGTGCACTTGCAAGAAAGAACATCAATATAGTACTCATAACTCAAGCCTCCTCAGAGTATTCAATAACCTTCGCTGTAACTCCCGCCGATTCAACTAATGCCTCCGATGCAATAACTGAGGAGTTCAATGTTGAAATAAATATTAATAAGGAACTAAAGATCCTTGTTGAAAAAAACCTTTCGATTATCGCAATTGTAGGCGAAAGGATGAAGAATACTCCCGGGATATCAGCTACCCTCTTCAGATCCCTTGGCAGAAACGGGATAAATGTTATTGCAACGGCACAAGGCTCTTCTGAACTTAATATTTCTGTAGTAATAAAGAATGAGAGTCTAAAAAAAGCTCTCAATGTTATCCACGACGGTTTCTTTCTTTCACGTTTCAAAGAGATGTATCTATTTATAGCAGGTACAGGATTGGTGGGCACAAGTCTAATGAAACAACTTCAGAAACAGTATTCAACACTTATCAGCGAACATAACCTGAAGATTAATCTTATTGGTGTTACAAACTCCAGGAAAATGCTGATAGACAAGAGGGGAATTTCCCTGGAATGTTACAAGGAAGTTCTTAAAACTTCCGGTGAAAAAAGTGATATTTCAATATTCATTCAGCAGATGACCAAACTGAATCTCCGGAATTCGGTGTTTATCGATTGCACAGCAGATGAAGACGTTGCATCACGCTATGCTGATATCCTCTCAAAATACGTATCGATAGTTGCTGCCAATAAAATTGCCTGCTCCTCGGCTCAGAGTTATTATCAGCAACTTAAGAGCATTGCAAATGAACGCGGTGTGAAATTTATGTATGAAACAACGGTAGGCGCTGGTTTACCTATAATCAAAACTATAAATGACCTTGTGCTGACGGGAGATAAAATACTAAAAGTGGAAGCTGTACTTTCAGGAACCATGAATTTCATATTTAATGAACTCAGTCCGGAAATGCCATTAAGCTATGCCATAAAGAAGGCCCGAGAAAAAGGCTATTCGGAACCTGATCCTCGAGTTGATCTTAGCGGAACAGACGTAGTCAGAAAAATATTGATCCTTTCCAGGGAAGCAGGATATTCAATAGAAAAAGAGGATGTCATTGTTAATAAATTTATTCCGGAAGAGTGTTTTAAGGGTGATCTTAACGATTTCTTTGAAAAAGTAAAAGAGTACGATGCTGAGTTCGAGCAAAAAAGGATAGAATTAACAAAACAGAACCGGAAGTGGCGTTTTTTTGCCACTATGGAACTTGGTAAGGCAAAGGTAGAACTTATCACAATAGGATCGGAACATCCCTCTTTTAATCTTGAAGGAAGTAACAATATTATTCTCCTTACTACTGACAGGTATAAGGAGCTGCCGATGGTGATCAAAGGATATGGTGCAGGAGCTGAAGTTACGGCTGCAGGTGTTTTTGCGGATCTCATGAGAGTAGTAAATGTGTGAAAGAGGCTCAAAGGCGCAAAGGCGCAAAGGCGCAAAGGGAAAAAGAAGGGAATGGGGGGTAAAAAAAGATGGAGTTAAAATCAGGTAATTATATTGAAAAGAGGACCGGTAAAATATTATTCTACGAACCTGAAGTCACCCAAGGTTACGTTTAAAGAGGCGCTTCTGGGAGGGCTCGCGCCTGATGGTGGATTGTACCTACCATCTTCATTTCCTTTATTTTCTCAAAGAGAGCTTACAAGCTTTTCGAGCAAAAAGTATCATCAGATAGCTTTTTCTGTTCTCCATAAATTAATTGGCGATGAGATAGATAAAGAAGAACTTCGTAAAATTTGTGCTGAAAGCTATAATTTCGAAGTACCCCTTGAAAAAGTTCATGACCGTAAATATATTATGCGTCTGGATCAGGGACCTACAGCCTCATTCAAAGACTTTGCGGCAAGAATGATGAGTCGCCTGATGCAATATTACCTGTCTGTGAACAATCAACATCTTACTATCCTTACAGCTACATCAGGAGATACAGGAAGTGCCGTGGCCAATGCATTTTACGGCTTAAAAAATATAAATGCCATAATCCTGTTTCCTGCCGGTGAAGTCACACTGATGCAGAGGAAACAGATGACAACGCTTCAAAACAATATAAGTGTTATAGCTATTGATGGAAAATTTGACGATTGCCAGCGCCTGGTGAAGACAGCTTTTCTGGATCCCGCACTTTCAGATATTCCACTTACATCCGCAAATTCTATTAATATCGGAAGATTACTTCCTCAATCGATATACTATTTTTATGCATATTCAAAGCTTGCATCGAATCTTGAGGAGGCTATATTCAGTGTTCCATCGGGTAATTTCGGCAACCTGATGGGAGGCCTGATTGCAAAGAAGATTGGACTTCCGGTTCAAAAGTTCATTATCTCAACCAATGAGAATAACGAAGTCCCGGAGTACCTACGCACAGGCAATTATGAACCTGTAAATCCATCAAAAAACTCAATTTCCAGCGCGATGAATGTTGGCCATCCTAGCAATCTGGCAAGAATTGTAGCATTATACAAAGGTACAATGGATGAAACAGGCCATATATCAAAAATACCCGATATTTTGAAAATGCGTGAAGATCTCTTTGCTGTCAGCGTTACAGATGAAGAGACCAAAAATACCATTGAGAATGTTTATAGAAAATATGGTATATTGCTCGAACCTCATGGAGCCGTGGCCTGGGAAGGAACAAAGAAGTATTCAGGATTAGATAATAATACAAAGCCCGGAAAACCGCTTTGTATTTCGCTTGAAACCGCTCATCCGGCAAAATTTCCGGAGGAGATACGGCAAATTTTAAATTTCGAACCTCCCCTTCCTATCTCCATGGACGGGCTGGAAGAGAAGCCTGAAAACTATTTTTCAATGGATAACAATTACAGGTTGTTGAAGGATTTTATACTTAAGAATTATTAATAAGAATAAAAGTCAGACTATGTACATCGTATGTTCCGACCTTGAAGGTGTATTTGTTCCGGAAGTATGGGTGAATGTATCACAGCATTCCGGAATTGATGAACTAAAACTTACTACACGCGACATTAGTGATTATAATGTTCTTATGAGAAGGAGACTGGAGCTACTGAAGAAATACGGGCTCACACTTCGCGATGTTCAGAATGTAATATCTCTTCTTAAGCCGCTGCCCGGGGCTGTCGAGTTTGTAGACTGGCTCCGAACCAAAACTCAACTTATTGTCGTTACTGATTCATTTACCGAATTTGCAGAACCGTTGGTCAGGCAGCTTGGCAGACCGACCTTGCTTTGCCATCATCTTACAACCGACAAGGATGGAATTATTACTGATTATAACCTGAGGCAGGAAGACGCAAAAAGACAAGTAGTAGATGCATTGCATAGTCTGAATTATAAAGTAATAGCTATCGGAGATTCATATAATGACATTTCAATGCTTAGAAAAGCAGACTTTGGAATACTTTATAACCCTCCTCAGAATGTTGCTGATGAACACCTCGATTTAAAGGTAGTCAATACCTATCAAAGTCTGAAACGGATGATCACAAGGATCATCGATGGGGAAGAATAGTGTTATGCCAATGAAATTAGTTAATGGGTGCGGGAGATCCCTCGCTACGCTCGGGATGACATGACAATGAGGCGGTTAAGAGGGGCAAAAGTGACGATTTGCATAACAATTGTTGTATATATCTGCAATACACTTGCAAATCGCCACTTCTGCCCCCTTTTATGTCCCAAAATGAAATGTCATTCCGAACGAAGTGAGGAATCTCCTTCTCATATTTACTGATTCTCTAAAGAAGATACGCCACACGAGGGATCTTCTTCTCGTATTTACTGAGGTTGTTCTTTCAAGATAACTCCAGATGATTTTTCAGATCCGCTAAGACGACTGCTCTTACGAATAATGAGAACTAATTACCCGAGCAATAAAATTAAATATCCACTATTAGATTAATAATCCATTAATTTTCTATTTTTACTCTTATTCAAACTAAATGAATTAACCGGCCCTATGAAACTTCCACCTTCCTCTAAAAACTGGTTAACTATTATCGGTTCAATTATTGCGGGTATAAACCTCGCATTAATTATGCTTCTTTTTGTTATCTCTACCATCTTCAATAAAGGGAATACAAACCTGGGGTTATTTATCTATATTATACTTCCCGGGTTTCTGATTTTAGGACTTTTGCTGATTCCCGTCGGTATGATCCGTGAAAGGAAAAGGATCAGGACAGCCGGAATTACGGGAGAATCAAGGTTCCCAAAAATAGATCTCAATGATCCCAGACACAGGAATGCTTTTGTCATATTTACTATTACCACTATTATTGTTCTATTTCTCTCTACCCTTGGAAGTTTTCAGGCCTTTCACATAACTGAATCAGTAGAGTTCTGCGGCACTCTTTGTCATCAGGTTATGGAGCCGGAATATACGGCATATCAGAATTCCCCTCATGCCAATGTTGCATGCGTGGAGTGTCATGTCGGATCCGGAGCCTCATGGTATGTAAAATCAAAATTATCAGGATTGCATCAGGTCTATGCTGTTTTGACCCATTCGTATCCTACACCTATTGAAACACCGCTGCATGATCTGAGACCGGCACGGGAAACATGCGAAAAGTGTCACTGGCCGCAAAAGTTTTATGCCCGGACACTATGGACAAAAAAATATTTTCTTGCCGATTCAGTGAATTCCGAGTGGGATGTAATGCTGGAGATGAAGACCGGGCCGGAATACAGTGGTCTTGGACTAAGAGAGGGAATTCACTGGCATATTAACCCAGCTATAAAAATTGAATACATATCGGAAAATGACAAACGGGAAAATATATCCTATGTAAAGTATACAAATAAGACAACAGGTGTGGTTAAAATTTTCAGGAATGACAGTAATCCAATCTCAGACAGCTTGTTGAAGTCATCTAATGAGAGAACAATGGACTGCATTGATTGTCATAACCGGCCCTCTCATAATTATAATTCGCCGACAGTATATTTTGACAAGGCCATGCTTACAGGGGCAGCTTCAAAAAACATTCCGTTTTTCAAAAAAGTTTCAATGGGAATTCTGAAAGAAACTTTCAGGGACAGGGATACTGCATTGACACAAATAAGAGACAGTATTACAGCTTATTATAAATCGGGTTTCAGTGAATACTATAACCATAACAAGAATCTTATTGATAGTTCAATATCAGCTGTTCAGAAAGCGTTTAAAGAGAATACTTTTCCAAAAATGAAAGTAACTTATGACCATTATCCTGAACATATCGGACACCTTGAGTCGGACGGATGTTTCAGATGTCATAATGATCAGTTCAAAGCAGAGGATGGCAGTAAAATATCCCGCGATTGTAATCTTTGTCATAGTATTGTAGGTCAGGGCAAACAGGGTATGATGGAGTATGCCAGTATAAAGGAGAATCTTGAATTTAAACATCCTGTCAATATTGGTACTGCCTGGAAAGAAGCTAATTGTTCTGAATGTCATAGGATCTTGTATGAATAATAATGTATCTTGTGCGAACGTTTATTAAGTTAGAAATCTAAAATATAAATATGGACACATCTTATCTGAAAAACCGCTTTGCAGCAGTTTCACTGACCATTCTGAGAGTCATAATCGGATGGCATTTTCTTTATGAAGGATTGGTAAAATTAATGAATCCAACCTGGACTGCAAGACCATTTCTTGAGGGTTCCAGATGGATTTTCGGTGATCTTTTCAGGTGGATGATTTCCGGAAACACGGGAATGTGGATCATAGACAATGCTAATGCCTATGGGCTTACCATAATAGGTATTGCTCTGATCCTTGGGGTTTTCACAAGAGTAGCATTATGGAGCGGGGTAGCATTACTGGTTTCATATTATCTGGCTTATCCTCCTTTTGGAGGTTATAGCTATGGCTTTCCTTCAGAAGGAAGTTACCTGATTGTAAATAAAAATCTTGTTGAGCTTGTTGCAATGATACTTCTGGTATTCCTCGATTCCGGTCAGTATTTTGGAATTGACATGTTGCTGAGAAAGAAAAGGATTGCGGGCAAGAAAGAAATTGTGACACCTGTGACCTACGATGAACAGCCGAACTCCAGAAGGGAGCTTATCAAAACTTTTACCGGAATTCCGGTACTGGCCTTATTTGCCGGTGCATTTTTCAAGAATTTAACCGAGGCTGGGCCTGATGCCGTATCCGGAGCTACAATAAAAGTTGATTATAAGCAGGCAAAAGATGTCAAGGGCGTGTTACCTTCAGGTAAACTGGGCGATCTGAAAATAACCAGGATGGTTATGGGCTGCAACCTTATTGGCGGATGGTCACATTCACGTGATCTTATATATGGTGATACTCTCTTCAAAGCATATAATAATGAAAGAAAAATAATTGAGACATTCTATCTTGCAGAACAGGCAGGTATAAACACCACCTTCATGGTAACTCAGTATTACCCTACATTTAATAAGTATAAGAGTATTTATAATAGCAAAATGCAATCAATCTGCCAGGCCATGCTGCCAGATAAGGACTTTTTCTCAGATATAAACACTGCAATCAGCAGCAAACCTACCGCTATTTATATACAGGGCGGAGAAGGCGACAGGTATGCCAATGCCGGTAAATTCGACATGCTCAAAAAGGCTGTCGACTATATAAAACAACACGGTTATATGGCCGGAATCGGAGCCCATTCGATAGAGACAATTAAATCATGTGAGAGAGAAGGAATAAACGCAGATTTTTATGTAAAGACCTTTCATCAGGATAGTTACTGGTCAGCACATCCGATTGAAAATCGTGAAGAATATAGTGTTATCGGTAAAAATTCACCTGACCACAACCATTTCCATGAAAATATGTGGGACCTGTTCCCTCTGAAAACCGCCGAGTATATGAAAACCGTAAAAAAACCATGGTTTGCATTTAAGGTATTGGCCGCCGGAGCAATAGAACCAAAGGTAGGTTTCCGTCATGCCTTTGAATACGGGGCTGACTTCATTTGTGTCGGGATGTTCGATTTTCAGGTTGTGGATAACGTAAACACTGCAACTGAAATACTCGGAAGTCTGAAACCAAGAGAAAGAGAATGGTTTTCATAATCGTTATTTGAGAATATCTGAAGTATACCGGTCTGCTATCTCGGACTGATCTTTTGATAATCCAGAAATAATTACAATTTTATTCTCCTTATACGCAAGGAAGATTGTTCCGTTATATCCATCCTTGAACATGTATCTGCCAGTTTCAGAGTCTGTTGCATCTGTACCTGCCGCTACCAAATAAGCTTCAGTTGTCTTTTTGACCTCTTCAGGGGAATTCTTCTCAATAATAAAAACTGAGAAGTTATCGGGGCCGGATTCGTATGTTGCCTTAAATGCTTTATTAAGAAACTTATGTCCGAGAACACTTTCATTTATATAGGTCTCCTCATTGATTTTTTTACCATTAGAAGGGAAAATGGAAAGTGCAGCGGGCATTTCGGATTTTCCCGGGAGCATATCGGCAACTTCATGAGCAAGTAATTCGGCGGATTTCAAGGTACTCTCACTTTTTGAATAAGTACGGATCTTTACATAAAAATTACTTTTAAAGAAGTTGATTGCACCATCAGCTATATATCCCTGGGAACCAAGATTTGTAAAATGAAATGAAGGAGACCGTTCAGTTGAATAAATTCCAAAAGCCATTATAAAATCTGCCTGTCTGTAAATTTCCAGTTTAATAACATTTTTGCCTTTCTTATATTCAGCAACATGCAGATCGACAAAACCATATGACAGGTAGGTATCAGCAGCACCATTGATAAAGTCCCAAAGATTCTCTGGAAGATAAACCGGATAAGCGGTATTCTTTTTAAAACCTTTCAGCTCAGGCATATTAATATCCTGGGCAAATAAGGAACCTGAAATGATTATCAGGAAAACTGTAAGAATCAATCTAATTTTCATTTTAAACAATTTATTTAATAAGAATCACGGATAAGAGTGGAGATTCCTCGCTTACGCTCGGAATGACATAGTATTTAGTAGGTTAAGGGTGTGAAGAAGTGGGTATTCGCATAGCAAATTGTATTATATGTCAACAATTCAACTGCGAATACCCACTTCTTCACACCATATGCTCCTCAACAACACTGTCATTCCGAGCGCAAGCGAGGAATCTCTCAATCTCTCTATCATACTTTATTATCCCAGAAAATCAGCCGGAACATTTACCAGTCTTGATATATCTGCAATTTTATCTTTAATATCGAATCTCTTTGTACATACTACCGAACATGAACCGCACTCTTTACAGGGATTATCATTTGTTCCGAGTTCGCTTAAAAGAGATCTGGCCATTGCCGGATTTGAATAGCCGTACGCGTACATATAAGCTCTCATAAGGTCAGGTACCGGAAGATTCAATTTGCAGTTGCTGAGACAATTCAGGCACCCGGTACAATAAAGTCCCTTTTCAGCACTTGCAAGAAGAAGATCCTTTTTTTCCTGGTCGGTAATTGTCAGGTCGGAGAGGATTTTAATATTCAGTTCAAGCTGGTCAAAGTCTGTCATTCCGGGTATTGCAGTAGTGATATCAGGATTTGACAAGGCCCATTTCAAGGCAGCGGAGGAATTGATCGGCTTGGTTTTTTCTTTATCAAGAAAACCTCCTCCGGCCATAGTCTTCATGGCAATTATCCCAATTCCGGCCTGGCCTGCTTTTTTAATGGCACTATTCATTTCATCGGCATAGGTTTGTTTAAAATTATAAGCTGTCAGTACTACATCATAAATGTCCATATCGGCAGCAGCATTTATCAGTGCAGGTTCATTTGCATGGGTGGAGAAACCTATGAATTTAATCTTACCGTCTTTTTTAAGGTTCCTGACCGCAGCGATAATTGGTTTATGTCCAAGCATTTCCAGATTCCTGATCCCATGCACATACAATATATCGACATAATCCATTTTCAGCCTTGTCATACTTGTGTTGAATTTTGCCAGAAAATCTTCCGCCGTAGTCTGGTCGGTAGGCTTGCCATCTTTGTCAGCACCTCCTGGACCAACCTTTGTGGCGAGATAAAAAGAATTCCTGGGATAATCTTTTAAAAGATTTCCGAGCATTATCTCATTATTTCCATTCTGGTAGCCGTTTGCCGTATCAAAAAGCTTAATTCCTTTCTCATAAGCAGCTTTGCAAAGGTTTGGATTATCTGCCCTCATAACTCCAAAGCTTATCACCGGAAGCTTCATTCCTGTTTTCCCCAGTGTTCTTGAGATTATATCTTTTTGCTGACTTGCTGATGCAGCAGAGACCAGGGAAGGTGAAAGTGCCACTATTCCTGCAGCACCTGCAATGCCCGTTCTGAGAAAACCTCTTCTGTTGATATTCTTCATTTAAATATTATTATCATTATTTTTTATTATTCGTAATGACTGGATTCTCCGTCACTACAGATAGTTCAACATATTACTTATTTCAGATTCCTGATCCTCACATCAATACCGGAACCTTTCAATAACTTCAATATTTCGTTTGTGTCAGTTTCACCGAAATGGTAAGGATAAAGGATTTTTGGTTTAAATGCAAGAGCTGCATCAGCAACCATTGAAGGAGTCATTGTATAAGGCAGATTCATGGGAAGAAAGGCAACATCGATATTACTCAGTGCTTTCATTTCAGGAGTGTTTTCAGTATCTCCGGCAACATAAATCTTCTTCCCGCCTATAGTAAGAATATAGCCTACTCCCACCCCTTTTGGATGATAAGGATGACCCGGAGAGCTCTCATTTACAATATTATAAGCCGGCACTGCTTCAATTACTATATTATTGATTTCCTGCCTGTCACCTGCGTTCATACCCATGCCCCATGGTACTTTTGAAGTAGAGCCCTGATTACAGAATAACAATGTTCCGGGTTTTTTCAGGTCACCGACAAGTTTAGTATCCAGATGATCTCCGTGATCATGAGTAACAAGGATAATGTCAGCCTTCGGAAGAAAATCATAATTGCCCGAACTTCTTACAGGATCAATATAAATAACAAAACCGTTCATTTTAAACATCAGTGATCCATGACCGATAAAATGCATTTCTAATGTTCCTGCCGAAGTAACAAGTTTATCATATTCAAGAGTTTCCTGTGAATATCCTGAAATGATAATATCAATAAAAATCATTATCAGAATACCTTTTTTAGAATGAGATAAAGACCATTTTTTCATATTGCTTGATTTAGTCCGACAAGATACAAACATTTGAAAAAATCTAAAAATTATTAAGCCGCTTTAAGTTTTTAACGAGAGAAACAAGGTCCAGCCTATAACAGATAAATTTAAATTAATAGTCTATATAAGAATTCTGTATTTTTATGATCAAACCTCCTTCCCTCCCCATAGCTATCGGGACTTCCCCCACGGGTTACCCTTTATATATCTTTAAATCGTTGGGATTTCCTTCTTGCACTTTTATTCAAAATAATGCTTAAATCATCAAACAATTAATTACTTAGGAAAACAGTATAATGATTAAAAGATCCCTCACTCATCCACCAAATATCCATGGCTTTCTAATCGTATCGATGGTGGATTCGTTCGGGATGACACGTTTTTTGAGTGTATTGGGGAAGGAAGCAGCTGTCCCACCTAACCCACTGTCATCCCGAGCGAATCCACCCTGCTCATTTCCAGATATCTTAGGGAGTCAGGTGGATGAGTTGAGGGATCTCCCAGGATTAAATAAATTTTCGAAAATATTATTATAAGAAAAGATGTGTGTGAAGGGTAGCCCCCAGGGAAGGGGTAGTTCCACAGAGGACTTTTGAGACAGCCTCTTCCCGGTCGAAGACCAAAAGTGATCTCTCTTCCCAATGTTTATTAACAGCACAGTGCAAAAATATTAATCAATTTATTAGGTGTTGATCTTATAATATATTGAATTTTTAATAACTTGCCCTCAGAATTTAGGTCATTGTGTTAATTTATTAAAATTGATGCATTTAGGGAAGAATAAACAAGCAACTCTAATAGCAGTTTTTCTGGTTTTTACAGCATCAGCCAGCGGTCAGACGGGAACTAAATACAATTTCCATCTTGATGGTAATTTGCGGAAAAATGAGATACAGATTGATAATCAAAATGTAATCATAAACTATTCAATATCAGACATTAATATTGAGAGCTTAACCAATACTGAGGGATCATTTTACAAGATTACCATTCCGGGTCACATACCTTCATCAGCACCAGGACAACCCGAGCTTCCGGTTTTCAGCCGTCTTATATCAATTCCCGAGGGATCAGGGTTCAGAATAAAAATTTCTGATGTCATATCCACCAGGATTAACCCATCAGGCAAGAAAATAAAGGGGCTTCTCATTCCAGCTCAGGAGAGCGAAACAAAAGAGATTCAGCAAACAGCCCGCCATTTCAGTTTTGATAAAGCGACATATGCTAAAAGGGGAATTATCCCATCTGATACCGTAAGAATTGAATCACTCGGAGTTGTCAGGAAGAACAAGCTTGCCAACCTCTATATATCGCCTGTAAGGTATAATCCGCATTCCAACATAATAGAGGTAATTACCTCAATGAAAATTGAGATAACATTCTCAAATTCAGTTAGTCTATCCCAAAAATCACTTTCCGGCAAGTCCCAGCTTTTTAATGAATCGCTTGATAAAGGGGTCCTTAATTTCAATCCGGGAGAGGTAATACCAGGATACTCGGTTAAGCCTGTAAGGATGATTATTTTGACTGATACAGCATTCAAAAAGCAGCTTGCGCCGTTTGTCAGATGGAAGACGCAGAAAGGCTTTAAAGTAAAAATACTCTATAGAGGAGCGAATCAGGCTGGTAACGATTATATGCAAATAAAGGATACCCTTACCAGCATTTACAATGCTTCAACTGCAAATGACCCTCCACCTGAGTATCTTCTGATTATTGGAGATGTCAACAGAATTCCATATTATGGTTCGGCAGGAAGCGCCAATATTACAGATATGTATTATGGTGAATTTGATGGGAAAGGTGATTACATACCTGAAATGTATGTTGGCAGGATTCCAGCAGCAGACACAACTGAACTAAAAACAGCTGTTACCAAAATTATACAGTATGAAAAGTTTCAGTTTGCCGACACCAATAAATTCTATTCAAAGGGGATGGTTACTGCAGGCTATGATGCAGGTTACGCCAATTATATGAACGGTCAGATTAAATACGCAGTCACAAATTATCTGACTGCAGAAAATAAAATTCAGGAATTTCATTTCAATTATCCTCAATCCTACACCTCCAAAGACTCAATCATCGGGCTAATAAACAAAGGGGTTTCATTCATAAACTATACCGGGCACGGAGAAGCGCTTGGATGGTTACATGTTAATATTAAATCACCTGATATTCAATCATTTGAAAACAAAAACATGTATCCGTTTGTTATCAGCAATGCCT
>Ga0302296_1001319_pt1 | contig 18046 bp, 12 predicted proteins | sample III_Fen_N3_1_FD_194546 | JGI IMG/M metagenome (GOLD analysis project Ga0302296, IMG submission 194546) | Peat permafrost microbial communities from Stordalen Mire near Abisko, Sweden - III_Fen_N3_1 | ecosystem: Environmental > Terrestrial > Soil > Wetlands > Permafrost | place: Sweden: Abisko...
CCTGCTGAAACTGATAACATTCATCCCAAATGAAGCAGCAATATTTGCAACACTCTGGCCAATATTTCCAAACCCAATTATTCCGATAGTTTTTCCAGCCAGTTCAATCAACGGAAAATCCCGGTAAGTAAAGTCAACTGAGGAAGCCCATTTCCCGCTTAATACAGAGTCACTTTGCCGCTGGACATGCAGACAAAGCTCTAAAAGCAAGGCAAATGTGAGCTGAGCAACGGAAAATGTACTATATGCCGGAACATTAGTTACAACGATCCCTCTTCTTTTAGCGGCTTCAATATCGACAACATTATAACCAGTTGCCAGAACCCCGATATATTTAAGGGAAGGAAGGGCATTCAGAATTTCTTCTTTAAGAGGAGTCTTATTTGTAAACAATATTTCTGCGTTCTTTGATCTTTCTAAAATTTCCCCGGTAGGTGTTCTGTCATATATTACGACCTCTCCGATTACTTTCAGATTGTCCCAGGACAGGTCTCCCGGATTCAAAGTATAACCGTCTAATACAACTATTTTCATTGATATTAAAATTACTTAATAATTTTCGCCCGCTGAAATTAATTCTTAAAACAAAATAAAGCTCCCTCCTGCTATGCAGTGGCAAGGCATGGACGTCAACTTAAGGAGTTGAATATAGTAGAATATGCAGAAAGTTTAGTACAAAACAGAATATAAAGTACTAAAATTAAGTCTAACACATTTCCCCTCCTTTTTAAGGAGGAAAAACTTTCTTATGCACCATCTTATTTAACACCAAGGCTTAATTTGAGGGCAATGGGGACGGGGGTGAGTTGATCATGAGTAGTATTCTGTACCCTCTTTATTTTTGAGCTGATACCGATTTTACCAGTGTATCAGGAATAGAAACCAGTTCAATTCCCTTTTGAAAACCCAGGTTACGGGAATACTGTCTGTCTGCTGAATTGTTCCAATGTTCATGAACACCAAGGCTTGATATTGGTTTCCCGTTATTGTCAGGATCATAAGTGATTCCCTGTGGCCAGTTAGAAGAATCAGCAGCCTGGTGAAGATAGTCATCCACCCCGTTCCAGCTTGGTCCGTTTTCAGGCACATTATTCTGGGCATTATGAATATTTACTCCGTTCCATTCAGTCCTGAGGAAATCATAACAAACTGACTCAACTGCAACCTGGTCCTGAGATAGAAATATCGAATTGCTCCAGTCATTATTAAAGGGAGCCATAAAGTATTTTACCGGACCTTTTGTCTCAACTGCTCCCCCACCAAATAATCCGTCAACAATATAAAGCAGAGTGTTTTGTCCAAGGTATTTGCTGGCCATCAGATCGACCAGTACCCTGTACTTATGATACCCTCCGTTAGTCGGAACGCCGCCTCTGGGCAATATCAGCGAATAATGAAGATGTTCTGCTGTCGGGCTGGCCTGTGAACCAAAATGATTTTTGGCAGTCAATGATATTCCTCCTATGGAATGAGGCTTCAGGTTGGCAACATTTATCAGATAATCAGCCTTTTCAACAACATCGTAAAGTTTATCCTTCTGGCTTTTATCGGAATAAAAAATAAGATCATTCTTTGTCGGATGGATAAGTGTCCGTCCGTTCATATCTGAAAACTTATCAGTGTAAGCCACCCCCGGGAATTCGGCAAACCAGATATCATAATTGTGTCCATAAATATCGGTCATTGGATCACCAACCGAAATATCTGTCTGATCGATGCCAAGTTCATTAACCAGTTCTCTTAAAATTTCAAGAACTATGTAAGGTCCGGTTTCAGTTGGCGCGAGACTGGTTTTTACCCTTGGTTCATCTGCCCTCAGTTTTGTAGGATAATAGTATCCGTTTTTTTTGTCTTCAGCAGATAACAGCCATCTTGAAGTCCCCTGGTTTATCTTGAGGAATATCTTTTCTCCCTTTGTATATCCTTTGTCAGTATGATGCTTTTTATAATTCTGATAACGGAACAATACATCCCATGAATCAGTGATATTATCCTTGCTGCAAAGTTTTTTCAGCGAATTACTGAACATACTTCCGACAACTTTTTCATTTGTATTTTCAGGTTTCCAGTACCAATCCTTAGTATCATAATTTGAATTGCAGTTTATATTTGTTGCATCCGGATTCCAGATCCATACCACTCGGCCGGGATTTACTCCAAGAGCTCTTCCAATAGGTTGATTCGGGCCATCATCGGGACCAGTCTTTAAAAGGCTGGCTGCACCGGCGTTATGAATTCCCCGTGTCAGTGAAAAAACCATTACAACAATCGCCGCAAGGATAAAAGACCCTGCAGCTATATATCTGGCTCTGAAAAAACTCTGCCTGGCCTTTCTCAACGCGAGAGTTATTCCTCCCAGCGAGATCAGATACACTACGAACCCTGACATTATCGGTGCTGCTACTCGCATGCACGGGTAAGTCGCCCGGGAAGGTTTCGGAATAACCCTTATCAAAAACCAGATTGTTGATATTATTCCCATCAGGAAAAACAAAACCCCGGGCGGGAATGGTTTGTCTTTCATCCAATCCCTTAGTTTGCTCAACTTCCCTTTCAACTTCTGAATATCAAACCTGTTTTTATTATTCATTTACTTAATAATTTTTAGAATTAGTTAAACGACTAATTATCGCCTCTCTTTTTCAATTCATGCCTTGCTGCCATTTTTAGCCACAGATTCAGCCAATCCGCGAATGTATCCCGTCGCAAAAAGATTCCCAAGTGTCATATAACCCGGGCGTTCATTGGTCTCTCCATGCATGGTCGGTACATGATCGGGTCTCAGCGGACCAGTAAAGCCGATGTCATAATAGGCTTGCATCGCTTCATACATGTCAATCTGACCTTCATCATGAAAACATTCAGTGAATTTTGTACTTGGTATGACACCGCTCAGATCCTGAACGCTTCTGAAGTGAACAAAGCTTATTACGTCTTTTCCCCACCTTCTGACAAGAGCCGGAATATCAGCGCCCATCAGTGAAAAGTTCCCCTGACACATGGTAACACCACTATACTTACTCGGCACAATTTTAAGCATCCTGTCAAAATTTTCCACAGAATTCATTATGCGTGAAATTCCCTGGATACTGTCAACCTGGGGATCATCAGGATGCAATGAAAGATGCATTCCGATTTTTTCTGCTTCAGGGACAACAGCTTTAAGAAAATATTCAAGATTCTTCCAAAGGCTTTCTTTTGAGATTTCACCATATTCTGTTAACGGTTTGCTTTTTATATCATTATAATCGAAAGCAGTCATTAAAGCACCGCCCCTTCCCGGCCTGTCCATCTGTGTACGTGCCCAGCTTATGACCGGCATCCAGTTGTAGCAGATAATATCCACATCGCCGTATTGCTTCAGATTTTTCATAAAGGTTATGAAATTGGAGATCTCTTCATCCCGCCCTTTGAGAGCCAGCTTTGTCTGAGAGCCAAGAGAAGGAGGTCCTTCCACTACAGTCCATTTTATCCCTAGTTTATCCCAGGAATTTTTTGTTGCAGTGATAGCTTTTGGATCCCAGGGTTTTGTATCAGGTAATTGTTCAATTCCGGAAACAGAGTGAAGAACGCCCAGCTGTTTTGCAAAAGGCACCTTTGGTGAAGCCGGATCCATTAAAAATGAGAATTTTATTCCGGCATCCTTCACATAAGGTTTTACGGAGCCTGACTTCTTCCCTTTATCAGATGTTCCAGCAATAGCTGAACCAATTCCGGTGATAGACATGGCTGCTGCCAGAGAAGCACTTTTCTTTATAAAATCTCTTCGGTTATCCTTCATTTTAATTGATTAATTTGCAAAAGTTTGGCTTACAAGATAAAAGTAATTGTATTTGTAAACGATCCTGAATCCAAAATCTTGTATTTAGTTATGTTTGTCAGGGCTTTATAATCGTTCCGTCCTTTTTCCGCACTGTCCATCCGGGTGCGAGATTATTGATCGGATATTTTGCAGCTTCTTTTTCATTTACGTCAACACCAAGTCCTGGAGCTTCATTTACATACAGATAGCCATCTTTGTAGGTCGGGCAACCCGGGAAAACAGCCTGTTCTTTCTCTGAAAAGGCATAACCGCCCTCCTGAATTCCGAAATTCCACACAGCAAGATCAATATGAAGATTAGCTGCGTGGCCAACAGGAGATACATCACCTGGTCCATGCCATGCCGTCTTAATATTGAACCACTCGCTGAGACGCGCTACTTTCATAGCAGGAGTGATTCCCCCGATCTGGGAAATATGAATCCTTATATAATCGAAATAATGATTGACGATAGGATCAATAAATTCATTGACATTATTAAACAGTTCTCCCATTGAGAAGGGGACGGTTGTGCTCTCACGCAGTTGTTTCCACCAGCGTGTATTTTCTGGTGAGAGAGGGTCCTCAACAAAAAATGGACGATATTCTTCTATCCTCCTGCACATGTTTATAACATCCATAGGCTGTGACCGCTCATGAACATCATGCAATAGTTCAACCTCCTCACCGCAGGCTTTGCGAACTGCCTCAAACAATTTTGGAACGGTTGTTATATATTTATGTTCATCCATGTAATTGTCTTTTTCCGCGCCAAATCCGGCAGCCCTGAAATCGGGGACAGTGGGCACAGTTCCTACACCTCCATATCCACCCAGCTGAATCCTGACATATTTAAAACCTCTCTCGATGAATTTTTTTGCATTATCTGTAACTTCTTCGATTGTTGATCCGCTTGCATGAGCATAAACGGGTACAGCAAAACGGGATTTACCGCCAAGAAGCTGATAAACCGGCATATTCGCACGTTTGCCTTTAATATCCCATAAAGCCTCGTCCAGGCCGCTCAGGGCATTATTCAAAACCGGACCATTGCGCCAGTAGGAACTTACATAAAAGGACTGCCACATATCCTCTATATTATCAACATCTTTCCCAACGCAAAACTCATTCATATACTTCTCAATAGCTGTCACAACAGTAAAGGCCCGCTGAGTAAATGTTGCACAACCCAGTCCGTATAAGCCGGGTTCGGTTGTCTCTACTTTTACTACAATTAAATTGGAACCTGACGGGCAGGTTGTAATGGCCCTGACACTTTTTATCTTAACAGGAGCCATAGCTTTGGCATAGGAAGGAGTCTCATACGGAGCGGCATTTGCTTTACTGCCTAAAACTCCTAAAAATCCGGCTGCTGATCCCATGGCTGCTGTTTTCATAAAGCTCCGCCGGTTAGTTGTGAACTGACTTTCATTTTTTTTCATAGGAGGGATTTTGTATATAGACGGAAAAATATAAAAAAAATGCCGGAAATGAAAAGAAAATCATTCTTTCATATCCGGCAGTCTATGTTTTATTCTACTCTAAATCTTAGGTAGCGCCCAGGGTTCTCTGTAATTTGGTATTAGATAATTATTCGCCTCAGTTTCATTGGTAAATTTCGTTCCGTTCCAGATAAGTTTTTTACCGGTACGGTAAGCGATATTTCCAATAGCTGAGAATTTGGCGATATGTGCACCAATCTCAACACTGGCGTTCGTATTAGGATTACGACTGTCAATACATTCCAGGAAATTTGTGACATGATTATTCAGTCCCTTTCCGGTTCCCTTCGCAAGAGGAACAGCTTCCATCCGGATTTTGCCGTTAACATTTTCAGGAATTACTTCCCATCCGTCGCGATCAATGACAAGAGTACCATTTTCTCCAACAAAACCTAAGCCATGGTTTCTGCCATATGCTCCGTCATTTACCCCAATGGCATGATCCCACAAAACATTGAATCCATCGAATTCATATATGGTTTGCAAACTGTCAGGTGTTTCGCAAGCATCAGTCGGATAGCCATATTTTCCGCCCATAGCCATAACAGATTTTGGCGTTGTTACATTCATACCGTATAATGCATAATCAAGGAGATGAACGCCCCAGTCGGTCATCAGGCCACCTGCATAATCCCAGAACCATCTGAAAGTAAAGTGAAAACGGTTACGGTTGAATGGACGGCTGGGAGCCGGGCCAAGCCACATATTATAATCAACACCCTGAGGAACAGGTTCATCAGCAAGCACAGGAATTGTAGGACACCAGCCCTGGTATGAAAATACACGTACTAATCTTATCTTCCCAAGTTTGCCTGACTGGATAAATTTAACAGCATCCTGCCAGTGGGGATCACTACGCTGCCATTGTCCAACCTGAACAACAGTCTTGTGCTTTTTTGCGGCACTTATCATAAGATTGCACTCTTCGATAGTTCTCCCTATTGGCTTTTCACAATACACATCCTTACCTGCCTGGCATGCGGCAACCATCTGAAGACAATGCCAGTGATCAGGGGTTCCGACAATTACCACATCAATCTCTTTGTTGTCAATCAGCTTCCTCCAGTCCTTATAAAGATTTGCAGGTTTCTTGCCTCTCATCTTTTCGACATCGGCAGCTCTTCTGTTAAGAACGCTCTCATCGATGTCGCATAATGCCAGGCATTCTACATTAGCATGATCAAGGAATGCAGTCAGATCACCAAAGCCCATCCCGTTACAACCTATCAGGCCAACTTTTATTCTGTCAGATGGAGCACAGCCTGCCAAACTACCTGAAAGAGCAGGAGCCAATCCCATTGCAGCAGTTGCCATTGCTGTGTTTCTTATAAATACCCTTCTTGTTGTCATTTATAGTAAGTGTTTGTATTTTGAACTATTTAGCTGAAAATCTGTAAATTGTAGTTGTTTTCAAAGTATCACCAGGGTTAAGAACAGTGGTCGGAAAATCAGGATGATTCGGACTATCAGGATAATGACCCGATTCAAGACATACTCCTGATCTGTAATTGAATGGTTTCCCTCCGTGACCAATTTGTTTTCCGGTAAGGAAGTTGCCGGTATAGAGCTGCAATCCTGGCTGATCTGTGATAACTTCAAGCATGCGTCCGCTGACAGGTTCATAAACGCTTGCATCAACTTCTTCTTTATTATCAAGAATATAATTGTGGTCATACCCGCCGCCCAGAATAAGCTGGTCATTTTTATCACCTATCCGTTCTCCGATTGCATGAGGAGTATTGAAGTCAAAAGGAGTACCAGCTACTGTACGTATCTCACCTGTCGGAATCATTACGGAATCCACAGCTGTGATAGCGGAAGCCTTAAGAGTAAGGACATGATCAAGTATGTCACCGTTGCCTGCTCCGTGCAGATTGAAGTAAGCATGATTGGTGACATTTACTACAGTCTTTTTATCTGTTGTACAAACATACTCCATAACAATCTCATTATTATCTGTCCAGCTATAGGTTATGGCTGCATGTACGGTCCCCGGGAATCCTTCCTCCATATCGGGACTTATATACGTAAATTTTACGGATGGAAATTTTGTATCCTTTAATACCTCGGTGTTCCATACGACGCTATGCCAGCCCAAAGGGCCACCGTGCAATGTATTCGGTCCGTTATTTATGGGTGTATTGTAGACAACATTGTCAAGGGTGAACTTCCCTTTCGCAATCCTGTTGGCATATCTTCCTACTACCGATCCGAAAGACATATCACCTTTCAGTGTTTCTTCAAACGTATCATAACCAAACGTAACATTCTCCTTTTTGCCGGTTTTATCAGGCACTTCGACCCAGTTTATCTTTGCCCCAAAATTTGTAAGCCTGATAACATTTCCAGCTTTGTTTGTAAGGGTTAAGAGATAAACCTCTTTCCCATTGTGGTTACCAAATACATCTTTTTTTACCATCTCCTTATTCTTTGATGTCTGATTACAGGAAAAAAGTGTAAATGCAGCCAGTGTCATTGATAATAACAGAATTCTTTTCATTATTTGCCGTTTTATGTTTTTGCTAAATTAATAAAGTTTCAGGACCACCTCACTTGAAAATCAAATAAATTAGGGCTAGAGTACGCCATTATGCTACTTAGTCCGGAACTGCCATGCAGGCAGCCCTTCTTTGTTAAATAATGACGCTACAGCTCCATTGCGCCAGCAATATCTTACCGAAACAGGTACTTTGACTGCAGGAGAGGAAACGAGTACTTCATTATTCACAATCTTTGCGTCAGCCTTTTTATAATGTCCGTCTTTACCTGCTATTTCAAATTCGTTAAGCTTGTTATTCTTTGCAACCAACCCGTCTCCAACATTATCAAATACAAGTTTTATTGTGCTCCCGGCGAGAGACATTGATTTATAAACAGGGCCAACGAAAGGACTTTTTTTACCATAATCATTATTAAGGGCAAGCAATGCAAGCCTCTCCCCGACCTCTGTCTTAAATGGTGGATGGATATTGTTTACAACAGCGATATCGAGAGTAACGGCCATACCGGTCTTTGCCAGTTTAAGAGCGCTTTCCTGGGCCTCACGTAAAAATCCTGATTCAGTTGAATCGGCACCTGCATAAACAAAGGGAGCAATCTGGACAAAATAGAAAGGAAAGTCCTTTATTCCCCAGGCTTCTCTCCAGTCCTGAATCATAGCAGGAAAGATTTTAGAATACTGTTCCGCCCTTCCGACATTGGCTTCACCCTGATACCATATTGCTCCTTTGATCTGATAAGGCAGCACCGGGCTTACCATTCCATTAAACAGAACTGAAGGTGTTCCAGGGCCAAGGTTAACAGGTCGTTTCTGAGCCAGAAACTCGTTTTTTGAAAGATCATAAATATAAAATTTACCCCCGGTTAATTCAGCAACAGGTTGGTATTTCCAATCCCCCTTAAGAGGCACGAAGGTTTTAGGATCATTTTTTAACGAAAGTTTCATCTTTTCAGTGCTTCCATATATTCCTCCGTTACCCTGAGTATCAAGTACACGGACAGAAATCAGATTGGCACCAGGCTTCAGGAGCGTGGCAGAAATTTCATAGTTCCTTTCAGCCTGCCAGAAACCTGATTCTTCATTTGACCCTACAAGCTTTCCGTTAAAATAGGTGCGATCCATATCATCTATCGGCCCCAGAGAAAGAATAAGATCCTTTCCCTCCATATTCTGAGGAATATCAACTATCTTCCGGAACCATACTGCCCCGTCAAATTCACCTATCACACTCTCAAATTGGGTCGGCAGAACCATAACAGGCCATTTACTGTCATTGTATTCTGCTGTCGGGACATTTTCATCATTAAAATTCAGATTTTTCCACTGATCTTTTCCGGCTTGTTTAAGATCTAACTGTTTCAGCGTATTCAGCCATGTCTGATACTGAGCCTGCAATGGAATTGACTCCCTTATAGCTTTAATTTCAGAGACAAACTCTCCGGCTTTTTCAAGTGATCCTGATGAAGTCCATGATTCTGAAGGTGTCCCTCCCCATGCTGATTCAATCAACCCGATTGGGATATTCAGTTCTGCATGGAGTTTCTTTCCAAAGAAATATCCAGTGGCGCTGAACTGAGGCACAGTCTCCGGTGTGCTTACTTCCCATTTGCCGGTACACTCATCAAGCGGTTGACCGGATATTACTTTCTGAACGTTAAAGAGACGAATCTCCGGAATTGAAGCTGAAGCAATAGTCTCCTTTGAATGCATAATTGTATCGGCAGGCGGCCAGCCTGCAACCGGCATCTCCATATTCGACTGACCTGAACAGAACCACACTTCACCAATCAAAACATTTTTAATTAGAATTGTAGTGTCCTTTCCGGATATGGAAATTGTATAGGGCCCTCCGGCCTCGGGTGTGGGTAAAGATACCGACCATTTACCGTCTTTCCCGGCAACGGCTTGACCATTTGAATTCCAGCTTGCTGAAACATTTATTTTGCGACCAGGGCTTGCCTTACCCCAGATCTTTGCGTTTGTTTTTTGCTGCAATAACATGTTGTCGCTGATAAGTGATGGCAACTTTAAATGTGAATTTGTCTGGCAACTGACAAGGGTCAGAAACGAGATTAAGAATAATGAAGTAAATTTCATGTTTTGAAGGTTTTAATTATTCTAAAATGATAGTTCCGGTATAGACAAATAAATTTATCAGTTATTTTATATTTCAAATGCTATATAACACTTTTCCTTTCAATTATTTCGAGGCACATTCTTGAGTCATGATACGGGCATTTCCAGAATCCGGCCTTATCATCCTTAAGATTTGGCAGGAGGTTCTTATCAACACTCCAATACCATTCTCCGTTTTTTGGATCGACAAGATTATCTGCTATAAATCTCCAGGCTTTAAGACTTATATTCAGATATTCTTCTTTCCCTGATAATGTGAAGGCATTAAGAAATCCAACAACGGTTTCAGCCTGTACCCACCAATGTCTGTCCGTATCTATATGTTCTGTCTTGAAAAACTTTTCATATATCATGCTGCCGTCAGCCATTAATCCTTCTTTTGATGCCCTTGCGATCCTGATACAAATATTTTTAACCTTTTCAATAATTCTTTTGTCGCCCAGAACCAGTGCAGCTTCATAAATCAGCCAGGAGGATTCAATGTTATGTCCATAAGAGACCAGGTCAGTCTTGTCATTCCATTCTTCATCAAAAAACATTTTCAGGTTAAATGTTTGACTATTAACTATTTTATCGGTAAAAACATTTACAAGATTTTTCAGTTGCTTCTTCAGGAGATCATCCTGCCATACCCTGTAAAGGTTTGTATAAGCCTCCAGAACGTGAAGATGTGTATTCATTGTCTTTTTCTCATTCGCGTCTTTATCGCTGAGTCTCAGATCATCAATAGCTCCCCATTCCCTGTTAAAGGCTTCAAAATACCCGTCAAGCTTATTATCGTAACTATACTTTTCAATTAACCGGAACAGGTCAATTGCTTTTTCAAGACAATTCTTGTCGTAGGTAATACGGTAATATTCACTTAATCCATAAATAGCAAATGCCTGGGCATATATCTGTTTTTTGCCGTCTTTCATTTTGCCCTTATGGTTGAGAAGCCAGAATACTCCGCCATATTTCGTATCAAAAAAATGATTGAGAAGATAGTTTTTTGATGTCTCAGCTGTTTTAAGATATTCTGGATTTTTCAGAATCCTGAATGCAGATGAAAAGGTCCAAAGAATCCTGGCATTCAATACACATCCTTTATCAGCATCTTCCTGAACCCGGCCATAACCATCTATCCGTCCAAGGAAACCGCCGTCTTTGGAGTCGATCATTTTCGTCATCCAAAAGGGAAGAATGTTGGATACAAGTTCCTCTTTGACTTCTGCAGTTAGAATTTCAAGTTTGTCTCTAGACATATATTTAGTTTTATATTGCCTTCCTGCATATAACTATCGGTATTAGTCCTGCCTAAGCTGGAGATGACGCTATTCTTTCTTACTGGCATCCCTTCTTACAGCCAGCTCAGCGCTTATTGTAAGCATCTTTTTCTCACTCAGAGGATATATAAACATGAAAAATGCTCCGAATAATGTTCCGATTGCCGGAAAGAAGCTTAGCATCATTTTGATCCCGGTCTGGGCTTCAGCTGTCTGAACAACATTTGCTTTGAAACCATAATAACCCAGCAGCCAGCCTGCCAGTGCACCGCCAATAGTCCAGCCAAATTTCTGCGACATTGACGATGCGGAGAATACAAGCCCAGTAGCTCTTCGTCCTGTTTTCCATTCTGAATAGTCTGCAGCATCAGCATACATTGACCACACGAGAGGAAAGATAATGCCGGCACTCATGCTTATTAAGAACTGAAATACAAAAATAAGGTTTATACTGCTTTTGTCTAACCAGTAAAATCCAATACTGAATACGGCAGCAAAAAGCATTGCATATAAGAAAGTATATTTCTTGCCAATCCTGTCGGAAATAGGCTTTGCAAGTATTACGCCGACAATATTGGCAGCCTGACCGAGAACAAAATAAAGACTGCTGAGTGTAATAGTCAGATTAACAGCTTTAATCGAAAAAGCGCTCTGCCCCTGAATATAGTATTTGAAATAATAGATAGCCGCTCCGTCACGGATAGAATTGAAGAATATTGCTGCAATACCTGCACCCAGCAGAATAAACCACGGGGTATTATGAAGCAGGTCCCTGAGGTCCTTTTTAAGCGAGGTTTTAACTGTTACAGGTTTGATACGTTCCCGGGTCCACGAGAAAGTAAACATGAAGAAGGTTATGGCGATTAAGGCAAAAACCACTGCGGCCAGCTGCCATCCGAGTTGAAGGTTCACTCCTCCTTTACCAAGCTTGCTGAAAATGTCAACCAATGGCTCTGCCAGTGCAAGCACAAGAAGACTTCCCCCGAAAGCAAAAATAAACCTGAAAGTAGCAAGACTCGTCCGCTCTTTCCCGTCGGCTGTCATAACTCCCATGAGAGAGGCATATGGTACGTTAATCATGGAATAGACCATCATCATAAGTGAGTATGTAATAAAAGCATAGACCACTTTCCCTGACGCGCTAAAGGATGGTGTTGTAAAAGTCAATACACCTATAATACCAAAAGGTATGGCAATCCACAGAAGATATGGCCTGAACTTACCCCAACGGGTCTCGGTCCGGTCACCCAGTATTCCGACAAAGGGATCGAAGGCGGCATCCCATATCCTGGTGACAAGGAACATAGTTCCGACAAGTGTTGCAGAAATTCCGAAAACATCAGTGTAGAAGAACATCAGGTACATTGAGAACAGCTTCCAGAACATGGAGCTGGCCGCGTCGCCAAACCCATATCCGATCTTTTCTTTCAGTTTCAGTTTTTGTGAGATCATAGGGGTAGTTATAAGGTGCTTATGAGGATTACTCTTTTCTATCCTGCAATTTAAGATTTTTATCAATCAGCTTTTTAAGTGTTTCTACAGATGCAGCGGACCGTAAGCCGTCAGCCGGAGTATTCAGGCAATAATCAACAAGCTTATCAATTGTCGATACAGCAACATGCATCCTGGTATCAGAGGAAGCGTAATAGATAAATACGGTTCCGTCTTCATCAATTATCCATCCGTTTGTAAACAGTACATTTGATACATCACCTACTCTTTCTTCGCCCTCAGGAGCCATGAAAAAACCTGCAGGCTCGGCTATCAGGTTTGAAGGATCTATTAGATCAGTCATATACAGATAGAGCACGTATCTTAAACCGGCCGCGCAACCTCTAACACCATGTGCCAGATGCAACCATCCCGCAGGAGTTTTTACGGGATGAGGACCCTCCCCATTTTTTTGCTCTTTAATTGTATGATAGTAACGAAAGTTAATGATTTTTTCTTCTTTTATCTCAGCATGGGTTATGTCGTCAATCAGAGCCCAGCCTATGCCGCCACCTGATCCTGCGTCAATAAACCCATCCTGAGGACGAGTATAAAGTGCATATTTTCCGTTTACAAATTCAGGATGCAGTACAACATTGCGCTGCTGGCTTCTGGTTTTCAAATCAGGAAGTCTTTGCCATGTTTTCAGGTCATGAGTTCTGGCAATTCCTGCAGCTGCTACAGCAGATGAGAGATCTCCGGCAGGAGCCGAAGGGTCCTTCCTTTCAGAACAAAAGATGCCATAGATCCAGCCGTCTTCATGCCGTGTAAGTCGCATGTCATAAACATTTGTATCGGGTATGTCTGTTTCAGGCATCGTGACCGGGTAGTCCCAGAATCTAAAATTATCTACTCCATTTGGGCTCTCAGCTATGGCGAAAAAAGACTTTCTGTCGTTACCTTCAACACGAGCAGCAAGGATATATTTTCCTTCAAACTTCATCGCTCCGGCATTAAATGCAGCATGGATCCCAACTCGTTCCATGAGATGCGGATTTGAAACAGGATTCAGATCATATCTCCAGGAAAGAGGTGCATGGTCTCCGGTCAGCACCGGATATTTATATCTGTAAAAGATCCCATTCCCGGGTTCAACCTTTTCATTTTTCCTGCCAATGAGGATCTGGTGGTTTTCAGTAAGAACTTTTAATCTTGATTTGAAATCGGTTTTCATTTTATACCAGATTTTATTTTAATGACCTATTAAAAATTCTGCTTCAATTTCGACTAAAAGATTATCGCGGCAGATATCAGCTTCTATGTAAACTGAAGGCACCCCGGGGTATCTCTTCTCACAAATTGCTTTTACCTTTGTGAAATCCTCCTGATTCTTTATATATACCCTTATGAGAATAGGGTCCCCTGCATCACTGCCTGCTTCTCCTGAAAGATGACTGATCCTTCCCGAATCAGTAAGTTTATTTATATTATCTAATGTCACAATAGTCTGTTCTTCAATATCATCTATTCCAATAGTATCCTGTCCAATTATTGAAGCTGTACCCGATATAAACAATGTGGATCCCATGTTTTCAGTCAGGAAAAGTGCCCTCTCAAACTGGGGAGGCTGATTAATTCCTTTACTGCAGAGAGGTTTACCTTTCAGGACCTGCTGACTATAGTCATAAGGCCTTATCTGATCAGGATTATCAATCGCTATTATTTTCAAATTGGACAGTGCTTTAACAGCACAGAAATCAAGAACCACACCTCCAAATTTCATCCCGATACCCGTTGCAGCAGGATAACTGTGAACATTTCTGTATTTATGGTAGAATTCACTTCTCACCTCGTTGAATTTCTGATAGTTCTGAACTTCTCTTTTTACCTCCAGAATATCCCCAATGTAATTCCATTGCCTTACAATATGATCAAAGGAGATCTGTTCAGCGGTCAGGATTGCTCTCATCTGTTCGAAAGCAGCTACTGCCGCTTTTCGTGTATCATCAGGAAACAACGATGCACCCAGACCACCTGCCCAAACCTCCTTCATTGATTCAGTTGTCCTGACCACATATGGTACTGAATTCAGCACTTTACTAACCATCTCACACGAAGTTTCATCAATAAACCCTGTTTCAGCAATAATTTTCCATGGTTTTTCGGGAGACTGACAGAGAACACTTATAGCAGGGCATTTGTCGCCGAATGTTTCCCGAACAGAATCATCAATGAATTTTTTAACTTTCAGGTATGAAGCATAATCAGGCTGGTCTGTAAAAACGTTGATTTTCAAAGGTATATTCGTCTTTGAACAGGTCAGACTGAGCTCTTTCAAGCATTGTTTCCATTCCTCCTCAACACTTCCCGGAACGGTTGGTATGAACGTCGAATAATCCTTAATCATAAATTTAAATCTTTCAGCTTTAAAGTAATGTTTTGAGTTAATAAACCAAAAGCCTCATTATTTTTTACTATTGTCCGGACTTTCCTGTGGCCCAAGAAGCTGATCAGCAGCCAGAACCAGGAACATGAAATTTGTCGCACCTCCACCCATGACATATTCCTGTTGCTGCCATAGAAATGGCCAGTCGAGCAACTCGGGAAAATCTGGACGTATTAGTGCAGTCCCAGATGAAACACCACCGGGAATATATGACCAGTCCACCCTGTTTACTCCATAGGCAACAGTTGTTGATCTGGCTCCGACACCCGAAGCAAAGGAAGCAGTGTTTTCCCCGGGATGGACACCCAGAATAAAATTCAATGCATTAAATACCGGTGCGTCAGAGAAAATTTGTGGGAAAGCAGCATGCAGAAAATACTGTCTGACTCCAAAACTCTGGATATCCCATCCGGCGCCCCAGATCCGTGGTCTGTAAGGAACACCGAAAGGCGTTTCAGCGGATTGATTTTTAATATCTTCTGCCAGACTTTTTGTGGCACTAGTTATAGATGCGGTGAAATTAGAATTATCAATCCGGGGGAGAGCACGGCCAATGAGCCAACCCAACTCCTGAATCCCTTTGGTAATTACTGCCTCATTGTCAACCAGGTATTTTTTATACTTGTCATCCCCGGTAGTCAGATACAATTCTATTGCTGCATGTATTTTCGCGTTTGCCACTTTTCCCGAAATCTGATAATCAGCTGAATATATAGCATCTGCTGTCTCAAGGCATTGCTTGCTAAGTTCATTATTGAACCCTTTGAGAACTCTGGATGCAGCTGCGAGATGGGCAGCAACCGTCAATTCCCTGGAAGGATTGTTCTCAGTGAAAACCCAGCGGTCATCAGCAACTGATGAGGAAGTGCTTGTCCTCTCCCCAGTTTTTAACTGACTATCATAAATAAGACCATCAGTCATGGTCGAACCGTCACCTAACATAACATACTGTCTTTTTTCCGGACAGATTATTCCCCTGTAAAGACGGCCAAGATTTTTATATCCGCCGATCACAGCAAGTGCGCCATGCTCTATTTGCTGAAGTATATCGGGTTTCCCGTCAGGCTGGTGAATTTCAACTATATGAGTATTCTGATCAACGGATGTATCGTCATAATCAATTTTAAAAGCCTCATATGCCATCGTGAGGATATAGACTTCAGAGCTCTGTGATTCTACCCTCAGATCGTAATCACCTGCGTCATGCCATCCACCCGCATTTAAACCAGGAACGTGATCTCCCGGCGCAAATTTGGTTAATGTAGACGGCCCCTGAAGATAACCGTCGAAATGGTTATGATTGAGAGGAGCCATTCTGGCATCATCCATATGGCACAATCCGTGCCAGACGCGGTATTTTTCATTAACCCGCATATGGCACATCTGAACTGGCAGAAAAAATTCCAGTGTCGGTTGCCATACATTTCTCCTGTAAACATCTTCTGCAATTCTGAAAGGTTGGGATTGCTGATTCCCGTAGCTCACAAAATAGAGACCTTCATCCTTAACCGAGGAAAAGTCAAATTTGAGATATTTGTAACGAAGGAAGTTACCCCATACTGAAGGTTTTGCATTATGAATAGCAACATTTTTCCCATTCTCACCGATTTTAAACAGTACCGGGGTTTCAGTTCTTGTTTCATTCTTATCAAGCTCAATTATTGCAGCCTTCTCTTGTCCTGGATGATATCCGATCTGTGAAACATGAATAACCGGTGTACTTTTCCAGCCTTTAATGCTACTTGGAGTAATAATCCATTCCACAGCATTTTTAGATAATCCTGCCGCGACAACTGAGCGCACAACAAACCATCCGTTATTATGAAGATAACGACCATCGATCAACTGAAGATTTCCGGTTTTTGACTCTATCGCCATTCGCAACAGGTTGTCTTCAGGAGCAATCACGAGTTTTTTACCGGAAGCCATTGGTTCTGCTGCAACAACTTCCCCTTTCAGGTCAACCATAGCCGGGCCGTTAGCCTGCCGTGGAAAAATACCCGAGTGACTGTCCAACATCCAGGTCTTTCCAAATAATAAGCCTGGAAATAATTCCATGTTAAAGCCAACTTTTCCCAGAAACTCTTTTGGAACCGGATTATCAAGATCAACTGTAATTATTATTGACTCGCCCTGAGAATGGACCCTGACGTTATAATTAAGATTGAGATCAGGGTACTCGATCGGATTATAGCCTTTCCTGTTAATTGAAGAATCGGGATAAGTTAGGCTGACAGAAATTGTGTTTCCGGCCGGATCAACTTTCCGGGCCAGTTGCTTTGGAATAGGCTGCCACTGGCCCGGAGTCTCATTCAGCCTTATATCTCCATTGGTCGCCAGACGTTTACCATGCATTATTATTGCTACTCCGCCCTGATGTCCTTCCGGGTAAATATCCTGGAACACCATTACATTTACTCCGCCATTTTCAAAGTATTCAAGTTTATTCAGGCTAAATGACGATTGTTGTGAATAACTTAACCCTGATAAAAGAATGATTACTGAAAATATTAGTCCTTTTCTCATAATCCAATAATTATTGTTGCTAAATCAAAGATTCTTTAATTTTCTTGTTTTTGTCTTACCTAACTACATCTGATATATCCCCGGTTCAGTAGCAGAGACTTCCGGAACCGGGTTCCCAAAAAAATCCTTGTCCGGTTGTGCCACACCAAAGATAGACTTAATATCCAATCCTTAATTTTATAACTCCGGTTACTATTCCACAATCCATTCATATATACCACTGGAATAGTCTTTATTCAGTTTGACCTTTAATTTGATAGCAGATGCTTTAACAGGTTTAAAATCAATCGAATCCCAGCCATCCTTTGTTACTTTATATTTCATTTTTGAACTGATCGGTGTCCATATATTTTCGTTAAGGTATAGTATTTCCCAGGTGTCGGGTATCCTGCAACCCCCATCCGGTCCGTCATCGTACCAATAAACCTTTGTCTTGGAT
>Ga0302296_1001330_pt1 | contig 17987 bp, 14 predicted proteins | sample III_Fen_N3_1_FD_194546 | JGI IMG/M metagenome (GOLD analysis project Ga0302296, IMG submission 194546) | Peat permafrost microbial communities from Stordalen Mire near Abisko, Sweden - III_Fen_N3_1 | ecosystem: Environmental > Terrestrial > Soil > Wetlands > Permafrost | place: Sweden: Abisko...
TAACCAATTCACCGGATGGAGTTATGGATGAAGGAAATCTTTTTCAGGCCAAAAGCGAAACCGGTATTTGTAAAGTGATTTGTTTCAGCGAAAATCACAGCATGACAATCCCGGAAATGGAGGTTGAAGACATTCGGAAAGTAGTGGATGTTTGGTGTGAAGAATTTGCAGAATTGGCTAACAACGAGATGATTAATTATGTCCAGATATTTGAAAATAAAGGTGCAATTATGGGGTGTTCAAATCCTCATCCACACGGTCAAATCTGGTCATCCTCATCGGTTCCAACCGAACCAGCCAAAGAATCGAAAACACAAAAAGAGTATTTCGAAAAGCATGGAACAACTCTTTTAGGCGATTACCTGAAGGCCGAATTGATGAAGAAAGATCGCATATTAGTTGAGAATGAGCATTTTGTTGCCCTTGTTCCTTTTTGGGCTGTCTGGCCATTCGAAACCATGATCATCAGTAAACGTCCTGTGCAGAATATCACCTTGTTAACTGATGCCGAGAAAACTTCTTTGGCCGACATTTATCAGAAACTGACGATAAAATACGATAACCTTTTTGAAGTTTCGTTTGCCTATTCTTCCGGTCTTCATCAGGCACCTACCGACGGAAAGGATTATCCGGAATGGCATTTACATTTACACTTTTATCCGCCTCTGTTACGTTCGGCCTCCGTCAAAAAATTTATGGTTGGTTACGAGATGCTGGCAACTCCGCAACGCGATATTACAGCCGAACAGGCAGCCCAGCGTTTACGCGACTTATCTGATATACACTATAAAAAACAAACCAATAAATAATTAAACTCAACACAAGTTATGTCAAAGATTAATGCTTTAATTGAAAAGATTGCCAATGGAAAAAATTCCTTATTTCAGGAATTATATGGAGCTAATGAAGTTGTTCTGAAAGAACAGGCCGACCGTTACGCTTCTTTGATGAATGAATTTCAGAAAGTATATGGAACGGATGATGTTTCATTATTCAGTTCGCCTGGACGTACCGAAATCGGCGGAAATCATACCGACCACAACTACGGACGAGTATTAGCCGGCGCTGTAAACCTTGATAATATTGCTGTCGCAGCTAAAAGCGGAACAAATATCATTCGTATTAAATCAGTTGGTTATCCTGAATTTCTGGTCGATTTAAGTTCGCTGGAAATTGATTCCACCCAATTTTACACTTCGTCGTCGCTGGTGAAAGGAATTTGTGTGCGTATGAAGGAAAAAGGCTATGCAATTGGCGGTTTCGACGCCTGCATTGATGGTCGTGTTCCAAAAGGTTCCGGTTTAAGTTCTTCAGCATCGTTTGAAGTTTTAATTGGTGCTATCATTAACCATCTTTTTAATGATGGTAAAATGAGCGCAGTTGAGAATGGAATCATTGGTCAGTGGTCAGAAAATAATTTCTTCGGAAAGCCATGCGGATTAATGGATCAAACGGCATGTTCCGTTGGTGGATTAATCACCATCGATTTTGAAGATCCTTCGAAACCCATCGTAAAAGAAGTTGATTTCGACTTTGTTAAAACCGGTTTCGCATTGGTAATTACCGATGTTGGTGGTGGACACGATGATGCTGCATCACAGGCAGAATATGCTTCGTTGCCAACTGAAATGAAAGCGGTTGCAGCTGTTTTGGGCGCTAAAGTTCTGAGACAGGTAACTTTAGAACAAATTGTTGAGAAGATTCCTGAAATTCGTAAAGTCACCGGTGATCGGGCTATTCTTCGGGCATACCATTTCCAGGGCGACAACCAGCGTGTTGTAGAACAAGTGGCTGCACTTGAAAACAATGATTTTCAGTCGTTCCTGAAAATGGTGGTTGAGTCAGGATATAGCTCATACATGTACAATCAAAATATTTTTGACGTAGTTCATAAAGATGAACAAGTTGTTTCGTTAGCTTTGGCTCTGAGTGAAATGATTTTGAAAGGAAAAGGAGCATGGCGTGTTCATGGTGGTGGATTTGGTGGAACCATTCAGGCTTTTGTACCACAGGATTTGCTGGATAAATACGTTGAAACTCTTGAACATGTCTATGGCAAAGGAAGTTGCCATAAGTTGTTTATTCGTGCTAAAGGGTCAATTAAACTAAATCTGTAATAAATATTAAATCATAAAATAAATCTAAAACTAATCTGAAAATGACGACAAATCAAAAAGAGGTTAACTACATGGGACCATTTCTTACATTGGTCTTTCTGTTCTTTATTGTAGGTTTTTTGACTACTGCAAATGGTCAGTTTCAAGGCCCTTTAAAAGAAGCATTTTTAAGTGGTGCCGGGAATTTAAAAAACACATTCATTACGTTGATTTCATTCTCCTGGTTTCTTGCATATCCATTAACCGGAGGAATCGGATCGGCCTGGGTAACCAAATACGGATACAAAGGAACGTTGATCCGCGCTTTGCTGGTGATGGTTGGTGGATTGGGAATATTTTTCTTTTCCTCATTTTTTACCGTTAAGTTTCCTGAATCAAAAGTTCAAATAGCATCGGCAGTTATTCCGGTTGGATATTTTATCTTTTTATTAGGCTCTTTCGTGGTTGGTTCAGCTGCAACAATTCTTCAGGTAGTAATTAATCCATACCTAACCGCTTGTACAGTAAAAGGAACTCAGCCAGTTCAGCGTTTGAACATTGGAGGTTCTTCCAATTCGATAGGTACTACGGTTGCACCTTTCTTCGTAACCGGTATTGTATTCGGTGGTTTATCCATGTCCGAAGTAAAAGTCGATCAGTTAATGATTCCTTTCCTTGCGCTGATGGCCGTAATTGCAATAGTAGCATTTGCCCTTACAAAACTTTCATTGCCTGATATTCAGGGAACAAAAGCTGCTGTTGGTGAAAAACTTGAAAAAAGTGTCTGGTCTTTTAGTCATCTTACGTTGGGTGTAATTGCCATTTTCTTTTATGTAGGGGTTGAAGTATGTATTGGTGCGAATATCAATCTATATGCCTTAAGTTTAGGTAGCACATTTGCGCAGACTGCTGCTTTAATGGCTACTTTATATTGGGGCGGTATGCTTGTTGGACGTTTGATTTCCAGTTCTTTAAGTAATATTTCTCCACGTGTTCAATTGGGAGTTACAACCGTTTTGGCTACTGTGTTTACCGTTGCAGCAATTGCATTGAATAATCCTTGGTTGTTGGTTGTTGTTGGCTTGTTCCATTCAGTAATGTGGGGATCTATTTTTACTCTTTCGGTAAACAAATTAGGAAAATATACATCCGTTGCTTCAGGAGTATTTATGATTGGCGTAGTTGGTGGTGCCATTATGCCATTAATGCAAGGTGCTTTGGCCGACGCATTCGGTTCATGGAGAATGACTTGGCTGATCGTAATCGTTGGCGAGGTATTTATGCTTTATTATGCATTACTCGGATCAAAGGTTAAACAATCCGGAGAATAAACACTTCATTTTAAAACATAGAAAGGAAGAATCAATCAGGTTCTTCCTTTTTTTTCCTTTGTCTTTTCTGGAATTAAAGAGCAAACTTTGATAAAAAATGTTTTCCAGCAGAAAAGCACATTTATTTTATATGGTTTTATAAAAGTAAATAATACTTTTATACTTTAGCCGATATTATTTTGTGAGAAGTGAATGGAATTGTACAAAATTCACCCCCAGCATTACGTTGCTGTCGATTGTGTGATATTGGGCTATCAGGATGAAGAAATCAAGCTTTTGCTTTATCCTCGTAGTTTCGAGCCATACAAAGGAAATTGGTCGTTGTTGGGTGGTTTTGTCGAGGAAAATGAGTCAGCCGACGAAGCCGCAGCTCGGATATTGAAACAGACAACCGGCCTGGAACAGATTTTTCTGGAACAGGTAGCTTCTTTTTCTGAACCGAACCGTGATCCGGAAGCTAGAGTAATTAGTTTGGCCTATTATGCGTTGATTCGTATTGATTTGCATGATGAGGAACGGGTGAAGGAAAATGGTGCTTTCTGGATTTCAATCAATAAATTGCCCAATCTGATTTTCGACCATCAGGAAATGTTTGAAAAATCGCTGGTTAAACTTCAGCAAAAAGCCGGGTATAGCCTGTGTGGAAGCGAATTGTTGCCCGAAATGTTTACCTTGATCCAATTGAGGAAATTGTATGAGGCAATTTTTCTTCGCGAATTCGATCCTGGAAATTTCAGAAAGAAGATATTGTCGCTTGGAGTGCTTGAAAAACTGGATGTGAAAGATGTATCAGAATCGAGAAAGGGAGCATTTTATTACAAAGCTAAAAGCAATATCGGAAAAATAGATGTTGATCGGATTGTTAAATTTTAAACTATATATAATATAATCTATAAAAACTATGAATTGGAGTTCACATGAATTTATTTGGCTCGACTGGGCAATTATGGCGGTCGGGATTTTGGCTGTAGGCTGGGCTGTATGGCGTTCGATACAAAAAGACAAACGTTTGCAGAAGGGCGCCAACAGCGAAGACTATCTGTTCGGTAAAGGTGAGCCCTGGTATATCATTGGTGCAGCTATTTTTGCTGCCAATATCGGCTCGGAACACCTTGTCGGACTTGCCGGAACTGGTGCAAAGGCAGGTGTAGGTATGGCGCACTGGGAGATGCAAGGCTGGATGATACTCATCCTGGGCTGGCTCTTTGTGCCGTTCTATCAGCTTATGAATAATAAGTTGGGGAAAATTATCACCATGCCCGACTTTCTCAAAAATCGCTACACACCTCGTACAGGTTCGTGGCTTTCTATCATCACACTTATAGCCTACGTGCTGACCAAAGTGAGTGTAACAGCGTTTACCGGTGGTATTTTCATGGAGAGCCTTCTTGGCTTGCCTTTCTGGTACGGAGCTATCGGCTTGATCGTCTTAACGGGTATATTTACCGTTTTGGGCGGTATGAAGGGTGTAATGACATTGTCGGCAATTCAAACGCCGATACTTATCCTTGGTTCATTCCTGGTGCTTTTTCTGGGATTGGCAGCGCTTGGTGACGGCAGTATTACTCACGGATGGACTGCCATGATCGACTACTCAAAAACACTAAACGTAGGAGCTGACGGTGTTGCATACGGTACAAACCACATGTTCCACCTTGAAACTGGAGACCCGTTGTATGACGACTATCCTGGATTTTGGGTATTTATCGGAGCAACAATTATCGGTTTTTGGTATTGGGCTACCGACCAACACATCGTTCAACGTGTGCTCGGACAACGCAAAGGTGAGTCAAGCGACGTAGTGATGATGCGTGCACGCAGAGGTACTATCGCTGCAGGTTATTTCAAATTATTGCCTGTATTTATGTTCCTGATACCTGGTATGATTGCAGCTGCACTGGCAGCACGTCCCGGCAGCGGCTTTACGTTAGAAAACCCTGATACCGCCTTTGGTTCAATGGTTAAGTTTGTATTGCCCGCCGGTGTGAAAGGTATTGTTACCATTGGCTTTATATCGGCATTGGTTGCTTCTTTGGCGGCGTTCTTCAACTCTTGCGCTACGCTGTATACCGAAGACTTTTATAAGCCAATGTTTAAAAATAAAAGCGAGGCTACTTATGTGCGGACAGGTCGTCTTGCAACTGTTGTGGTTGTGTTACTTGGTATTGCTTGGATACCAGTCATGATGAGTCTCGGTAGCCTTTATAGTTATCTGCAAGGCATTCAGTCACTTCTGGCTCCCGCGATGGTAGCCGTATTCGTAATGGGTATATTTTCAAAAAGAATTACGCCCAAGGCAGGTGAAGCTGGTATGATCGTGGGCTTTATTTTAGGTATGGTGCGCTTGCTAACCAATATCTTTACAAATACAGGTAAAACTGTAATGACAGGCTGGGGTTGGGAATCAACCCATTGGTTTTGGCATACAAACTGGCTTATCTTTGAGATATGGTTGCTTGTCTTCATCATGTTGTTTATGGTTGTCGTGTCGTTCTTTACTGAAAAACCAACTTCAAAACAGATTGAGTTTATCACTTTCACAGACGACTACAAGAAACTTATGTGGAAGAGCTGGAATAAGTGGGATGTAATTGCTTCGTTAGGGGTGGTTTTAGCTTGTTCTTTGTTCTACATGTATTTCTGGTAGAAAAACCGTTTGAAGTTTATTCTTAAGCTTGAAACAGTTTTTATAAAAAAATCTCTAAATTGCCCGAATAAACCGTTCGGGCAATTTTTATATGTACGATATCATAGGAGATGTTCATGGTCATGCTGATCAATTAAAAGATCTGCTGAAAAAGATGGACTATAAGCTGGTTGATGATTGTTTTACACATTCCACACGAAAAGCTGTTTTTGTTGGCGACTTTATTAACCGGGGTCCAAAAATAAGGGAAACGATCAACCTGATCAGGAAAATGGTCGAGAATGGAACCGCTTATGCCATTTTAGGAAATCATGAAATGTACGCAGTGCTTTATTACCTGCGCGATATTGAAGGGAAATATTATAAAAAGCGGATTCCTAAATACCAGTTGCAAATCAATCAAACCTTGGCCGAATTTGAGTCCTACGAAAAGGAATTCAAAAGTCACCTGAAATGGATGCGAACGTTGCCCGTATTTCTTGATTTTGGCGATATCAGGATTATTCATGCCTGTTGGGACGATGAAAATATTGAATTGCTGAAAGAGACAATTACAAAACCGAAATTGACCAAAACTGTTTTGCGCGAGATTGCATTAAATGGTTCCAAATTCTCCGGAAGTTTCTGGGAAAGCTGCAAAGGTGTAGAGTTTGAACTTCCAAAAGATCTTTTGATTTTTGATAACGAAGGCCGTCCCCACCGTTCGTTTCGCATGAAATGGTGGGATGTTCCTGAAGGAAAAACGTTTCGAGATATTTCACTTGAAAGTCGTTTCGAGCTTCCTGCCTATACGATTCCCAAAGAAATTATTCCGGAACGAAAACCATATCCGCTTGATAAACCAATCGTTTTCTTCGGGCATTACTGTTTGAAGCAATGTTGTGGCATTTTGGCCGATAATCTTTGTTGTGTCGACTCTTGTGTAACCCGAACGGGTAAGTTGGTGGCATATAGATGGAATGGTGAGGCGAAACTGGATAAGTCAAATTTTGTAATCTCGGATGATTTTTGAAAATAGATTTGATTATCAGTGTGTTGATTGTTTTTATTAATGATTAAAAAAAACCTGATTTTTTTTAATCAGGCCTATTGCGGGGGAAAAAAGAAAGCCTATATTTGCAAAGCCTTTTCAGAAACGGATTTCAGAAGGTTTGTTCTTTAAAAGTACAGTAAACATTGAAAATAAAACTTGATTTAACAAATCAGGTTCACTAACAAATCAGGTTCACTAAAAATACTGAAAATTGGTGCGGTAGTTCAGTCGGTTAGAATATCGGCCTGTCACGCCGAGGGTCGCGGGTTCGAGTCCCGTCCGCACCGCTAAAAAGCTTCAAGAAATTGAAGCTTTTTTTTTTGAATACATTTTCTGGATTTTCAGAAAAACGAAGTTCTCTTCGAAAGATTTGCCAAATGGGTGAAAAACAGATCCGATGTCAGGAGCTCTTCAAAGTGGTAAATTTGTTCATCCCATATTTATCGTATATGAATACGATTTAGTTGGATTCTTTTCTATTACCTTTTTTTCAGTAACCGAATAATTGATAGTTACACTTTTGCCAGAGTCGACAATTGATGGTTCGGGCAATTTGAAAAGGATTCGTGCTTTTATTTTCGATTTAACTCTCATTCCACGGTTGCGTACCGGTTCATATACCATCAAGCTAATTATACGAATGGTTTCCTCATCACAGCCGCAGCCAATACCTTTTTTTATACTGATATCTGATACTTCTCCCTGATTGTTTACTTCATATTCGACATATACTAGTCCTTCAATCCTATTTTTGAGTGCTTCTTCTGGATATATCAGATTCTGAGATACAAACTCTTTAAAAGCTTTTTTACCACCCGGATATTGTGGCAACTGAATAAAGCTTTTCTTCTTTGCTGTATGTGAATCATTAACTTTCATGAAAAATTCTATTTCTGAAAATAAGACTGTCTGTAATAGCTACAAATGTAAGCAAATCGATTATCCAAAGTGCCTGAATTTCATATATAAGGGATGCCAATTAATTGAAAAAAATCATGACTTCACTTTGAGTAAAAATCTGATTCTTTGGTAGGTGAGGTCTGGCTTTCTTTATTCACGATTTTGTCGTTCGGTAGTTTTATGAAGTAGATACTGATGATGCACCATCCAATCCAAAATAGGTATCCTCCAATGTGAAAACGTTCGCCCAATAGCCCATGGGAGAATGTCCTGAAATCCAGATAAGTATAAAAAAGACCTAATACGGACAGAATAATACATGTGGCTTGAACGGCAAGGTTGATGTTCTGGCGGTATTTTTTCCAAAACAGGTATTGAATGATTTCCAAAACAACCCAAACGCCCCATACAAACAGAGCTCCTTTCCACCAAGAATTTAAGAACATGTATTCCCGATGCAAAACATGAATCCCGACTTTACCGATTAGTGACGCTTTAGATAGCGTCCATCCAATGATGGCGGCAAGTGGTATTAATAGTACATTTAATGAGATTATTTTTTTATACATTTTTTGTTGCTTTTAAGCTCAATTTACCAAAAGTCATCCTGAACTTCCTGCCCGCTCGCATAGCAGACTGATTTTCAGGATCTCAACATAAATACAACAGACCCGGAAATGAATTTGGAGTGACGGGTTGGCAGTCTCTACCAAACCAAATCAGAAGTCAGCAAACTATCCGGATCGAGATTTTTTTCTTCGATTGATTTAAAATGTTTGTAGGTTCCCACTTTCAGCTCGTAGGTTGCCGGTTCGTCGCAAACAATCATTCCACGTGGGTGCAGTTGCAGGGCGCTGATGGTCCACATTTGGTTCACCCCTTTTTCAACGGCATGTTGCAAGGCCCGTGCTTTGTTGTATCCGTTCACAATGATTAAAATTTCTTTGGCGTCCATTACGGTGCCAATTCCAACGGTCAAGGAGGAATTGGGTACTTTGCTGATGTCGTTGTCGAAGAAGCGCGAATTGGCTACTTTTGTATCATAATTCAGCTCCTTGTCGCGAGTGCGCGAGGCCAGCGATGAACCCGGTTCGTTGAAAGCCAGATGCCCGTCGGGACCAATTCCGCCCAGAAACAGATTGATTCCGCCCACTTCTTTAATTTTGGTTTCGTAAGCCTGGCATTCGGCTTTTATATCGGGTGCATTTCCATTCAGGATATGGACGTTTTCAGGACGAATATTAATATGGCTGAAGAAATTGGTCCACATAAATGTGTAGTAACTTTGCGGATGATCTTTCGGAATACCGACGTATTCATCCATGTTAAAAGTTATCACATTTCGGAATGAAACCTTTCCCGTTTTGTTTAATTTAATTAATTCGTAATAGGTTCCTATTGGAGATGAGCCTGTTGGCAAACCAAGAACAAATGGTTTTTGCTCGGTGGGAGAGGCCAGATTAATTTTTCGGGAAATGTAATTGGCAACCCATTTCGAAGTCATTTCGTGGTTGTCCTGAATAATAAGTCTCATATTTATTTATTCTGAAGAGTTTGTTCGATTTTTTCTAGCTTTTCGAGCATACTGTCGCCTAAAATTGTTTTTCTGTTGATGTGGCTGACAATTTCAACTACAAAGTCATTGTTTTCAAAACTGCCTCTTACTTGTTCAAAATCAAGTTTTTGGGTGGTTTTATTTCCATCCATTCCGAAGCCTGTCATCGAATCCATCCCAAATTCTTTTTTAGCATCTTCATACAGCATCTGGTCCAATCCAATCACACTTTCTTTCCATTTCTTAATCAGGCTGATGAGATCATTAATTTTCAAGTCTTCAATTTTTTTGCCGGTTATTTCGACCAGTAATTTGGCCGACCAAACCCATTCATATTCATAATAGTTGGCATGAAGTTTTTTGAATTCCTGCTCAATTTCGGCTAAACTTGATTTTTCCTTTTTTTCAATACTACCAATTAATTTATTGATTTCGGTTTTTGGGGCAATCAAACCAGCCAGATCGCTCCAATCGCCTTGTCCGATGGTGTCTTGTGGTTTCATGCATTCCAGTATGTCATCCCAATTTTTGACATTGCATTTATTTATTCTGGAAATAACAGAATTTCCAAGAAATTTATAGATGGCCTTTTCGTACAAATCGATTCCTTTATCAAGGGCGCTTTTGCTGATTAGGGTATTCCGATATGCAAAAACTTCGGTGGTTTCTCCTGAAATATCTTTCAGACTGCGTAGAATATCAAGCCCTTTTTGCATTTTTTGAATGGTAAACGGACTGAGTAGGTTGAAATTGATGCAATCAAGTTTTTCGGGATCTTTACGGCGGTCACGACGAGGCCATTTCAATACGTCACGAATAGTTCCTACACTGCGAAGATTTATTCCGGGGGCGATCCAACTTTCGTCCTTACTTTCAATCAGGTACGAAAATGGAAGGTCGGAAGTGTCGGTGTTCTTGTAGTGACGCCCCATGACAAGGGTAAACGCGCCTATTTTTGCAGGCCAGAGGATGTACGAGTCGGAAGTTGTTTTCGACCCTCGTTCTACAATTCCATGATGGATCGGGCCCAATTTATACATGTGATTACTTTGATTCGATCCGCTTCCGGCGTTACAAAATGAAAACATACCGGCAATCAGCAAGGTCGATTTATGATGTGAAACGGTGTAGGGTCCTCCAAAAATAGAGCAAGCTTCGCCATGAAATCCCTGGCAATTAGCAAAGAACAAAGAGTTTTCTGCCGAATATTGTTTTCCAAGGATACTACCCTGGCCAATGAAACAGTTGGAAATAATAACACCATCCGATATTTCGGCTCCTGAAGATACGATAAAGTTCTCGGCTAAAATTCCGGCGCCCAGTTTTATAGGGGCAAATTTGTTGCTGTTTACCGATCCATTTTCAAGTCGGGTAGGACCATATATTTGGCTATAAGGCCCGAATTTTACGTTTTTAATTAATCGGCAATTACGGATAACAGAAAACTTTCCGATCGTTCCTCTGTTGCTTTTAACAGATTCGGCATATTCTGTAATTTTTGATTCAATCTCCTGTATCAGGCCATGCCGGTGTTTGTACCATGCCTGAAAATAAGCCAGATGAGCCGACAGTTTATCGTAGATCATAACCCCGCGACCACCGGTTTCGTCCAAAGTTGAAACCTTTATTCCGTTGCCAAAACTGGTTTCTCCGTCAATAAAACAAAGTTCGATATTTTCCAGAATGACATGGTCTTCAATATCGTAATTGGCAATATAGTTTGAAATGTGATGGATATAAACATGGTCGCCAATGCTGCAATTATGAATGCTTGCATTATAAATTCCGCAATTACGGACGATACCACCGCTAAACGCCACTGTTCCTGAGTTGTCGCCTAAGCTGACCGATCCTGAAAATTGTACATTATGTACCATTTCAGGAGAAAATAGATTACTCACGCTGATTTGTTCCCAATCGGTTGATGTACATCCTTGCTGCTTCAAAATTTCTATTTCGGGCATGACTAAAGGCCTGTATTCCTGGTGATTTTTCAAATTGTTCATTTTTTGAAAGTTATTTGTGCGAGATAATCGTAATGTTGTCCTTTGATTACTTTATTCAACTGAAGTTGATTTTTTTCGATGGCATTTTCTAGGTTGTCCAAATCGATGTATAGCCAGGGAAACGTCTGGCTGATCCAGTTTTTATATTCGGTCTGAAATGTCAATTCTCCGTAATATTTTCCGGCATTGAGGTCCAAAAAAACTGAACCATCTTCTTGCTTAAATAAATAGATTAAATCTGATGAGTCAATCAGGATTTGTCCTCCGGCATTGAGCAATGTTTTTAGGTGATGTAATAAAACATCCATCCCATCAAGGGTTCCGGCTATTCCGGTGCCGTTCATTAACAAAAGGATTGTGTCGAATGTTTGGTCGCTGAATTTGAAAACATCCTGCTGAATGATTTTCCTGATATTTCTGTCTTTCAGTACTTCGCAGCAAAAGGCCGATGTTTCCAATGCAGTCACATCAAATCCTTTTTCCTGAAGATAAATCGAATGGGTTCCGGCACAAGCGCCAACATCGAGTATTGATCCCTTACACAACGACATTGCTTTTTTTTCAAGTGCGGGCATTTGCTTGTATGTCCTGAAAAGATAGCTTGTATCAATGGTGTCATCGTCAAAGTCATCGGAATGGACGATGATGGGTTCATTAATTGAATTGAAATGAAAGTCGTAAACAGCTCTTCCGATTGGGTCATCGAAGTGTTGAATCATACCTGCTTTTTTTTCATGAATTAAACTTCAGCAATTTTTTGATCAAATTTAAAACATGTTTTCTTTTTTTGTGAGTAAATGTAGAAACCTTCGGCCAATCCTTCTCCAATTACTACGATTTTTGAATCGGGTAATTTTTTCGAAAAAACAATTATATCATCGAGATTAATGTTGTTTTTCTGAAGCCATTTTGAAGTAGAAAAGTCTCCAAGACGCCATCTGCTGCCATTTAATTCAGCTTCTTCAAAGTATTTCATTGCTGTTTCGAAAACGATTTCAATAAATTGAGACATATACGGTAATTTATTTTAGCTAAGGTAGGCCAAAGCTGTCTTAAAAAAAAACTTTTTGCAAAAAATCATCCGAAGTGCAGTTGATCAAATGTTAGAAGGTTAGGACGAAAACTGGATGATTTGATTGTAGTTTAACAACAAAAAGAAAAGCCGGCTAACATTTAACCGGCTTTTCTTTTTGTTCATCTCTGTAAATCAGAACCTATACCCCAGTGTAAATATGACTTCGTTTTGCGTTGTAGCATATTTAGCCATGTCTATCGAACCAGGATAAAGTTTGAGATACTCATCGCTCATGATGTGTTTCAGAGTAGTATCAAAGAAAACATTCCCTTGTTTGAATCCAAAGCCTCCTGAAACGGTTGAATAAGACGTGTCGCTATTCGGGTTTTTCTTATCCTGAAAGTTAGCTTTGTATGCGCTTGGATAATTTTCGTATCCGGCGCGAAGGCTGAAATTATTATTTACCCTGTATTCTCCTCCAATATGTAGGTTACCTACCGTTTTATAGGCGTTATTAATTGCTTTGTTTTCATCAACGTAATCGTAACCATCGCTACCGTTACTTAATTTAGCAGTCGAATAGTCAACAATTTCATAGTCAACGCTGATTAAACCTGATTTGCCGAAGATATAAGCTCCACTCAAAATTGTTTTAAAAGGGGTTTGTATTTCGTAATCGTAAACTCCCTGTTTATCGGGCTGGGCTGAATAGTTCTCTGTGGCACCGTCTGACAAATAAGTTATCGATGATTTCATATTGCTGTCGTACACATCGTTAAACTTGTAAAATGTTGGCGAATGAAAGGCAATTCCCAACCTTAAATTTTCAGTTGGTTTGTAAATGACCCCAACTTTAATATTATATCCAGTTCCGGTGGTTTTCAGATAAGTGCCGAAATTGAAATTGTTGAAATAGGGAATATTATCTTTTGCATCCCATTCATACAAATCGGCATTTTCCTTGAATATAACGTCGTGAATACCTACAGTTGCCCCGACATACAATTTGTGATTGAAATTCGCTGCAAACGAAACCAGGTATTCATTGATATATCCACTTTGTTCAGTGGTTTTGCGTTGCGATTGTCCATATCCATTGTCAGTTATATCGTTGAAGTATTCCTTGTTCTTATCATCATAGTTTAACAGGTAAGTATCATAAGCCAATCGTTCGTAATATGGATCCATATCGTTGGAATTAATTACCGGATTGTTTACATTATCAGTGAAATACTTTAAGAGCGAATGGGTTGCATTAGCACCTTCAGCAATCGAATTCATTGAGAAACTTCCCAATCGATTGAAGCCCAATCCAAAACTCAGGCTTACCAACCCCGACTCGCTATTATCTCCAGTTGGAATAGTGGTTACATAACCAATATTATTGATGTTGACATTGTATTTCGAATCGTTTGATTTATTTCCCAGATAAGTTCCATCGATATTTGTGTTCCCAATGGATGGCGTAAAAGTGAATTCTCCTGAACGGTAAACAGCGGCTCCGGCCGGGTTGATACTCAGCGAAGTAAAATCACCACCCAAAGCGCCAAAAGCATTACCCATGGCAGCCGAGCGGGCGGTTCCGCTGATATGATAGTTCGAATATCTCAAGGCATCTGTTAAATCCTGTGAGAAAGCAGTGCAAGCTATTAGCACTATACTAATGGTATATATTAACTTTTTCATGATTTCGATATTTATAGTTTGTTTGATTTCTGTTCTCATTCTATTCGTTTATCTTCTGTGGCCTGATCCACCGCCGCCGCCTGAACTACCGCCTGAACTACCGCTCGAAGTGCCTGAAGATCCGCCGCTGTAACTGCTGCCTGTGCTGCCTACGGAAGAAGGAGAACTGTATGAACCTCTATCGTAACTGCTGCTTGACCTTGAAGGGCTACTGCTGTAGTTGGGCGAACTCCTATAGGTTGAAGAATTTGAACCGTTGGAGTAGGACGAACTAGACCGGTAAGTTTGCCTCATACTCGAAGAACTTCTTGGTTCGCGGTAAGTAGAACCGGAATTCCCTATAGTGGCGCTTTTCATAGAGCCTCCTACGGTCGTGCGGGGACGTGTATAACTGTTATTGTTGAAATTCGCTTGATTGACAATTCTGGGTCTGTTATAACTTGGTGTATAATTCTGGTTTTGTCTGACTACACTACCCTGGTTATAGGTTCTTCCGGTAGTTGATGGTTCATAAGATCTGCGGACATTTCCTGATGTATTTGTACCCGTTCTGACCATTTGTTGGGTACGCGATTCGCCACTTCCCTGTACCTGACTGCTGATAGTACTACTTCTTCTTCCATCAGCGCTGGTGTATGATCTGCGGTTGTTTACAATCGTAGCGCTTTTGTTTTCCTGATTATTGCCTGATGGATCAATTGAACGACTTCTGGTATGTCCGTTTTCAACCCATGTATTTGGATTGGTCTTGTCGTTACTCTGAACACCTGGTTGATTTCCACTTTTTAGGTTCGATGATCGAACACTATTCGTAACATAGTTATTGCTTAATCCACTTCCACCGGGTACATTCATTTCGGTCGATCTTCTTCTTTCAACTTGACGGTTGTTGTAGTAACTGCCGCCTCCATAATAGCCGCCATAGCCGCCATAGCCTCCATAACCATAGTAACCTCCAAGGCCGAAGCCGAAGCCGTATGCAAAAGGTGAATAATAACCGTAATAGCTAGATGGATAGCCCCAGCCGCCATACCACGAATCATATCCCCAGCCGTAGCTCATTCCGTAATATCCTGAATTCCATGGTGAATAAAAGCCATAATTCCAGTCATCATAGAAGAACGGATCGTAAAAATAAGGATTGTGGAATCGACCAATGCGGTAAGCGTAATCAAGGTTGTTGTTGTCGTCGTAATAGTTGTTAATTACATATTTGACATCATCATCGTTTGAATAAGCAGTAGTGTCTGATTCAACAAGGTCCTGGTTGTCCATGTTGTACGTTTGGTCTTCCGAATTGGCATTTTTTTGTTCCGGTTGATAGATGTAATTGTTTACGGACGACGTACCATCGGCGTTTTTCTCCATCTGACTCATCACAATTCTTTTGTCCTTGCCATCCGGATTCGTAATATTAGCGGATTTTTTCTGGGCAGGAACTTCATCTACAACTGATGCGACAGGTGGTATATCTGCGGGAGAAAAATAGATGTCATCGCCATAAGTTTTGGCCATGCGAGTTCCCGTAGTACATGCACTAACCAAAATTGCAGCAATTGCGATGATTGGAAGTTTCGTTTTCATAGTATACCCTCCTTTATAATGAATAATAAATTTACTTTCTTTGTAGCCGATAAAACTAATACGAAAAAAGCAAATACCATACCAAAAGTTAAAAAATGGCAAAAGAATTGACCCCTCGTAGCGAAAATTATTCGCAGTGGTACAACGACCTGGTTATCAAAGCTGATCTTGCTGATAATTCTGCAGTCAGAGGATGTATGGTCATCAAACCTTATGGTTATGCAATCTGGGAAAAGATTCAGGCCCAACTTGACCTTATGTTCAAAGAGACCGGGCATGTAAATGCATACTTTCCTTTATTTATTCCAAAATCTTTCTTCAGTAAAGAAGCCAGTCATGTGGAAGGATTTGCCAAAGAGTGTGCCGTTGTTACTCATTACCGGCTAAAAAACGATCCAAATGGAAAAGGAATTATCGTTGATCCAGAAGCCAAGCTGGAAGAAGAGTTAATCGTCAGGCCTACTTCTGAAACAATTATTTGGAGTACTTATAAGACCTGGATTCAATCCTATCGCGATCTTCCGATCCTTATCAATCAATGGGCCAATGTGGTTCGCTGGGAAATGCGTACCCGTTTATTCCTTCGTACAGCCGAATTTTTGTGGCAGGAAGGTCATACGGCTCATGCAACAAGGGAAGAAGCATTGGTGGAAACCGAAAAAATGGTGAATGTTTACGCTACTTTTGCCGAACAATTTATGGCGCTTCCGGTGATTAAAGGCGCTAAATCGGCTAACGAACGTTTTGCCGGTGCGTTGGAGACCTATTGCATCGAAGCATTGATGCAGGATGGAAAAGCGCTGCAATCGGGTACTTCACATTTCCTTGGACAGAATTTTGCCAAGGCGTTCGACGTTCGTTTTACGAACAAAGAAGGTCGCGAAGATTTTGTTTGGGCAACTTCCTGGGGAGTTTCAACCCGTTTAATGGGAGCCTTGATCATGGCTCACTCAGACGATAACGGTTTGGTCCTTCCTCCAAAACTGGCACCTTTTCAGGTAGTTATTGTGCCTATTTATAAACAATTGGAGCAACTGGCTGCTATTTCAGAAAAGGTTGACAGCATTATCGTCAAATTAAAAGCGTTGGGCATTTCGGTAAAATACGACAACAACGATACCAAAAAGCCAGGCTGGAAATTTGCAGAATACGAATTGAAAGGGGTTCCGGTTCGTATTGCCATGGGCCCGCGCGACCTTGAAAATGGAACGGTTGAGGTTGCTCGCCGCGATACGCTTGAAAAGCAAGTGGTTCCGATTGAAAATATAGAATTGTATGTGCAGCAATTGCTGAATGACATTCAGGAAAATATTTACAACAAGGCTCTCGCTTTCCGAAACGAAAACATCAGAAAGGTTGAGACTTACGAAGAGTTCAAGGATGTACTTCAGAACAAAGGTGGATTTATTTCGGCTCACTGGGATGGTACGCCTGAAACCGAACAACTGATTAAAGATGAAACGAAAGCAACCATCCGGTGTATTCCTTTTGACCAGGTACCTGAAGAAGGCAAATGTATCTATTCGGGGAAACCATCCACCGGAAGGGTTTTGTTTGCATTAGCCTACTAAAAAAATAAAATCATAAGCATGAAAAGCAGTCAAAGTTGGCTGCTTTTCTTATTTTTATGGAATAATAAAACCCAACGAAATGGAGACGACGACTAAAACTGACAATCAACTCGATGGAATGATCCTCAAAACCAATCTGAAACAGGAAGTTTACCGAAAAACGGTTACTTCGTTTGCATTGATGAAAGAAGTTTTGAAAGAACTTGCTGAAGAATATCGCGATAAGCTGAAAGACAAAGTTGACGAGAACGTGCTTCCTGTTTATCAGGAAAAAGGAATTTTTGAAGCTGAATTCAGGATTGGAGGCGATTTGCTCATATTCAGTATGCATTCCAATGTATTTGTTTTCAATCGCGAACATCCGATCTGGAAACTCGATTACATTAAGTCTAATTCATTGAATTCGTATTGCGGCGTTTTTAATATCTACAACTTCCTGGCCGACTCGTTTAAATATAACCGGCTGGAAGATTTGGGCTATCTGATCGCACGTATTTTTGTGAACCGCGAAAATCATTTTTTTGTTGAAGGGAAGAGGCAAACGGGCGAAGTCGTTAAAGATT
>Ga0302296_1001331_pt1 | contig 17985 bp, 10 predicted proteins | sample III_Fen_N3_1_FD_194546 | JGI IMG/M metagenome (GOLD analysis project Ga0302296, IMG submission 194546) | Peat permafrost microbial communities from Stordalen Mire near Abisko, Sweden - III_Fen_N3_1 | ecosystem: Environmental > Terrestrial > Soil > Wetlands > Permafrost | place: Sweden: Abisko...
TTGCTGCATATCATTTGAATCGTTCGTTACACGATCTGCCATAATATAGTGTCCTTTGGTATCGACACCAACTTGAACATTGAATCCAGCAAATTTCCCATCTCTGCCTTTTACCAGTCTTTATAGCTTACGGAAATACAAAATGCAATCTCACATTTCACATTCAAATTTTCACTTCCCACACAATTTTTCTCCGTTATATTAATGCGAGATTAACATACTGAAATTACAAAATTGCATTCTTTAAAAACTATTATTAGTACTTATTCCGCATCCTATTTGAGCTTTTGAACGATGTACTATACCTCCGAATTAATATTGGCTTCCCTAAATTAATCTTATATTAACAATAAAGGAACGAGCATTTAAAGTAATGATAACATAAACGTTCCATGCTAAAAAAATTGCTAAAGTACATTTGTATTGTTCATCAATGGTGATGAATTAATTCAAAAATGAATGTATGAAAACTAAAACAATTTCAAAAATGATGATGATTGCTGCAGCTGCGGCAATGTCTACTTCGTCACTTTTGGCACAAGTTAATTTAGGTGCTGATTGTGGATGTCCTCCTGTTGCGTCTCGCGGGACTGCAATTAATTTGTCGACTTTAGGTAGTGCTATTACAGATACTGCTTTTGTATACTTATCTGATGGTACTCCCGATAGAACGATTGGAACCGGTCATAGTAGTCTTATGACATCGTATGTTTTAAATGGTAATACAACACTTACCTGCGATAAAAACTGGACTATCGATTCTAAAATTTATGTACCCGATGGTAAAACATTAACCATTATGCCTGGTACCCTAATAAAAGGTGCTGCTGTTTCAACAGGAGCTGACCACGCTGCTGCACTTATTATTGAAAGAGGTGGTAAAATCATAGCTGATGGAACACCAACGTGTCAGATCGTTTTTACTGCTGCTGCTGACAACCTTGATGGAAAATATCCTATCACACGTGTTGGTGACTGGGGTGGATTAGTAATATTAGGTAAATCGTTTGTAAACTTAACTAAAGCTGCAAACACGACATCAGGTACAACTACAAGATATAGTACAGGCGTTGACGGTGAAGGTTTTATCGAAGGTTTTTCTTCGTCAAATCCTCACAACCATTATGGTGGTGGTGCAACTCCCGATATACATGACAATTCAGGTATCTTACGTTACGTTTCAGTTCGTCATGCAGGTGCTGTATTGCCAGTTGTTGCAGGAACAGCTCAAGACGGTTCTAACGAATTAAACGGTATATCTTTAGGTGCTGTTGGTGATGGAACAACAATCGATCACATTGAAGTTGTCAGTGCCGCTGACGATAACATTGAATATTTTGGTGGATCAGTAAATGTTAAGAACGTTGTTACCATGTTTGGTGCTGACGATATGTTTGACTTTGACTTAGGTTATTCAGGAAAAGTTCAATTCTACACAGGTATAGCAATGGCTCCAAACGATACTACAACAAATAACACGAACATTCAAACGACAGATAACGGTATTGAAATGGATGCTGATGATGATCAAGCTCATCCAACAGGTACATTTACTGATGTAAATGGAATAACTCGTTCAAGACGTTCACATCCGATTTTCTACAACTGTACTTTTGTTGGTAATGGAAGATTCATGGGACATGCTGACAATACCGGTCCTGCTGCTATTCAAGCAAAAGAACTTACCGAAGGTGAAATTTATAACAGTGTGTTTGCAAACTTTAAATCAGGGTTACATTTAGCAACGGCTCGTTCATCTGCCGGAACTACAGGAAAACATGGTGGTGATGCTTACGATAACTGGTCTGTAGCTTCTACTCCTTACCAAAGTACTGATGGATCGGCTTCTGGACAATATGCTATTTCTGGTTCATTAATCGTTAAAAACAATACCTTTATTGGATGTACTTATCCTTTAACTGTTGGTGTATTAACTTCAGGAAAATGGAGTGCTATTGTTACTAATCATTTAGGTAGTGGTTTTACTGCAGGTTCTACTGCCGATCAAGCTCAATTCGCTGCCGATGGAAACGTTGCTGTTGCTTCTCAAGCCGGTTTTAATTTCGCTTGGGCTACTGCTTCTTCTTCTCAAGATGCTGCTGTTAATACTAATGTTATTACTACTAAATATGATATCTGCCCAACTCCTCAAATTACATCTACAATCACTGCTCCTAAAGATGGTTTCTTTACTCAGGTTTCGTATCGTGGTGCTTTCGATAAAGATAGTCCAAACTGGTTATCTCAATGGGCTTATTCAGCTTTATTACAAACAACAGCTGGTCTTCAAAACAACCCAACAGACATAAATAATGATGGAACAACTGATGTAACTGACTTTAACATCTTACTTGGTAAATTCAATCAAGTGGATAAATAGTATTTACAATATTAAAGACTAACATTATGAAAAAACTGTTATTAGGCTTAGGCCTCGTGTGTGGAGCAGCTTTTGCTCAGGCACAAACAATGTTGGATGGTGTCGTGGTTGAAAAATACCACGTTGCCACCTCAGCAGACCATGCTTTAGATGCCAATCTTCCTATTGGAGCAACAACCTATAGGGTTTACATCGACATGAAAGCAGGATTCAAATTGCAATCGGTTTATGGTGATGCAAATCACGCACTAAAATTTGCAACAACTACTTCATTTTACAATAGTAATGGAGGATCAGGTACTCCAAATGCAATGAATAACCCTTCAGGAGTTGATTTATATGATTCATGGCTTTCATTAGGAGCAGCCGCAAAAGGTAAATTGGCTGTACCACTAACTGAAAATGCTACAGGTCAAATCACTGGGACAATTGCTGCTATAACTACTACTTCTGGCACTTTAGATGCTGCAATTACTGCTTCATTTGATTCACAACCGGGTGCTAGTTCTTTTTCTATTAATGGTGATGCTTATGCTAATTCTGGAGGAGTAGTAGGCTCTGCTACTTCTAATAGCGTTCTTATTGGACAATTCACAACTGATGGAAATTTTTCGTACTCTTTAAACTTTCAATTAGGCAACACTAGTGGAGATGCAGAAGTTTATGTTGCTAGTAGCCCTAATACATTAACTGATGGTCGTTTTGGTGAATACACGGCTGCTTCATTGTCAGGGACATTTGCTCCAAATCAAGCTCCTACAGTTAGTATTTCCGCTCCAGCAGCTGGTACAAATTATACTGTTGGTGATGCTGTTACTATTACAGCAACAGCAAGCGATTTAGTTGGTTCAAATCTCTCTGTTGGTTCTATTGCTTCAGTTTCATTTTACGATGGAACTACTTTAATCAGTACCGACAATACCTCTCCTTATTCAGCTTCAATTACCGCAATAGCCTCAGGTTCTCATGTAATAACAGCTGTGGCTACCGATAACGAAGGTGCTACAACAACGTCTACTTCTGTTACTATTTCGGCAGGTCCAAATGTTGGTCCTGTATTTACAAGTCTTACAGCTCCCGCTTCGGCAATAGTTGGTGACGTTGTTACGTTATCGGCTGCTGCTACCGATGGTGACGGTGTTGCCAGTATCGAATTCTTTGTAAATGGTGTTTCTGTTGGTGTTGATAATTCTGCTCCATTTTCAGTTTCTTATACTGCCACTTTGGGTTCAAAAACAATTACAGCAAAAGCTACAGATGGAAGAACTCCTTCAGCATCGACAACCTCAACTGCAATAGTGACACTAAATGTTGTAGCAAATGAAGCTCCTTCTGTTTCTATTTCAACAGTAAAATCTACTTATAAAGTTGCTGATGTGGTAACAATTTCGACTACAGCTAACGATGCTGATGGCTCTGTTGCTAGTGTTGAATTCTTTGTAAATGGTGTTTCTGTTGGTAGCGATGCTACTTCACCATTTTCTTTCGACTGGACTGCAACCGAAGGTACAAAATCGTTAACGGCAGTTGCTACCGATAATAAAGGAGCAAAAACAACTTCGTCAATTGTTAAAATAGATGTATTTGGATCTTCTTTATATAAAATTAAAGATAGCTCTGCAGCTTGTAATGCTTCTGACTTTATAAATGTTGAAGTAAGAAGAAATTCAACCGATACTTTAAAAGGTGTAATCGGATTTGATATGGAATTAGTATACAATAAATCAAAAGTTACACCTACCGGTATTGTTAAAGTAAATACTAATTTAATTGCAGACAGCTTATGGACATCGTATGCTACAAGTTTTACTGATTCAAGCATCATTATTGGATTAAGTTTAAACTCAACAGCTCCTGCTAATACAACCTTCAATGGTGTTGGCCAATTAGTAAGCGTTGAATTCGTAAAAACAGCTAACTTCAAATCGGTTGATACTGCAACATTTTCTATTAAATTATTAGAAGAGAGTTATCCAGGCAATGTTCTTGGAAAAACAGTCAGTTCTGGTAAATTTACTACATACAAAGACACTACATTTGTTGGAAGTCTTAAATTCTGGTCAGATTATAGCCCAATCGGATATGTTGCAGGCACAAATTTAGAAACAGATATTACAGGATCAAAAGGTACAGCCGTTCAACCAAATGCCAAAGGTATTTTCTCTTATAATATCAATAATGGAGAAAAAATAGCCATTAGCCGCGATATCGACAATGTATCTGACGTTATGGATGTAATTAATGGATATGATGCTTTATTAGCCTCTAAAGTTGCTGTTAAAGACCATTCTTTTATTCCTTCTGTTTACCAAATTATAGCAATGGATGTTAACCGTGATGGGTTGGTAACATCGGGTGATGTCTCTCAAATTAATCAACGTACCGTTAAACAACATATTGGACAGTTTGCACAGGTAGGCAATCCAACAGTAGCTAAAGATTGGTTATTTGTTGATGATGACAGTGTATCTTTAGGTTTAAGCTATAGAATATCTAATACATATCCAGAAAACGATTCAAAAGGATTCTCAAATCGCAACGTACCTCATGTTGCTGACAGCTTAGGGTTAAATATCGATCATTCGAGCAATTGTCCTTCATTTACAGGTAAAACATTCAAAGGAATACTTTTAGGCGATGCAAATGGAAGCTACAAAAATTTAATGGCTTCTACATCTCTTAAATCATCTGTTGAAAATTCAACATCCGATCTAACCAGTGGCAGTGTTGTTTTTGATATGACAAAGGCTACAACTTCAAATGGATATATTGATGTTCCTGTTTATATTTCTTCAAATGTAGATATCAATTCTCTTGACTTTGCAATTAACTACAACGAAAGTAATATTTCGTTCGACCAAGTTATTGGTACTACTTCAAGTTTAAAATCTTCTGCATACTTGAATCCTGATGATAAAACAATACGATTTACTTCTTATGATTTTGCAACATTGTCTCAAACATCAGCTATCGCATCTGTCCGTTTTGCTATGAATTCCGATAAAGTTTTAAGTTCCGATTTATTGGAAACTAAGGCTTTTTTAAATGGTGAAGCTGTTAAATCTACTGTATCGTATGTCGAAGGTGGAGTTAGTAATAACAATACTACACTTGTTGTTAATGCTTATCCTAATCCTACATTAAATATCTTGAATATTAATGTTTCACAAACGGCGTCTGTTCAAATTTTCGATATGACTGGACGAATGGTTATAGAAATACCAAGCATTCTTGCTAACGAAACAAAGTTACTTAGCATTCAAAATTTAACTAATGGTATTTACACAATGAGAGTTATAAACGAAAAATCGACAGTTGTTGTTGAAGTTGTAAAAAAATAAAGATAACAAGTTTCATAATACGAAGAGCCTCTGGAAACAGTGGCTCTTTTTTATTTGGAAACTCTCATTACCGGTTCTTCTCAACTAATTATGTAGCTCAAAATAATAAACATATTTGCAATATAATAATATTGCGATTTCGTCCGTTTATCCGAAACTATTAGCCCCCCTGTCAACTGTTGTAAACTTTGTTACATACAGGATATCAAATCTTTAAATTATATATAAACACATGAAAGTAACAGGGTTCACTTTTATAAGAAATGCATTCATTTACGACTATCCCGTTGTGGAAGCAATCAAATCAATTCTTCCTCTTTGCAACGAATTTGTCGTTGCTGTTGGTCTATCGAATGATGACACTTTACAACTTATCAAACAAATAGATCCTAAAATTAGAATAATCGAAACCATTTGGGACGATAGTTTACGTGAAGGAGGTCGCACATTAGCTATCGAAACAAATAAAGCATTAGCGGCTATTTCGCCTGATACCGATTGGGCTTTTTATATTCAGGGAGACGAAGTCTTTCATGAACAATATACACAGACTGTAAAAGATAGTATGCTCAAATATAAAGATGAACCAGATATTGACGGTTTATTGTTTAATTATATCCATTTTTATGGTTCATACAACTATGTTGGTGCTTCCTCAAACTGGTATAGAAACGAGATCCGAATTATTAAAATCGGGCGTTCCATCTATTCGTATCGTGATGCACAAGGTTTTCGTAAAGACAATAATAAAAAGCTCAATGTTATTCTTATTGACGCATACATATACCATTATGGATGGATTAAAGATCCAAAGGCGATGCAACGAAAACAAGAAAGTTTTCATAAAATGTATCATGATGACAAATGGGTCGACAATAATGTTATAAAAGCCGATGAATTCGATTATGGCAAACATGTCCAAGTCTTAAACCTTTTGACTGGCACACATCCTGAAGTCATGCAAAACCGCATTCTTAATAAAAATTGGAAATTTGATTTTGATATTACTAGAAATAAGTTACCCTTAAAAGATAAAACGAAACGATTTTTAAAAACGTATCTGGGTATAGACTTAGGTTATAAAAATTATAAACAAATCAACTTTTATTAAGTGACTGTTTTTTGAATTACACAGAACAAAACGTCTGCATATTAAATTGCAGATTTAGATTGAATAGACTTTCTTTCTATGAATCAGATTCTATATGCGAAATACATTCAATTGTATTTTTTAGACAATGAGTACTGATTATATTATTTAATTCTCATAGAAAAGGGGAAAGCTATTTAGTAAAACAGCTTCCCCCTTTTTGTATAACAGAGATATTTATATTTATTTTGTTATTGTCAATTTTTCACTATAGACATTCCCTTGCTTAGTATATATTGTAACCATATATATTCCTGAACGATAATTTTGAGTCAATAATTGAACATTATTTGATTCTTGCGTAACAGATAAACAATCAATCAATGTTCCAAATATAGAATATACCATTATCTTTTCTATGGTATTGTCTGATGCTATCGAAACCGAATTTATTGCCGGATTTGGAAATATTCTACAATGTTCTGATTCTGATTCTATAGGTGAAAGTGTTGCCGCTGGTTTTAAATAACCGATATATAAATCATTGGTTTGCCAATAATCAACAGCTGATACAAATACAAAATAATTACCAGCACCCGAGACAAATGGTTGCAACATGTTTTTCGAATCTATATTAATTAATTTGTTATCAATATAATATAACTTTGTGAAGTTCTCAGATAATGAAGTTCTCGTGTAATAATAAAGTTTTTGAATCTTAGAGAACGTTAAACCTAAATAATAGGTAAGACCATCTTGTGATAAAGTACCTGGACATGCAAGAGAACCATTAGGAATGTCCAAGGTATCGGAAATGACATAATTGTCTGTTCCATTTTGTTGTAATATGATTATATTATTAGTTCCATTATACAGGAATAATTGTTTAAAATCGGGCGTAAAACTTATACCACTTTTAAATCCGATAACTTTGCTATCTATAGTTATTTCAGATGGAATACCAAAATCATCAAGTTTTGAACTTCGTTGTGCATGATACACTTTATAAGACACATTGTCGATAAAGTAAATATGTAACTCATCATTTGTAAGCCAGCACGAAAAAATGTTATTTTCATTTCCAAGAGTCAACGCCTTAGCATTCGAAAATGGTTCGTGAACAGTATTCCTTGATGCAAAATAGATATTATTTATATTGCTAATAGATTTTGTATAATAGATTCGTAATCCGTCTGACGAGATCCATGGATAAGCCTCGGCTCCTGTTGATGAATTCAATTCTGATAAAGATCTGACACTATCGGCTTTAAAGGCAACTGTATCTGCTACAACTGGTAATATATTACTTTTCAATCTCAATTGATTGATTATTTCTGTGTCTATTGGTTTGCCATTTGCATCAAATTGACAAAATGCCGATGCTTCGAACAACGACACAAAAATGAACATTGTAAATAGTTTTTTCATAGGTTTTAGTTTTTTTATTAATTTATTTTAAAAGTTGTTTTGTTCTAAACAAATATTAAACCAAACTTTTGAATCTTCTTTTATAGGTTTCCAGAAAGAGAGTCGCTTCAGCATCTTTATCCCCAATACTATTATCAGCCACACGATGGCAAACAATCTATGGTTCAGGATTCTATTTCTCTATTATTTACTAATTGGAATAATATTTGTTAAAATGTAAACGTTTTTGTAAAGTATCATTAGTAGTAATAATTTTTTTAAAAATAAAAGTTATGAGAACCATAAATTATGTATTAGCCCTGGGTTTGGTAGCTTCCGACTTAAGTTTAACATCTTGTTCAAAAGACAATACCACATCATCATCGGCAACGTCCACACAGATAGCAAATGCACAGGATAATGCCATTGCATCGCAAGCGTCCGAAAATGTGAATAACGAAATTGATGCAATATCAAATGCATCAGCTTTAAAAGATTATGTGATTGATACTAGCAATTCGCCTAAGGATAGCATTACGTGGACTAAAAATAAAGGGAAAATAGTTCATTGGTTATGTTATAACAATATTGAAAGATTAGGAAAAATTAAAAATGGTAAAATATCACTAACAATTACCTATCCAACATCGGGAGATACAACTGATGAGAAAACCTGGACAAAAATTGTAACCTTCGTCAATTATACCGATGGTGGTCGTAAAATTTCAGGTACTAAAACTATTAAATATTTAGGTAAAGATTCTATTGGTGAACCTCAATGGAATATCACTGATTCTCTAACCATTACTTTGAAAAATGGCAAAGTAATCACCTACAATTCAACCAGAGTTCGGACAATGATAACAGGTTATAAGACTCCACGCATACATGCCGACGATGTATTTAGAATCGATGGGAATGGAAGTGGAACAACTCGCAAAGGAGTTGCTTATACAACCAAAGCAATTGCCGTTGTTAAAGATTTTGGCTGCCCTTATTTCAAATCAGGAAGTGTTATCTATACGAGTGCTTACGTGTCAGACACCATTACATATAATGGTGGAAGTAGCTGTTCTCCATCAGCAACTGTTTCAATCAACAAAAAACAACAAACAATAAATGGTGACACCGAAACTAATTAACCATTATAAATAATCGAATAACTTACAAGAGGCTGTACTTCAAAATACAGCCTCTTTTTTTATATAAATTGCCTCCCGGAGGGGAAAATTGCCCCTCAAGGAGGCAATTTTGGATAGCAAAAGAGGGATCGTCAACCCTTGGAAGTGGATTGTTGTCTTTCGGTGCGGGATCGTCAGAGATTATAAATGGGATTTGGACGACTTTTACAGGATTTAAGCGGATAAAAGCCCGGTGGGATACATTGAAAATAAAATCACCATTTGATGATTTATAAATTAACTATATTTGTAAATACAAACAGATTAAAACTGTACAATACATGCTGTATTGGTATATATTGTCCAGTTTTTCATATATATAAATTAGTTAGGGGGCTATAAAAATGAGAGCGTACCGATAAACTTTAAATAATATGAAAATAGCTAAAGAATATCAAAAGGATATTTACTGCCTTGAAGGTGATTGGAATAGTGATTTGAGAAATAAAATGAGTGTTAAATCAACTTTAGTATATCTAAATGATTGTTTAAATATCAAACATATTCATAGACCTTGTGCCACAGCAGAACAGTTTAACTATTATATGACAGAGTATAATAAAAAAAGGTATAGTAAGTATTCGATTTTATATTTAGCCTTTCATGGCAATCCTAATGAAATTTTTTTAGGGAAAGATAAAATTGACCTTGATTTATTTGAAGAAACAAATTTGGGTTTGTTTAAAAATAAAATTATTCACTTTGGTAGTTGTAGCTCTTTAAATATTAGCAAAAGAAGACTTAAACAATTTGTTAAGAATACAAACGCATTATGTTTATCAGGTTACAAAACAGATATAGAATTTAATAAAAGTACTGTTCTTGATATCTTATACTTTGAAAAATTGGGATGTTATAAAGATATACGCTGTGTTGAACGAGATATGAATAAAGAATATAGAGAATTGGTTAAAACGTTGGAGTTTACCATGATTTATGATTAAATAAATTACAGCCCCCTAACCGAGTAGCCAGCCCCGCCAGCAAATTCTGGCAGAAAGAGGCTATTACACTACCGAACAAATACACAAATTTTCAGATTCTATCGCTGAAGAAATAATACAAGCCCGATATTCAGAAAATATCGGTGGAAAAGATTTCACTTTATTTGATTATTTCTGAATAAACATCAAATGGTTTACCATCGGAAAGCCCCTGCAACCTGATTACAAGCTGTCCGTTTTGAATGCGTGAGAACTGCCCCGATAGCGGTACAGCGGTAAACGGTTGCCACATTGGAGTGTTCGAAAACAGGGGTGCCTCAGCGTTATACGTCTTGGGCGAAATATAATCGAGATTCAGGATGTTGGCTGCCTGATTGAGTTCCTCTGAGTAATTGTTGCGGGTTCGGATATCAAGTACACCATCAAATTGAGCCGACTGGTATATGAGTTTACGATTTAGAACATAAACAGTTTTAACTTCCATCGGGGGAACATATAAAACGGTACCGTGATTAAAAAACGGTGTCCCATCTACAACCAACAGAGGGTTTTTCCCGATAAACCCGCGAGCATTATAGTCGGATATCCGGACGGACTTATACTTTCTCTTCTTTATAACATAGACCGAAGGCAAGAGTTCGTGAATATACTCCTCGATGCTGGGCAGATTGATGAACTTATCGAAATCGAGTTTTTCGTCCCATGAACCATAAAAAGGGATTTTGTCTTCTGCCATTGGTTTTGACGCTGTGTTGAAAGCATCGTCAAGCTGAACATTTACCATGAGCGACTGAATGTAGGTTTCCAGAGAGTTCTCGGGAATGTATGTTTTTTGCGATATGGTTGCAAACCTTGGGAAAAATTCGTCCTGAAGTTTTATCGAGATAGCCGACGAAGTATCGGTAGGAGTAAAGATCAGGCTGGAGTTAGACGATTGATCGCCCATGTCAAGACTGAAACTGCTGTCGGGTTCTATGGTAGCCACCTTCATACTTGAAATGGAGCGGGGGACTGTTACAAGAATATGCTTTGGCATGATAGCTTCTGCCTTGAGGCTGACTTTTCCAAACAAAATATCTGATGTGAGTTCGGGTCGATATACGAACACCGTGGGCATGGAAACAGAACCTCCGGGCATGTAGGTGTCGAAGAATTTGCCGTGATCGGCACGGAATGCCGAAGCAACTATAAACGAATTTGATGCAAGAGTTCCATTACTGCTATATTGTATGGTTTTTCCTGTGGTGCTCACCGAGATATGTATGCCTCGTACTGAATCGGAAACCAGAGTGGGGCTTTCATCGCCACGGGCAGATACAGACAGCACATTTTTCATCCCTCGCAGAGGTACAACCAGAGTGCTGTCGTTTATTCTCTTTATATTCTTACCCTGAAATTCGTTATCGAATGCAGATTTCACGGTGAGTGAATCTATCAATGTACCGTCGTATATGTTTATGTACAAGCTATCGTTGCCGAAATGATATTTATATGCAACACTTGTTGTTTTTGCCGGGTCGGATGTTTTTTCTATAGAGATTATCTTGAACGGATTTATGAGCCTTATTTTCTTTACAATAAAAGAGTTTTCTCCAAAGTTTTTCTGGTAATTGGTGTAGGCACGCAGGTAATAATAATCAGTCTCGATATTTTTGGGTAACCTCAGTTGAACAGAGCCCTTGCCCTCGCTAAGTAAGGCCTTCTCCTGTATTAATGGTGTACCGTTTGCGGAATAAAGTTCTATGTAGGCAACGGCACTGAAGGTTATGGGCAACTGATAGTATCCGTCGATTGTGACAAGTGAAACGAGTATCTTATCACCCGGAATATATACATCGCGATCGGTGGCAAGCCAGGTACGTTCATACAAAGTGTTGTTATTCGGGTAACCTTGCCCTTGCTGGGCTGCCATATCGAACGAAAGGATGGTTAGAACAACAGCAACAACAATGTGCCTTACAAGGTAAGGATATACAGTAACATTCATGGTTATTTGCATTTTCGGGTTCATATCATACATTCTTATTTTTTCTCCACCCACCATGCTGGAGGAGTGGCAGGTGAGCCTGTCGCAGTGCAATCGAAGCAGGGTATAGCGGTTGCAAACCGTACAAATGGACCATTTAACTCCTGAACGGTATCCATCACAATCATTGATGCAGCAAACAATTCTCTATCTTTTTCCTGAGATGCCCCCATACTGACTTCTTTTAATACGCAGTATTCCATACCAGAGGAAATCATCAAATCACGGGGTAGGTCTGATCTATCAATATATATTCGTTTCGACTTCAGCGACGATACCTGGAAGTTGCCGATAACAGGAGCACTTGCACTGGTGATATTGCCGGTCATATTTGCTGGAATAGGGTCAAAAAGCGAACCACCCGACTCATTGGTCTTTTTCACATAATCAAGGTATTCATACGAACTTCTTGAAATACTTAATTGTTCAACCAGAATGCTATAGCGGTAAAAGAGTTTGGGGCTCGATACAGGTATATACAGTAATTTGAAACGATCAAATCGGTTTTGCGAAAAAAGCTCGGTAGTCCCCAACTCCAATTCATCTTTTGTTGTAGCGTAACAAATTTCCTTGTTCACCGATTTTGCTGAGCTAAATATTGGTGAACGAAATTTCCAGGTCTCGGTCAATCGCCATACATAATATTTCGAAGCAAAGTCTGACGCTTCAGTTGAAATAAGAAGATTAACACCCTTAAGGTCACTTTTTACCTCGAAAGCAATATCGGTAATAGTGCTCGATGGGAGTAGTTTTTCCATTGTCGATTTGAACACATTCCCCTCGTGTTTAACCACAAGCTGGTATGAGACACCTTGAGTAACAGGAAACATGGTTTGCGTATAAGTGTAGGTGCCTTTATCTTTTTCTGTAAGATTGTATGTCTGCCCGTCGGATGTCTGGATAAAGACATCTGCACCCGAAATTAATTCTGTTTTATAAGTTCCCACTTTACTTGAATACGAGAGATAAATCAACGGGGGAGTTCCATCATCGGTGAGAGTGCCTTCTATCACAACAACACGATCATACTTACTGATTTCAGGATAATATGGCTTCACACATGTCGATAGAGCCAGAAGCATGGAAATGTATAAAAACAGTTGTTTTATCATCATGATCGTTAAAATTTAATATTATACGAAACAGTGAGGAGCGGATGGGGGAAAATAGACATCTGGTAGCCATTCAAACCACCTTGTTCGTTTGGCTTGAAGTAAACCGAGTAAACATTGTCTCTGCCAGTAAGATTATAAACTGATACCGACCAGTAACTATGTGCTATTTTCTTGCTCTTGAGGTTACTTTCTATGTTTATTGACAAGTCACAGCGGAAGTAATCCGGTACACGGTATTCATTGCGATCGGAGTAGTAGAGCAATGTCTTGCCCTTGAAACTGTACGATGCCACGGGATAGGTGATCGGGCGACCTGTGCTGTAGGTAACACTGGTAGAGAAACTCAACCGCCGATTCAGCTTGTAGTTTGCCACGAAGTTAATATCATGAGGCTTATCGTAATTCGACGGGTAGAACCGCCCTCCGTTCACTTGATCTTCCTGATATTGACTATCCATCTTGATGAAACTCCTCGAATAAGTGTAGCCTATCCATCCCGTAAGATTACCCACTACCTTGCGAACGAAGAATTCTATCCCGTACGCTTTTTGCAGACCTTGCAAAATATCCGTTTCGATACTTTGATTTGTCAGGAGTTGTGCCCCGCCTTTGAAGTCCATGACATCTTGTACCCGTTTGTAATATGCCTCTATTGATGTCTCAAAGGTGTTGTCTTTTATATTGTGGTAATAGCCCAGTGAAAAGATATTGGCACGTTGTGGTCTGATGTGTTCCCCGCTCAATGTCCACGAGTCGGTGGGCGAAACAGCAGCCGAGTTTGAAAGCATGTGTAGGTTCTGGGTCATACGGTTGTAACTTGCCTTGATTGAGTTTACACCTCCAAGCTTATATCTGAGAGATAGCCTTGGCTCCAGTGCAAAATATGCCTTGGCAATGTCAAAACTGCCATAATGCACAGTATCAATGAGTGTCGTGCTCGAAAGTGGGAGCCCCGAAGCATATTCATATACATCACGTTTTCCCACCGATAGAAATGCATCAGCCCTAATACCAGCGTACACCAGTAATCTGTCTGTCACATTCCATTCGTCATCTGCAAAAGTCGAAAAATCAAGTGCATTATCGTGTTTTGTCTCGGTTGCTTCTACCATCGACTGATCGCCTACCGGATGCATGGCACTGGGGGTCAACGCGTAATGATCGGCATCAAGCCCGAACGAAACCTTGTGGTTAGTCTGTGGCGAATAGTTGAATTTTGTTTTCGCACTCACATACTGTATGTTATAATCTAGCTTGAATGCCGTGAGGGGAGTGGTTTGACTCTCGATTGAATACCAGTAGTTGCTGTATGCCAGCGTATTTTCCTGCGACAATTCACTATTATAAATATGTGTCCACTGTAAACTAGAGCAGGTATTTTTGTAATTGTACGAAGTGTCGGAGTTGAGCCTGAACTTATCTCCGCTATGGTATATTGACAATTTCAACTTGTTGTTTTTATTTATTGAATGGACTATTTTCACGTTGCCATCCCAGAATGATGCCGAACTGTTGCTCAATCTTGTATCGTGTATCTTCTTGAGAAGCCAGTCAGAGTAGGTTGTACGGGCTGCTATAAGGATGGTGGTGCGATCGTTTAATATCGGACCTTCCACATACACTCTGCCGGTAATAGGGCTCACACCCAGAGTAGCAGAAAATTTATCTTTGTTGCCGTTGCGGGAGGTGACGTCCAGTACCGACGACGCACGACCTCCGAATTTGGCAGGGACTCCACTCTTGTAGAGCATGAAATCATCGACCACATCCTGATTGAAAACCGAAAAGAAACCGAATAAGTGCGAAGAATTGAAAATTGGAGCTCCATCTAACAAGATAAGATTCTGATCAACCCCGCCGCCACGGACATTGAAACCACTGGCACACTCTCCGACAGTTTGTACACCGGGGAGCATTGTTGCGGTCTTCACTATATCAACCTCTCCCAATGCCGACGGAAGAGCCCTGATAGTCTTCATTTCCATGTTCTCCATCCCCATCTGTACACTCTGAATCTTGTTTATTTGATTTGCGATAACGCTCACCTCATCAATAGCCGTCGATTGGTTCTTGAGTTCAACATTCACCTTACCATTGGCAAACAAATTCACTCCCAGTTTCTTCTCTTCCGTTCCCATCGAACGGATTATAATGTTATGGCGTCCCTGTGGAAGATCTAGCAGAAAATCACCGTTCACATCGGCCATTACTCCCGTATTCAACCCCTCGACAATAACAATTGCCCCCACTACCGGTTCGCCCGACACAGCCTCAACAATATGTCCCGAGAGTACGGCACGGCGTTTATCTGTTTTGTCAGTTGGGATGCCGAATGTATAGTTCTGCGATTTCTTTTTCTGCAGATTTTTGGTTTCAGAAAGAAATTCAATAGTTTTCGGTGTTTCTACCTTCGGGGTGGTCAATACCTCCGAGAAATATTGTGGAATATTGTCGTAAATTGCATAATCGTTAAGCACAACCAGCAACTCGGGGCTATAAGCGTAAAACGAGAACTTTGTACCTGTAAAACTTGCCCGTAACACATCTCCTAGATACATCGGAACCCGTTCTTGTTTGATGACCAGACTGTCGGACAAGGGTGAATTCGACATAAGTTTGATGCCTAAATCACTCCCAACAGCTTTGGCAAAATCGGGATATTTCATCCTGTTGTAATTTTTTTGAAGAAGCAAGCTGTCCGACTGTGGAAAACAAGTAACGGCTGTACCCAGAAAGAGGGCAATGAACAATGTGAGACGTATGTACATTACTGGGTGGATAATGAGTTTATAAACTCGATTAATTTCACGATATCACCCGAGTTGAGTAATACCAGGGTACTGATATTATTTTCTTCGACAAAAGTGTTGATTTTGTCTTTCCACTGAGGGAATGCTTCGATCAAACTGCCGACACGACGTATCTGCGATAACTTTCCTTCTTTCTGAAAGAAGAACCGCTCTTCATCGTCAAAAAATTTCTGATTACTGCGTTCCACAATGTTCGATGTGTATCTGCACAACAGCGACACAGGTTTTTCTATCAAATAATGGTAATAGCCCTGTGGAACCTCATCACTTTTATCGTCTTTTGTAGTCTGGTAAAAGATGAAATGCTCCCGTTTAACAGAAATATCAGAAGCCACAGTACCACGTGTGTTGCCGGTATGCTTTATATTGATGAATATCTCGGGATAAATAACGGGAACTAGGTTGACTAATAATATACCTTCTTTGGTATATCTTGGTATCACCATCAGATCGCTGGCACAGTCGTACTTGAGTTCCGATACCTGATACATCTTCCCTTTATACAACACTTCTGCACTGTTCCAGATATCTGTAGCCCAAAATGGTGACCCGACAATACCTACATAGTTTTTAATGTATGGCGTTGCTACAACAAAATCGCTTTCGTTAGCCGTTTGGAATTGCCCTTTCTCGAATTTTAGTTTACGGTCTACTGTTTCTTGTGCCGATTGCCCATAAACCAAAACAGGTAACAGTAGCAAAGAAAGTATTTTAAGCATATATCATCGTATGATTTTTGTTAACAAAAGTAAACTAAACGTAAAACAAATTGCAACAAAAAAAGGCTCTTTTATCCATTGATACAAATATATTCCATACTTGAACAGTTTTTCATACATATATGTTCGTCTGTAAACCTTTATCCATCTTAAACATTGATCCACGATTGTCACAAAGGTTTATTACAACAATCTTTCATTGCCATCAACTCTAGCTCTCGAACTAATGTTTAATACATTTTCATTGCAGTCTGCTTTAGCTGATAGACCCAATGTAAAATTGCATATATATTGCCGTCTGCTTCACAGACTGTGTGAAAACTCCATTTCGGATTATTTTTTCCATTTTGAATTATTTTCAAATAACTTTGGGTTACATCGAATTTTCGTCAATAATTCATTCTAATAACCTTGCAATCGACGTCCTCTGTCTTCTTTAAATCAGCAATAGTTCTTTTTACTAAACTACTGCCCATTTGAAATCATTCATTTTGATTGTCAAATCGGTTAATGGAGAACTATTCAGTAACCGTTTAAGATTATATGCCGTTGTATAATAGTCAAATTCTATTTGTGCTTTAATTTTCCCTCTCAAAAGAAGATTAAATTTACCCATCAAATATTTGATTGTCCCAAAGCTGTGTTCTACAACGCATTTCCGTTCATTTATTTTTTTCTTTGCATATTCTCCTGCTATCTTTTCTTTGTATTGCTCTATTTTTTCTTGATTACTATTCCGTTTTACTATTCTTCCTGTTTTTGATGTTGTACATCGGTTCCGAATTGAGCATTTTTCGCATTCGTGGCATTTATATATATTGTAAAAAATATCTTTTATTTTTGCATTTGATGCGAGTAATTTAAGTTGCCTGCCTTGAGAACATAAATAAGTATCAGTCTCTTTGTTGTATTGGAAGCTAATTCCTCCCTTTTCTTGTTGTTCTCTTTTTGTTTCGATTAGGGGAACGTAAC
>Ga0302296_1001333_pt1 | contig 17973 bp, 13 predicted proteins | sample III_Fen_N3_1_FD_194546 | JGI IMG/M metagenome (GOLD analysis project Ga0302296, IMG submission 194546) | Peat permafrost microbial communities from Stordalen Mire near Abisko, Sweden - III_Fen_N3_1 | ecosystem: Environmental > Terrestrial > Soil > Wetlands > Permafrost | place: Sweden: Abisko...
TACGTTTAAAACTCCAATTCAGGAGGAAAATGCTACAGCTTACTATTTGCATAGCAACCAGAACCCACGTATAAAAGCAACACTTTTTGCGCAGAATTATTTTTCGGCAGATGCGTCTGTTTTCTGTCTTGTAGGTTTCGGAATGGGTTATGAAGCCTGTGAACTCATTGAAAAAGGCTGCAGATGCATACCTGTTCAGGTCTATGAACCGGATATAAACGTGCTGGTACTTGCTCTTTTATATAACGATTTCAGCGAAATTCTTGGAAAACAACTTTTTATACATTTTGATCCCGATCTGACAGGTCTGGCAGATGGACTGAAAACAGAGGGCAGCAGACTTGTTATTCATAAACCCTCGCTGAATCAGATTACCAATACCAAACTCAGAGGAATTTTTAACAACTTTTTTATTGAAGAAAGTTCCCAGAGAAATGCGAAAGATTTATTGGAGATTAATTTTCACAGTAACCTGGCTAAAATAGGAAATAAAAATATTTCACTTTTAATATCCAAAGAAGATCTGGATTTTTCGGGAAAAGATCTTTACATTGTGGCGGCAGGGCCATCGCTTGACAAAAATGTGGAACTTTTACGGAAAAAACCGGCTAATGGTGTGATACTTGCGGCAGGAACCGTATTTTATAAATTAATGAAGCTGGGAATCAGACCGGATTATATTATAGTAACAGATCCAAACAACCGCATCATACGCCAGATACGAGGCAATGAAAATACACAGGTACCGATGCTTTTACTTTCAACCGGAAATCATCAGTTTACCAAGCTATATCAGGGACCAATTCTGATTATGTTTCAGAAAGACTTTCCTCTCTCAGAAAAATATGTTTATTCACGCACTTCAAAACCACTCCTGCTTGAAACAGGCGGTTCTGTTGTTACCACTGCCCTTGATCTTGGAATCCGACTGATGGCAAAAAGGATTATATTCCTTGGTCTGGATCTGGCTTTTACAGACAATTTAGCCCACGCAACAGACACTTCCAGCATCCTTGCTACAGATCCTAAAAATCTTACCCAGGTTCCTTCTTTTGATGGAAAGACTGTTTTCACGGATGGTAAATTTACCTTGTACAGAGAATTTATCAAAGCAAGAATCAAAAAAACAGATGCAGAAAGTATTACGTTCATTAACGCAACAGAGGGTGGAAGCTATATCGAGGGCATGAGACATAAAAAACTGAAGGATGTCATTGAGAACTGACGGGGGACCAGATATGGACAAGATACTAGCAATTATACCTGCAAGAAGTGGGTCGAAAAGCGTGAAGCATAAAAACATCAGGCTGATGAATGGAAAACCCATGATTGCTTATTCCATAGAACACGCATTGCAGTCACAATATATAAATCGTATTATTGTAAGCACCGACAGCCAGGAATATGCAGAGATTGCAAGACAATTCGGAGCAGAAACTCCTTTTATAAGACCTGAGATATATGCTACAGACACAGCACTTGATATAGATGTTTTCCGCCATGCTCTGTCTTTTTTAGAGGAAACGGAAAACTATATTCCGGATATTATCGTACAGCTTCGGCCCACATATCCAATCCGCAATATAGAGGACCTGGATAAAATGATTTCTATTATTTTACAGGACCGCTCCATAGACAGTGTCCGCTCCATGGCACCTGCCAGTGAAGTTGCCCATAAAATGTGGTATCAGAATGAAGATGGAACTGTCAGACCGATTTTGACCGATATTCCGGAAGCATATAATATGCCAAGGCAGTCGCTTCCAAGAATTCTATATCAGAATGCCAATGTAGATGTGATTCGCACAGAGGTTATAACGAAGGAAAATTCTATGTCCGGCAAAAAAATTGTGGGATATGAAATGAAAGATAATTTCGATATAGATACGGAAGAGGAATTTCAAAGAGCAGAAGAATATCAGAAGATTCTAAAAGGAAATAATCGCTTTGTGTTTGACATTGATGGGGTTATTGCTATAAAGAGAGAGGACCTGGATTATGCCCAGGCACTTCCTAATCAAAAAATGATAGATATCATTAATCGACTTTTTGATATGGGAAATGAAATCATTCTTTTTACGGCAAGAGGATATGTTACGGGTATCGACTGGTATCCCATAACAAAAAAACAGATGGACGACTGGGGAGTAAAGTATCACCAGCTTCATATGGGAAAACCAAATGCTGATTATTATGTAGATGACAAAAACCTCACTCTGGATTTTTTATATAGGGAATTTGGAACAAAATAATACAAAACTCATAAAAATAGAACTCATAAAAATAGAATTCATAAAAAATAAAACCCATAAAAAAGTCCGTACCCTGAAACTGGAATTGTTTCATCGTGCGGACTTTTTAGCAGTAACTATTGAACATCATACCACTGTAGGTACTGGAAGTGTAGGGACTTGAAAAATTCTTTCCAGGATTCTTGTATGCTACAATGGTTTTTTTAACATAATTCATGGGATCAAGTGATACCTGATTGGTTTTACGAACCAGTGAATTGGTAAAGTTTTTGATAGAACCTAACGCTTCTTTTCCATTTCCTTCTTCTACACTGCTTGTCAGAAGGTCTTTATTCACATCGATAGTACCGTCATCGTTAATATTTAAACCGGCACTCTGAAGGTCACTCTTATAATAGGAAGAAATGCTTTTCATTTCACTAATCAGCTGACCGCCCTTTGGCTGGGTTTCCACATATTGGTTTGCTGCCGTAATAAAAGAATTATACCCTGTTATCAGATGACTTACATTCTCGGTCAAAGATTCGGTATCGGTTTTTAATCCAATAGTAGCTGAATCTTCTGAATCTGAGCTGATTCCGTTCAAATTGATTTCATATGTCTTTTCTACCGTAAAATTGTTGGAAGAGGCGGTTCGACTCTGACCATTTAAGGAAAATTGAGCATTGTTTGCAAATCTGGTGGTATCAGCAATTCCAAAATAATCCACACTTCCGGCAGTCTTGCTGGTTCTTTCGTCACTGATAGTAAAGAGACTGGTTTTATCATCAGGAAGACCGGTAGCATTAGACATGAGCTTTAATGCACTGTTTCCACTTCCGTCTTCTAAAACTGAAGCCGTAATGCCAATGTTGGATTTGTTGATCAGTCTGGATAATTTATCCTGAGTATTTTTATTGGTATCTCCGTTAGCTACAGAGAATTGGAATTCATAATTCAAATCATTTACACCCACGTCAAAGGAATAATCCCCTGGGGTCATGGAAGATTTGGAGGAGGGAAGATAATCTCCAGTATTAACCTGAGGTCCGGCCAGTTTCTGAACGCTGATTTCAAAGCTTGGTACATCTGCACTGTTATCTTCAGAATTATTATCACCCACGTACTTGGCACTGGCGATGGAATCATTACTGGAATAAGCAACTTTCTTATTCAGCATGCTTTCTTCATCGATGCCACCCAGTGATGCGATAACATTATACAGACCACGGGATTCTTCTTTTATGGATACAGCAAACTTCTGGGATTCCTTGCTGGTATCAGGAATCGTCAGAGGAGCATCTTTATTCATTTTAACAATGGAATTGTAAACACTTCGAAGTTCACTCTTCTTATGGGTATCAAAAGGAGTGGTGCCTTTAGGCGCATATGTGGTTAGATAAGTATTATAGACGTTGTTTAATGCAAAGTTGTTCATTGCCATAAATGCCCCTCCTTTCATCCTTGAAATCATACAATCAACAAAATCAGTTTTGTTGTGAGCCAGCCATCTTAACGGATATAACATGGCTTTCTCTTGTACGGGCACAGAAATCCTATTTTTATACATAAATCATAACACATCCTATTAAATAAAGACAAGGACTTTTACAAAAAAAGCTCATATAAATGGGGTTTTATGGCCTTTTTCTATAAAAACCAGTAGTTGACTATAAAAAAATGTGATATACTTCTTTTACAAATCGCAATTATGTAAAAATGTATGTAAAAACTTAGAAAAAACTTCGAAAAAACAGATTGACGCGGTCGAAGGTGTGTGGTATATTTACTAGGCGAGATGAGATTTAGGTCTTTTTTTTATGCTCAAAATCCGGGTTAATTTAGAGACTAATCAAATGAATAAATATAGAAAAACAATGCACGTGGAGGTGGAATTATGCGTACAAAAATTACTTTAGCATGTACAGAATGTAAACAACGTAACTACAATATGACGAAGGACAAGAAGGCACATCCAGATAGAATGGAAACAAAAAAATATTGTAGATTCTGCAAGACTCACACATTACACAAAGAAACCAAATAATTGTATTTTATTCGTGTTTGAAAGGAGTATTTAATGGGAGAAACAACTAGTACAGAAAAAGCACCTAAAAAACATTTTTTTAAAGGTGTTAAGACTGAATTTAACAAGATTTCCTGGCCTGACAAAGAAACGATTACGAAACAAACGGTTGCAGTACTTGGCATTTCGGTTGTAGTAGGACTTATTATTACCTTTATTGACACAATTATTCAATTTGGTATTAAGTTCTTAGCGATGTAAGAGTGAGGGTGGTCATATGGCAGAAGCAAAATGGTATGTAGTACATACCTACTCAGGGTATGAGAATAAGGTGAAAGCCAATATTGATAAGACAATAGAGAACAGACACCTTGAGGAGGATATCTTAGAAGTAAGAGTCCCACTGCAGGAAGTCATTGAAGTAAAGAACGGCACAAGAAAAGCTGTTCAGAAAAAAATGTTCCCTGGGTATGTCCTGATCAATATGGTGATGAATGACGACACCTGGTATGTTGTTAGAAACACAAGAGGTGTTACTGGTTTTGTTGGACCGGGAAGCAAACCTGTTCCTCTATCAGAGGCAGAGATGAAGCCACTTGGTATTAAAATGGAAAACGTCAGCATCGACTTCAAAGAAGGCGATACGATTTCCGTAGTAGCCGGAGTTTGGAAAGACACCATTGGTGCTGTTCAGAGAATTGACTTCGGTAAACAGACGGCTACAATCAATGTTGAACTTTTCGGCAGAGAAACACCTGTTGAAATCAGCTTTGAAGAAGTCAGACGTTTGTAAAAAAGATTGTAAGAAACTTGTTGTTGAATTCATAGGAGCAATCCGTTGAAGAAGTGGGAGCAACGTTCGAAAACAGTACCTATTTATAAATGAATAAATTCATAAATGAATATTTTCATTATGCGATGGCAGCTTCCAATACTGCCGGGAGGATACGTTTCGTACAATGCGCCGTACCACAATATATTTTGGAGGTGCCTAAAATGGCTAAAAAAGTACTCGGTTATGTAAAGTTACAAATTCCTGCTGGTAAAGCAACACCAGCACCACCAGTTGGACCAGCTCTTGGTCAGCGTGGTGTTAATATCGTTGAATTTACAAAACAGTTCAACGCGAGAACAGCAGATAAAGGTGATGTAATCATCCCTGTTGTTATCACTGTATACGCTGATAGAAGTTTCAGTTTTGTTACAAAAACTCCACCTGCAGCAATTCTTCTTAAAAAAGCTTGTAATTTAAAATCAGGATCTGCAACACCTAACAAAACGAAAGTTGCAACCATCTCAAAAGCTAAACTCAGAGAACTTGCTGAACTGAAAATGCCTGATTTAAATGCAGCTAGTATTGAAGCAGCTATGAGTATGCTTGCTGGTACAGCTAGAAGTATGGGAATTACTGTAGAAGACTAATTAATATTGTATAGCGTGGGAGATGACTTTGCTGTTACTGATATTTTATCAGTGATGACGGGTATCGCTTAACCACCCAGGAGGAAAACAAAAATGAAACATGGTAAAAAATATATCGAAGCTGCAAAATTAGTAAATCGCGCAGTTCAATACGATCCAGCTGAAGCTATTGCTTTAGTTAAAAAAACAGCAGTTGCCAAATTTGACGAAACTGTTGAAGTTCATATCAGAACCGGTTGTGACGGACGTCACGCTGAACAGCAGATCCGTGGTGCAGTAGTGTTACCAAACGGAACTGGTAAAACTGTTAAAGTTTTGGTTTTTGCTAAAGGCGAAAAAGTTGCAGAAGCAGAAGCTGCTGGAGCAGATTTCGTTGGCGGTGAAGAATTAATTCCAAGAATTCAGAATGATGGCTGGTTAGATTTCGACGTTGTTGTTGCTACACCAGATATGATGGGTGTTGTTGGTCGTCTTGGTAAAGTACTTGGTCCTAAAGGTTTAATGCCTAACCCTAAAGCAGGTACCGTAACAATGGACGTTGCAAGAGCAATTACAGAAATCAAAGCAGGTAAGATAGAATACAGATTGGATAAAACCAATATCGTACATGTTCCTGTTGGTAAAGCTTCTTTCGAAGAAGCGAAATTACAGGAAAACTTCAAAGCAATCATGGATGCTATTGTTAAAGCAAAACCTAGCGCATTAAAAGGACAGTATATTAAAAGCGTAACAATCGCTTCTACTATGGGACCTGGCGTTAGATTAAGCGTTGCGAAATTTATGTAATCAAAACAGGTGAAAGCCTTTGGGGAAGAGAATGAGAAATCATTCTCTTTTTTTGACCAGTAAAACTTTATATGGATTCCGCTTATCAAATCTAATTGACAGGAAACGAAAGCCTAATCATACTTGCATTCACCTATTACTGTGGTATGATTAAAAAGGGTGATGCTTATGGGAAACAAAAAAAGAATCGGTGAAAACAAGGCAGTGATTTTTATAAAGGCGTTTTTCCTTGTTATGGTTATGGGATTAATAGCCATTCTGATTTTGATGTTTATTCAAAAAGAAAAAGAACTTAGCGATACAGAAGCTTCGGAAAATGTAAACTCTAATTTTGATATAGTCAGTACAGAAGCAACAGAATCTGCAACGGTTAATGCGGATGGTTCTAAAACTGATGCATCAGATCTGCTAACACAGGACTCTTCGGATACGTCGGATTCTTCTGGCACATCGGAAGCCACAAACACGTCGGATTCTTCTGGCGCATCGGATGCCACAAACACGTCGAATTCCTCGGGTGCAACAAGCTCTTCGGACAAATCGAATTCTTCAGATGCAACGGAAGAAGTTGGCAAAACATATACCAAGGAAGCGGTAGATAAAACTCAGGTTACGATGCTTTTTGGCGGCGATATCCTGTTTGATGATAATTACAGTGCCATGATTTCCTTGAAAAAAAGAGAAAACAAGGTTGCGGATTGCTTTTCGACAGACCTTTTGGAAGTTATGAAACAGGCTGATATTTTTATGGTGAATAATGAATTTCCTTATACTGACAGAGGGGAACCTACTCAGGGAAAAACGTTTACTTTTAGATCGTTGCCGGAAAATGCAGGATATTTGTCTGATATGGGAATAGATATTGTGACGATTGCTAATAATCATGCTTACGATTATGGAAAAACCGGATTGCTTGATACCATACATACTCTTAATTCTTATAAAATACCTTTTGTGGGCGCAGGAAGTAATCTGGACGAAGCCAGTGAACCGGCATATTTTAAGATAAATAACATGACCATAGCGATTATTGGGACTACTCAGATGGAACGACTTGCAAATCCTGACACAAAAGGTGCAACAGCAACAGAGCCCGGAGTTTTTCGGTGTATGGAGATAGATAAACTTCTGGAGACAATAAAGGAAGCAAAAGAAAAAAGTGATTTCGTGGTGGTTTATGTACATTGGGGAACTGAGAATTTGCCGGACGTGGATTGGGGACAGAAACTTCAGGTAAATAAAATTGTGGAAGCAGGAGCTGATCTGATTGTAGGAGCTCACGCCCATGTTTTGCAGGAAGTGGATTATATAGAAGGAACACCGGTGGCTTATGGGTTGGGAAATTTCTGGTTTAACTCAAAAGCGGTAGATACTGGTTTGCTTGAAGTGACGCTTTCCAACAATGGAAAGGTAACCTGCAAATTTATTCCCTGCAGGCAGGAAAACTGCAAGACTACGATGCTTAAAGGTGCTGAAAAAACAGCATTACTTGATTACATGGATGAGCTATCGCCAAATGTTAATTTAGATTCAGATGGAATTTTTAGTTATCCATGAATTTCCAGGTAAAACTGTTGACAGGGGTATATTTCTATGGTAATCTTTAAAAGGTCGTAACGACCATGCCGAAGACAGTAGGTGCTTGGAAATATCCGGGCCTAAAGTAACGCCTACCGAGGAAAGTCAGTAAAAGTAATTTTATTGATATGAGTGAACAACTCAGATAAAGAATGAATACTAAATTCGCTTTATTACCTTCCTGTCTTTGAGAGGAAGGTTTTTTTTCGAGTTGACTGCCATTGCAGACAATCTCATTCGGCAATAAATCTATAAGGAGGTATATCGAAAAATGGCAAAAGTTGAATTAAAACAACCAATCGTAGCAGAGATTTCAGAAGCAATAAAAGGCGTTCAAGGCGCAGTACTTGTTGACTATCGTGGACTTACTGTTGAACAGGATACTGAATTACGTAAACAGCTCCGTGCAGAAGGAATTACATATAAAGTATATAAAAATACTTTAATGAATTTCGCTTTTAAAGGAACTGATTTAGAAAAACTTGTTCCTTATTTAGAAGGACCCAGCGCACTTGCAATTTCACTTACAGATGCAACAGCACCTGCAAGAGTATTGTGCAAATTTGCAAAGACAGCTCCTAAGTTAGAAGTAAAAGGCGGTTTAGTTGAAGGCACTGTATTCGACGCTAACGGAATTGCAGCAGTTGCAGTAATCCCATCAAGAGACGAACTTATTTCCAAATTACTTGGAAGTTTACAGGCACCTATCACAAACTTCGCACGTGTTATCAACCAGATCGCAGAGAAAAATGGCGGCGTTTCTGTAACAGAATAATCAGCGAATCGGCATAAGCCGGCTCAACCATGATTGTCAGTAAAAAGAAGACAACTTGGCAACAAAAAAACATATTATGAAAATATCATTGGAGGTAATTTAAAATGGCAAAATTAACAGCTCAAGAACTTATTGAAGCAATTAAAGAATTAACAGTATTAGAATTAAACGACTTAGTAAAAGCATGTGAAGCAGAATTCGGTGTTTCAGCAGCAGCAGGCGTTGCAGTAGCAGCAGCAGGCCCAGCAGTTGAAGTTGAAGAAAAAACAGAATTCGACGTTGAATTAACAGAAGTTGGAACTGAAAAAGTTAAAGTTATCAAAGTTGTTCGTGAAATCACAGGCCTTGGCTTAAAAGAAGCTAAAGATTTAGTTGATGGAGCTCCTAAAGTAGTTAAAGAAGCAGCAGCTAAAACAGAAGCAGAAGAAATCAAAAAGAAACTTGAAGAAGTTGGCGCTAAAGCAACTTTAAAATAGTCGCGATAAGCGGATAAAAAGAAAAATTGAAAAAGCCATCCGGCATGTTTACATGTTCGGTGGCTTTTACTATTTTTCTTGGTGGCGCAACGCGCGCCTGGTATTGCGAAGCAACACCAGGCTTATCCGCTTAATGACGGGAAGCTTGTTTGTCGGCTTAACCGCCGGAGATCAGCAGGTATTGCTTCGCAACACCAGGCTTATCCGCTAAATCAACCCCAAACCCAACGCATACGATACCACAAAACACATTTCGTAAATTTCGCAAAATTGTAGTTGACTTGTTAGCTGCACTTGTGATAGTATGGATAGTGCACTATTGTGGTATGGTATGCGTTTTTCTGCGCAAAAATACGGCTAAATAGGCGATAATCATAAAGAACGGGGTGAAGTGTCAATGGAAAAGAACAGAATACGTCCGCTTGCAACTGGCAAGAATATGCGTATGAGTTATTCACGACAAAAAGAGGTTTTGGAGATGCCCAATCTTATAGAAGTTCAAAAGGACTCCTATAAATGGTTTTTAGACGAAGGCTTAAAAGAAGTCTTTGAGGATATCTCTCCAATCGCAGATTACAGTGGTCATCTTAGTCTGGAATTTGTAGACTTTGAGTTATGTGAAGATGATGTGAAGTATTCTATTGAAAAATGTAAGGAAAGAGATGCAACTTATGCAGCTCCTTTAAAGGTTAAGGTTCGTTTATATAATAAAGAAAAAGAAGAAATTAGCGAACATGAAATCTTTATGGGTGATCTTCCACTTATGACAGCAACAGGTACTTTCGTAATTAACGGCGCTGAACGAGTTATCGTTAGTCAGTTAGTACGTTCTCCAGGTATCTATTATGCAATCAGTCACGATAAGATTGGTAAAAGATTATTTTCTTCTACTGTAATTCCTAATCGTGGTGCTTGGCTGGAATATGAAACAGATTCCAACGACGTCTTCTACGTACGTGTAGATAGAACAAGAAAAGTACCAATTACCGTGTTCATCAGAGCATTGGGTGTGGGTACAAATGACGAAATCAGGGAATTATTCGGTGACGAACCCAAGATTGAAGCAAGTTTTGCAAAGGACACTTCTGAAAATTATCAGGAAGGTCTCTTAGAATTATACAAAAAAATACGTCCCGGTGAACCTCTTAGCGTTGAAAGCGCAGAGAGTTTAATTACCGCTATGTTTTTTGACCCCAGAAGATATGACTTAGCTAAAGTCGGAAGATATAAATTCAATAAAAAATTAGCTCTTAAGAACAGAATCAGACATCATATTTTGGCTGAAGATGTTGTTGATCCATATACAGGCGAAATCCTTGCAGAAGCAGGAACAAAGGTAACAGCAGATCTTGCTGATACCATTCAGAATGCAGCTGTACCTTTTGTATTCATTCAGACTGAAGAAAAGAATGTAAAAGTTCTTTCCAACATGATGGTTGAGATAACCAATTTTGTTGACTGTAACCCAAAAGATCTAGGTGTTACAGAGGAAGTATACTTCCCTGTTTTACAGCAGATTTTAGATGAACACAAAGACGATGCAGAAGCACTTGCAGAGGCTATTGTTAAAAATATACATGAACTTATTCCGAAACATGTTACCAAAGAAGATATCTTAGCTTCTATTAACTATAATATTCATTTGGAATATGGTATTGGTAAAGACGATGATATCGATCATTTAGGAAACAGACGTATCAGAGCTGTTGGCGAATTACTTCAGAACCAGTACAGAATCGGATTGTCCAGACTTGAAAGAGTTGTTCGTGAAAGAATGACTACTCATGATGCCGAAGATGTATCTCCTCAGGCTTTAATCAATATTAAACCTGTTCAGGCTGCAGTAAAAGAATTCTTTGGTTCTTCCCAGCTTTCACAGTTCATGGATCAGAATAATCCTCTTGGAGAATTAACTCATAAGAGACGTTTATCAGCACTTGGTCCTGGTGGTCTTTCCAGAGATAGAGCCGGATTCGAAGTTCGAGATGTTCATTATTCCCATTACGGAAGAATGTGCCCTATCGAAACTCCTGAAGGTCCTAACATCGGTCTGATCAATTCACTTGCTTCTTATGCAAGAATCAATGAATATGGATTTATCGAAGCACCTTATCGTAAAATTGATAAAACTAATATTGAAAACCCAATTGTTACTGAAGATGTTGTTTATATGACAGCAGATGAAGAAGATAATTATCATGTTGCCCAGGCTAACGAAGCACTTGATTCAGTTGGACATTTTGTTAAAAATTCCGTATCCGGTCGTTATAGAGAAGAAACTCAGGAATATCCTAAAACCATGTTTGATTACATGGATGTATCGCCTAAGATGGTATTCTCTGTGGCTACAGCGTTAATTCCTTTCCTTGAAAATGATGATGCTAACCGTGCTCTGATGGGTTCTAACATGCAACGTCAGGCAGTTCCTCTTTTAATTACGGAAGCTCCTGTTGTCGGTACTGGTATGGAAACAAAAGCTGCAGTAGATTCAGGTGTATGTGTAGTTGCCAGAAAAGCAGGTACCGTTACCTATGTATCTTCCAACACGATCAAAATGACTTACGATGATGGTGAAAAAGAAGAATATCATTTAACTAAATTTTCCAGAAGTAATCAGTCAAACTGTTATAATCAGAAACCTATCGTTTTTAAAGGCAACCATGTTGCCCAGGGTCAGGTTATAGCTGATGGACCATCTACTCAGGAAGGAGAACTTGCACTTGGTAAGAGCCCTCTTATTGGATTTATGACATGGGAAGGTTACAATTACGAAGATGCTGTTCTTTTAAGCGAAAGATTAGTTCAGGAAGATGTATATACATCTATTCATATTGAAGAATATGAAGCAGAAGCCCGTGACACAAAATTAGGACCTGAAGAAATCACCAGAGATGTTCCTGGTGTTGGTGAGGAAGCTTTAAAAGATCTTGATGAAAGAGGCATTATCCGTATTGGAGCTGAAGTTCGTGCAGGAGACATTCTCGTTGGTAAAGTAACACCTAAGGGTGAAACAGAACTGACAGCTGAAGAAAGACTTCTTCGTGCAATCTTTGGAGAAAAAGCCCGTGAAGTCAGAGATACTTCCTTAAAAGTACCACATGGTGAATATGGTATTGTTGTTGATGCCAGAGTATTTACAAGAGAAAACGGTGATGAATTGTCACCTGGTGTAAATCAGGCAGTTCGTATTTATATTGCACAGAAGAGAAAAATATCTGTAGGTGATAAAATGGCTGGTCGTCATGGTAACAAGGGTGTTGTTTCCCGTATATTACCTGTCGAAGATATGCCTTACTTACCAAACGGACGTCCTCTTGATATCGTACTGAATCCATTGGGTGTACCTTCTCGTATGAACATTGGTCAGGTACTTGAGATTCATTTGTCTCTAGCTGCAAAAGCACTTGGCTTTAATGTGGCAACACCTGTATTTGACGGTGCAAATGAATCAGATATCATGGAAACTTTAGATATGGCAGATGAATATGTTAATTCATCATGGAGCGAATTCGAAGACAAATATAAAGAACAATTGCTTCCTGACGTTATGGACTATTTATCAAAAAATAAAGATCACAGAGAAGTTTGGAAAGGTGTTCCTATTTCCAGAGATGGAAAAGTGCGACTTCGTGATGGTAGAACAGGAGAGTATTTTGACAGTTCTGTTACTATTGGTCACATGCATTATCTGAAACTCCACCACTTGGTTGATGATAAGATTCATGCACGTTCTACAGGACCATACTCCTTAGTTACTCAGCAGCCATTAGGCGGTAAAGCACAGTTTGGTGGACAGAGATTTGGAGAGATGGAAGTTTGGGCACTGGAAGCATATGGTGCAGCTTATACACTTCAGGAAATCCTTACAGTAAAATCCGATGATGTTATCGGACGTGTTAAGACTTATGAAGCGATTATTAAGGGAGACAATATTCCTAAACCAGGTATTCCTGAATCCTTTAAAGTATTACTTAAGGAACTTCAGTCACTTGGTCTGGATGTAAAAGTTCTTCGTGAAGATCAGACAGAAGTTGAGATTATGGAAACCATTGATTATGGCGAAAATGATTATCGTTATGAAATCGAAGGCGAAGCAAGAAATGTTGATTATGAAAAAGACTCTCTTGGTACCCATGGTTATCAGAAGCAGGAATTCAATGCAAAGAATGGTGAATTAGTTGCAGCTGAAGAAGAACTGGAAGAAGAAATTGATTTCGACGAGGATCTGTTAGATGAAGAATTAGAAGTCGAAGAACCCCTTGATGAAGAATAAAGTTCGAATTATTAGGAATCCGTAAAGGGGCAGATATGCTCTTTTACGGATAAACATGACAATAATTGGAAGGAGTGCCATAAATGTCAGATACAAAAAACGAAATATATCAGCCAATGACATTTGATGCAATTAAGATTGGCTTAGCATCACCAGAGAAAATTAGAGAGTGGTCAAGAGGCGAGGTTTTAAAGCCGGAAACGATCAATTATAGAACTCTGAAACCTGAAAAAGAAGGTTTGTTCTGTGAAAAAATCTTTGGACCAAGCAAAGACTGGGAATGTCATTGTGGTAAATATAAAAAAATCAGATATAAAGGTGTTGTTTGTGATCGTTGCGGAGTTGAAGTAACAAAAGCAAATGTACGTAGAGAACGTATGGGACACATTGAACTGGCAGCACCAGTTTCCCATATTTGGTATTTCAAGGGTATCCCAAGCAGAATGGGACTTATTCTTGATTTATCTCCAAGAATTCTTGAAAAAGTTCTGTATTTTGCATCATATATCGTACTTGATGCTGCAGAAACAGATCTTCAGTATAAACAAGTATTATCTGAAAAAGAATATCAGGATGCAAGAGATACCTGGGGTAACAAATTCCGAGTAGGAATGGGTGCCGAAGCTATTAAAGAATTACTAAAAGCAATTGATCTTGAAGGCGAATCTGTTGAATTAAAAACAGGATTAAAAGAATCTACAGGCCAGAAACGTGCAAGAATCATCAAAAGACTTGAAGTTGTTGAAGCTTTCAGAGAATCTGGAAATAAACCTGAATGGATGATTATGGATGTTGTACCTGTAATTCCTCCTGATTTACGTCCTATGGTTCAGTTGGATGGCGGACGTTTCGCTACCTCTGATTTAAATGATTTATACAGAAGAATCATCAACCGTAACAACCGTCTTAAGAGACTTCTTGAATTAGGCGCACCTGATATCATTGTTCGTAATGAAAAAAGAATGCTTCAGGAAGCCGTTGATGCTTTAATTGACAATGGAAGACGTGGAAGACCTGTAACAGGACCTGGTAACCGTGCACTAAAATCTCTGTCTGATATGTTAAAAGGTAAATCCGGACGTTTCCGTCAGAACTTACTTGGTAAACGTGTTGATTATTCAGGACGTTCCGTTATCGTTGTTGGACCAGAACTTAAGATTTATCAGTGTGGTCTGCCAAAAGAAATGGCTATCGAACTTTTCAAACCTTTCGTTATGAAAGAACTTGTTGGAAGAGGCATTTCACAGAATATTAAAAATGCTAAGAAATTAGTTGAAAGATTAGATACTCAGGTTTGGGATGTACTGGAAGAAGTTATCAAAGAACATCCGGTTATGTTAAACCGTGCTCCTACACTCCATAGACTTGGTATTCAGGCATTTGAACCTATTTTATGTGAAGGTAAAGCTATTAAGTTACATCCACTTGTTTGTACCGCATTTAATGCCGATTTCGATGGTGACCAGATGGCAGTTCATCTTCCTCTTTCCGTTGAAGCACAGGCAGAATGCAGATTCTTATTGCTTTCTCCTAACAACCTGTTAAAACCTTCTGATGGTGCTCCTGTAGCCGTTCCTTCACAGGATATGGTTCTTGGAATTTACTACCTGACACAGGAAAGACCCGGTGCATTAGGCGAAAACAAATATTTCAAAAGTATCAATGAAGCCATTTTAGCTTATGAAAATCAGGCTATAACACTTCATTCAAGAATAAAAGTAAGAATAACCAAAAAAGATGCTAATGGACAGGAAATTACCGGAAGCGTTGAATCTACTTTAGGACGTTTTATCTTTAATGAAATATTACCACAGGATCTTGGTTTTATTGAAAGACCTAATCCAGAAGATATTTTAAAACTGGAAGTTGATTTCCATGTTGGTAAAAAAGGATTAAAACAAATTCTTGAAAAAGTTATCAATACCCATGGCGCATCTATTACGGCAGAAGTATTAGATAACATTAAATCTACAGGTTACAAATACTCTACAAAGGCTGCAATGACTGTTTCTATCTCTGACATGACAGTTCCTTCACAGAAACCACAGATGCTTGCAGAAGCTCAGGAAACTGTAGATAGGATCTCATTAAACTTTAGACGTGGTCTTATCACAGAAGAAGAACGTTACAGAGCAGTAGTTGAAACCTGGAATGAAACAGATAAAGCATTAACAACAGTTCTGTTAAACGGACTGGATAAATATAACAACATCTTTATGATGGCTGACTCTGGAGCCCGTGGTTCCAATCAGCAGATTAAACAGCTTGCAGGTATGCGTGGTTTGATGGCAGATACAACAGGACGTACAATCGAACTTCCTATTAAATCAAACTTCCGTGAAGGACTTGATGTTCTGGAATACTTTATGTCTGCACATGGTGCTCGTAAAGGTCTTTCCGATACAGCTCTTCGTACAGCCGATTCAGGATATCTGACACGACGTATGGTTGACGTTTCACAGGAATTAATTATCCGTGAAGTTGACTGTTGTGAAGATAAAAGCGAAGTACTTGGCATGAGTGTTAAGGCAATCATGGATGGCAAGGAAACAATTGAAAGCTTACAGGATAGAATTACAGGTCGTTATGCTTGTGAGACTATCAACGATAGAAATGGTGTAATGATTGTTAAGAAAAATCATATGATTACTCCAAAACGTGCTTCACAGATTATGTCTATTGGCGTTGATGCTCAGGGTAAACCTATTGATGAAGTCAGAATCCGTACTATTTTAACATGTAGATCACATGTTGGTATCTGTGCAAAATGTTACGGTGCTAATATGGCTACAGGTGAAGCAGTTCAGGTTGGTGAAGCAGTTGGTATTATTGCAGCCCAGTCTATCGGTGAACCTGGTACACAGCTTACAATGAGAACATTCCATACAGGTGGTGTTGCCGGAGATGATATCACACAGGGTCTTCCTCGTGTTGAAGAACTTTTTGAAGCAAGAAAACCTAAAGGACTTGCAATCATTGCTGAATTTGGCGGTGTAGCAAATATCAGAGATACAAAGAAAAAACGTGAAATCGTTATCACAAATGGCGAAACAGGCGATGCAAAGGCTTATTTGATTCCTTACGGATCCCGTATCAAAATTATGGATAATGACATTTTAGAAGCCGGAGATGAATTAACAGAAGGTAGTGTAAATCCTCACGATCTGTTAAAAATCAAAGGTATCAGAGCTGTTCAGGATTATATGATTCGTGAAGTTCAGAGAGTATACCGTTTACAAGGTGTTGATATCAGTGATAAACATATCGAAGTTATTGTTCGTCAGATGCTTAAAAAGGTCCGTATTGAAAACAATGGAGATGCTGAATTCTTACCAGGTACCTTAGTAGATATACTTGACTACGATGATATTAACGAACAATTAATCAAAGATGGCAAAGAGCCAGCTGAAGGAAAACAGGTTATGCTCGGTATTACTAAAGCATCACTTGCAACTAATTCATTCCTTTCAGCAGCATCCTTCCAGGAAACAACAAAAGTATTAACAGAAGCAGCTATTAAGGGAAAAGTAGATCCACTGACTGGTTTGAAAGAAAACGTAATCATTGGTAAATTAATTCCTGCTGGAACAGGTATGAAGAGATATCGTACGGTTAAGCTAAGCACAGACTACAGTGAAGAAGATACACTTTCTTTTGCAGACGATGCATTTTCATTTGATATAGATGGAGCAAATGAAGAGCTAATTGAACTCACTTCAGATGAAAGCGAAAGCCCTGAACTTGTTGATATTCAGTAATAAAAAACTTAAACAGGATGAAGTTGCAATATACTTTACTTGCCAATAATAAAAAGTGGGACCGATGAAAATCGGTCCCACTTTTTCGTTACAGGTGAACGTGTTATCTGTTCCTCGTGTATTGCAATATTTTGTATCAATTACTTTAATCCTGAATAACGGATAGTGATTCATCATAATCCAGTTGTCCGGTAGTTATTACCTGCCAGGAGGTTAAATGATAAAACGGTTCATCCGGATTTTTGGGGAAAAGGATATCTAATTCTACTTGCAAAGACTGTAGGTCAGAAATTGGTATCACATAAGAAGCGGAGTGTCCAACCTGGGCATAATAATCATCTTCTGAGATACCAGTTACATAAAGATTTGAAAGGGTGATATCCAGTGAAGTAAGTGATTCTTCAGCCTCGTTACAGGCATTATAATAGGCTGTATTTCGATCCATCACTTTAGTGCTTAACTTGTTGTCAGCATTGGCACTTACAATAGATAATGCAGCAAAGGAAACCAAACAAAGCAATACAAAAATCAATAGAATTGAAGAAGTTCCAATATTCATACTATAATTTTTTTTATTCATTAGACGCCACACTCCTTTCCGGAATATGGGTTTTTATGGATAAGCTGTAAAGCTTGGTAGTATCTGAT
>Ga0302296_1001335_pt1 | contig 17939 bp, 11 predicted proteins | sample III_Fen_N3_1_FD_194546 | JGI IMG/M metagenome (GOLD analysis project Ga0302296, IMG submission 194546) | Peat permafrost microbial communities from Stordalen Mire near Abisko, Sweden - III_Fen_N3_1 | ecosystem: Environmental > Terrestrial > Soil > Wetlands > Permafrost | place: Sweden: Abisko...
TCTATTATTTTTATATTTGCTTCAACCATTGAGTTTTGTATTTAGTCGCTACAAAGAACAGGTGTTCTCCTGTTAACTCAATGGTTGCTTTGTTTTTTCCCTTAACTAAATGACATTGCCCTACAGGTTTTCGAAAACCTGAAGGGTCTATACGAAACAAAAAGGATAAAGAAGCTACATCTTTCCGAAATGTGTCACTTCTAAAACAATACAAGAGGCTGATCTATAAAAACTAAAAGACAGCCTCTTTTATTTCGTGTACCGGTAGTAATTAAGTTTACTATCGCCAATAGTTTCGCTTTCGTAAAGTTTTGCTTTCAAAACGGGAGCTTTAACTCCTTCACCAAAACACTTATTGCCAATAAAGACACGGGCTTCGTCCCATACATTTGCAGAAATAAAACTCTGAAGCAGTTTCGTGCCACCTTCAATAATAATGGATTGTATATCTCGTTCATACAATGCCGACATGATCGATGAAACCGAGATTTCGGGTTGTGTTATATATTCGATATTGGTTTGGTTTTCCTTTTCTTTATTGGTGAAAATGATGGTTTTGACCGTATTGTCGAGTAGCTGGAGATTACCGGGGAACGTTAATCCCTTGTCTATACTAACGCGAATCGGATTCTGACCTGTCCATTCACGTGTTGTCAGTGCCGGATTGTCGATTTTTGCAGTATTTGTTCCAACCATTATGGCACCTTCTTCTGCTCGCCATTTATGCACAAGCTTCCGACACTCTTCGTTTGTGATCCAAAGCCCTTTTTCCGATGTTTTTAAATGTGGTGCGATATCAATAAAGCCATCGATTGTTTGAGCCCATTTAAGAAGTACAAACGGGCGTTGCTTTTCGTGGAAGGTGAAAAAACGGCGATTGAGCTTCTTGCATTCATCTTCCATTATGCCAACTTTTACCATTATGCCTGCATTTCTAAGCCGTTCGATGCCCTGACCTGCAACTTTTGAATGGCTGTCGATGCTTCCGATAATGACCCTTGGAATTTTATGTTCAATAATTAAATCGGAACATGGAGGCGTTTTTCCCCAGTGTGAGCAGGGTTCGAGATTTACATACAGGGTTGATCTTTTCAATAGCGATTTCTTTCGAACCGAGTTGATTGCATTTACCTCGGCATGAGATCCGCCAAAAGCCTGATGATAGCCTTCACCAATAATCCGACCTTGATAAACGATGACACAACCTACCATCGGATTTGGAGCTACATAACCTTTGCCAAGTTTTGCAAGTGTTAGGCAGAGATTCATATAAACATCCTGCTTTGACATTATTGTATAATTTATGTAAGGTTTTTTCAATACTTTTGTCTTAAACACAAAACTTAAAACTTAAAAGTATGGCAAAAATAACATTCAAAGGTAATGAAATTAATACAATTGCAAATTTACCAGTAGGTATCGCTCCAAATTTCAGTTTGGTAAAAAGCGATTTATCGGAAGCTAAATTAACCGATTTTAAAGGAAAGAAAGTGATTTTAAACATTTTTCCCAGTTTGGATACTTCGGTATGTGCGTCTTCTGTCAGGAAATTCAATGCAGAATTAAACAAGTTGGCAAATACCGTGGTGCTGTGTATTTCAAAGGATTTACCTTTTGCACATAAACGCTTTTGCGAGGTTGAAGGATTGGAAAATGTCATTTCGCTCTCTGAATTTAGAGATAAAAACTTTTCGACTATTTATGGTGTTGAAATGATCGATGGTCCTTTAAAAGGATTAATGGCAAGATCGGTTTTTGTTATTGATGAAAACGGTTCAATTATTTATAGTGAGTTGGTTCCTGAAATAGCACAAGAACCAAATTATGAAGCAGCATTGACGGCTGTAAAATAGTATAAATAGGGAATGTAGGTCTTATGTATGCAAGCAAAAGATCTACATTCTATTTTGTAACCACCCGATACCGTGAAACTCCATAGCCACACCAAATCCCGATTCCTCCTTTTATATTCGATTTTAAATTTTGACCTTCGGCTCCAAATGGATTGCCGGCATTAAGCATTTCACGTTCATAACCCGACCAAAAATCGTAACTTGCCTTATCAATGGTACAAAATTTAACGTCAATAGTATCTCCTATGGGGAAACGGAAATCAAGTTTCTTGTCGGTGTTTGTAAGAATCCCTTTATATAAGGGAAATTCCATATATTTCCCATTTATCGATTCATCTTTTAAAACCGATAAATGAGTTGCATAATATTGAGTCTGTTGCCCATATATTTTGGTAAATGTTCTGTAGTAATTTGTTTGATCTCCGGGATCGTTAAAACCAATCCAGACAAAACCCTTTGATGTGTCTTCCTTATCTCTTTCAAACCAGATGGTTTGTAGTGGAACCGATGATGGAATTGTGGTTTGTGATGTTATAGTGTCACCATTTAAAATAATTTCAAGATGATAGGTTTTACCGGACTTACCTCTCATTTTGTTTGCTCGATAAAAGTGTGGAGGGAAATAATTGTTATCACGGAAAAGAATAAGAACTTCTTTTTCATCATCAGTCCAAACCGTGACTTTGGCTCTTGTTAGTACAACGTCAAAATAACTCGATGAATCGATAACTGAAACATAATCTGTCGATCCTGTTAAGGAAACAAAAGGGAATTCTCCTTCTTCAACTCTACCATCAACCGCAATAAGTTGTTTGCTTAGTGTTTCTTCCTTGCGACAGCTAACAAATATGCTCAAACCGAATATTAGAATACGAAACAATTTCATATCAAAATAGAATATTGTATGTTATAGATGGTAGAATGGGAAATAAATATACTTTTTCGAGTTGTACTTCTAACTTATATTGTTGAAGACTCCCGGTAATATTATAATACATGTAGTATGGATTCTGATGGTTATAAACATTTGAGATGGAAAATGTAATATCCGATTTATATTTTGGCTTATCGGTTATCAGATATTTGGCAGATATATCTGCCCGATGATAAGCCGGTAATCGATAACCATTTTTGCTCCCGTAATAGTTAAGTACATTGCTTTGTACAAAATAGCGTGCAATCGGCATTGTCAGATTTATCCCCGATGAATAAGTGAATAGCATAGACAATGACCATTTCTTTGAGATCGGATAGGTTGCTATTGCCGTTAAATCATGAGGTTTATCATATTTGGCAGGAAAGACTTTTCCATTGTTGAAGATATCGAATTTCCGCAGAGAGCGTGAAAAGGTATATGATATTCCGTAGGTGAATTTGCCAATGAGTCTTTCATAGGCAAATTCAATTCCGTAGGCATATCCCTTCCCTTGAGCTACAACATTATTAATATTCCCTGAATTGTAAAAATTTATCAGAGTATTGGCTGCTTCCGAAACATCATACATCCTTTTAACATAGGCGTCGACACTATATGTATATTCATTTTTCGATTTGTAATAGCCGCTGGATATTTGTATTGCCTTTTGAGGCTTTATACCATTCATTGAAGGTAACCACATGTCGGTTGGAAGTGCAGATGTAATAACCGGAACAAGTTGATCGTATTGTACAATATATGTTGCCGAAGTTTTGATAGATGTATTTCCATCTATAGTATAGGTTGCAATTAATCGTGGTTCGGGATTAGAATAAGTCTTCACCAGCTTATTGGAGCCATATAACGTAGAATCGATTGTTTGTCCAATATTATTCTGTGAATATTGTGTAAATGGTCCTATCTGAGCGAAATATGAATATCGAAGACCCGGAGTGATGTTAATCTTAGTTCCAAGACTAAATGGATATTCTACAAACACCGCCGACTCAACTGCTTGAAGTGTGACGTTTTTCCCAAAATCGAGAGCATATTCCTTTACTGTAGCGTTGATGTTATTAGGATTATATGAATTTCGAATTACTTCAACACCAAATCGAAGCGGATTGTCATTTGTTGTCATCAACCAGTCGCTTTTGTATCTTATAGTTGAGATTCTTGTTTTTAAATCCATATTGTACAGATATTGAGCGACGTTGTATGTTAAATAATTATTACTCAATGCCACAGAATTTGAACATGAAAGCTTATCTGAAAAGCGATGTCGCCATTTCAAACTCACGGCATTATTACCCCAACGTAAATTATTGGTAAATTCATTCTTTTGATTCCGTAATTTAAATGCGTCTTGTCCCGAATAGCCTGACAATTCAAACCTATTGTTATTATTGAGCTTCGCAATAATTTTAGCATTAAAATCCTGGAAAAAATAACCATTATTATAATTCGAAATGTTTGGATCAATATACTTATGAACCAATGGAAGAACGAGTTTGTCGATATACGATTTACGTCCCGAAATCGAAAATGAAACCCTGTCTTTTATTATTGGACCACTAAATGATGCATTTGATGCTAACAATCCAATGGAAATGTGATTTTCCCAATGATCCATTTTTCCGCCATTCCCTTCAATTATCATTGCACTTGCTAATCGTCCGCCAATACGTGAAGGAATTCCCGATTTGTAGAACAATACATTCTGAACGGCATTTGTATTGAAAACCGAATACATTCCAAGAATGTGAGAGCAATTATAGATTATAGCTTCGTCATATAAAATTAAATTTTGATCCTGACTACTGCCACGGACATTAAATCCTTGTTGACCTTCAACCTGTTTAACACCGGGAGTTGTTGCTAACATCTTAACAACATCTGATTCACCAAGCATTGACGGGATTTTTGTGATTTTTATTTGATTAAGGGTGGTGACTGGTTGACTTGATGCAGAATTAGCATTGCCCAGAACCCGAACTTCTTGCAATGACGTATTTGACATACCCATTTTGATGACAATTGTCGTATCGGTTGTAATCAGGAATTCCTTTTTAAATGGAATATAACCAACAAATGATGCAGTTAAATTGGCTCTGGTAACGACTTTTATTTCGAAACGACCTTTTGAATCGGTCGTCGTTACTGCTTTTGTGATTGATTCAATGATGCTTGCACCAGGTAAAGGATCGAGACTTATGCTGTCAATAACAATTCCTGTAATATTTTGAGCTACAGTGAATGTTGAAATAGAAAGGAAGACGATTGCGAGAACTATTTTTACCATACCAACCTTTAATATTTTACAATGTTACCAAAAAAATAGTTGAATCACAATGTTCTGCCCAAAAACGAAAGAGTCGTCTGCCTTATTTCAGACAGACGACTCTTTAAAAATTCATAATTAAATCACTTATTTTACTTCAGCTATAAATTTATCTAATTCTGATTTGAAATTGGCAAAATTTGCCGCATCACTAAAATAGGTTTCTCCGTCCACCTTACTAGCATCAGGGAATGTTAAAAGAATTGCCGGACTTACAGACGTGCTTCCATCAACTGTTTTTGCATAAATAGTTGCATCAGCAAATTTCTTTTGTGTACTAGCGAAAATACCATATAATTGACAATATTTATTAATAGTTGCACAATCATTATCGGTAAAGTTCTTTTTATCTGTTGAAGATAATGCATCAATAGCTTTAGTGAAGTTATAGACATCAATAGAACCTACAATTTTCATATCCATTACTTGATAATAAATTGTACCTGTATTTACAAATTCTCCAATTTTTGATATGTTGGTTTTACTTGTATCATAAAGATTTTGAAGTTCTTTGGCTTTTGCGTCTGTCATTGTTCCATTAACTTCAAATCCTTGAGCAAGTAACGTTGTCGTATTATTTTTAACAGACATTGCACTTGATATTGTTGATGAAGAATAAGCTAAATCATAATTAAATGAAAATGCATCAATAGCTAACGATGTAGATATTTTTGAAGGCAGTCCTTTTGCGTCATATTCTGCAGATAAAGAATAGTTCATTACACTTGTGTTGTCAATTTTTAAATAAGCACCACAACTTGTAATTGCATTATTGGTATTGTAATATGAATTTGTTGTCGCTACTGTTGTAAATCCCATGTTATAAAATTTTAATTCAGCCGTATTTGTAATATCACCTTCTCTAGCAGGGAAAAGGATCTTAACGACATTTGCTGCTTCTGCAGCTGAACTATCCCATGAATTTGTAGCATTGTTCCAAGTCATTGTACATGCTATTTTTGATATTTCAGATTTGAAATTTACTTCAGGAACATCGGCTTTCAAGGCTTTTAATGTTCCAGTTGTTGAGCCTGTCATTAATGATTTTAATAATATTGAAATTGGCAATTTGCTATTTACGACGTACGATTTAGTTGAACTAGAATTACCAAGATTCGATAAATTTATCAGAGCCTTTATCCCTGTAGTGCTTTTAATCGATCTTAATTCATTAATACAGTTGACACCTTCGGTTTCCATCGTAGCTTTATTTTCGGCGGTTGTCTTGGCTAAATCTTCTGTCGGTGTTACTGTTGGTGTTGGATTCACCGTCACTTTAGTTGTGTCGGTTGTTGTTTTGTCTGGAGTCGTTGTCGAATCTTTCTTACAACTAAATGTAAATAAGGCTATGCCTGCGATTAATAATAGTAATCCCTTCTTCATAATAGTAATTTTTAAATTTAAATAAACTGTTTCACTTTTTTAAGGTATGTAAAAATACATTTTTTTTTTATATAAAAGTAAAAAGAGTAAAAAAAAAGATCGATTCTAGTGAAGAATCGATCTTTTTAATAGTTGATTAGAGAATTATTTATCCTAAGATAATCTCTACTTTATACGTTTTACCTTCGGGCATTATAGGAATTATACAGCCTTGAATTGCTTTCCCGTCAACAGAAAGTGATTTTACGCCTTTTTGTACTTTATTTGGATTCTTTACTTCAATGTTATAGGTAGCTCCGCGGAATTTACGAGTTACTTTAAACCCTTTCCAATCAGCAGGTATACATGGGTTAACTTGAAGACCTTCGTAGGCTGGTTTTACTCCAAGGATGAATTGAGTTATTGCATAATAGTTCCATGCTGCGGTTCCTGTTAACCATGAGTTTTTAGCCTCTCCTGGTTTGAAAGCATCTTTTCCGGCAATCATTTGTGCATATACATAAGGTTCAACTTTATGAAGATCGCTGATGTCTTCGCGGAATGCTGGAGATATTTTTTGCCAATAGTCATAAGCATTGTTTCCACGTCCTAAAACTGTTTCACCAATGATGATCCATGGGTTATTGTGACAGAAAATACCAGCGTTTTCTTTGTATCCAGCTGGATACGTAGAAATTTCACCGTATTCGATGTAGTATTTTGTAAATGCTGGATTGTTTAATACAATTCCGTGTGGAGTGTCAAGACGTTCTTTTACAGCGTTCAATGATTTTTCAACCATTCCTTCTTCAAGGCCGATTCCTGCCATTGTACACCATCCTTGCGATTCGATGAAGATTTTAGCTTCTTCAGCTTCGTTTGTTCCGATTTTGCGACCGAAATAATCGTAAGCACGAAGATACCATTCGCCATCCCAACCAGCAGTTTTGATTGTTTCAACCATTTTGTCAACTTCAACTTGAGCTGCAGCTGCTTCGTCGTTTTTGCCAATTTGTTTACATAGTTCGATATAATCGCGACCATATACTACAAATAAACCAGCAATCATTACCGATTCGGCTGTCCCACCTTGTTTGTTTTCGGTTGTTTGGAACGATTCGTTTGGATTTTTAGAGAAACAGTTTAGGTTTAAACAGTCGTTCCAGTCGGCACGGCCAATTAATGGGAGATTATGTGGTCCTAAATTGTTAACTACATGATAAAATGATGATTTTAAATGATCAAAATGCGTTTTTGCACGCGATTCGTCATTATCAAAAGGAACCATTTCGTCAAGTAATGTATAATCGCCTGTTTCTTTGATATAAGCAGTCGTTGAAAGGATTAACCACAATGGATCGTCATTGAAGTTTCCACCTACTGCATTGTTTCCACGTTTTGTAAGTGGTTGATATTGATGATAGCATCCACCATCTTCGAATTGTGTTGAAGCAATATCAACGATACGCTCGCGAGCACGAGAAGGAATTTGATGAACGAATCCTACTAAATCTTGGTTTGAATCGCGGAATCCCATTCCACGTCCGATACCCGATTCGAAGAACGAAGCAGAACGGCTCATGTTGAAGGTAACCATACATTGGTATTGATTCCAGATGTTTACCATACGGTCTATACGATCATCACCACTTTCAACAACGAATGTGCTTAACAAACCATCCCAATAGGTACGAAGTTCAGCAAGAGCAACATCAACTTTAGCAACAGTATCGAATTTTGCTAATGTTTCTTTTGCTTTCGTTTTGTTGATAATGTTTTTTGATTCCCATTTATCTTCCTCTTCGTTTTCCACATAGCCTAAAACAAAAATATAGTCTTTCGATTCACCTGGTTGTAATTCTACTTCTATATAATGAGATCCGATTGGTGACCATCCGTGGGCTTCTGTGTTTCGTGGTTTACCTTCGGTAACAACTTGAGGATCGGCGAATGTGTTGTATGAACCAATAAATGAATCTCTATCGGTATCATATCCTTGAATAGGAGCATTAACGCCATAATACGCATAGTGATTGCGACGTTCTTTGTATTCTGTTTTGTGGTAAATGGTGGATCCTTCAATTTCTACTTCACCTGTTGAAAAGTTGCGTTGAAAGTTTGCCATGTCATCTTCGGCATTCCACAAGCACCATTCTACAAATGAAAATAGTTTTAACTTTTTAGTGTTCTTTGTATTGTTGGTTAATTTAACTTTTTGAACTTCGGCCCATGTTTTTAAAGGAACAAAGAAAAGGACTTCAGCTTCGACACCATTTTTAACACCTTTGATATTCGTATAACTCATACCATGTCGGCATTCATAGCTGTCAAGTTCAGTTTTTACAGGCTTCCATCCCGGTGACCAGATTGTTCCGCCATCGTTGATATAAAAATATTTTCCTCCGTTATCCATCGGTACGTTATTGTAACGATAACGTGTTAAGCGACGGAATTTTGCATCTTTATAGAATGTGTAACCTCCTGCTGTGTTTGACACAAGCGAAAAGAAATCTTCATTTCCAAGGTAGTTAATCCATGGCCATGGTGTACGAGGATTGTTAATCACGTACTCTCTGCGGTTGTCGTCGAAATGCCCGTATTTCATTGTGTTTTACTTTAATATAAAATTACTATGGTTCTTTTAATAGCTTCAAAAAAGCCACGCAATTTATTAAAATTTTAGCACTTATTCATATTTGATATTAAAAAGTTTATATCTCAATATCACTGATCTATTTTGTGTGTTTTCTCTTTATTTTTGAGCAAAAGTTAAAACCTCTAATTTTACACTTAACTCAGCAATTTCGGCGTTTCCTGCATTTTTTTCGGTTTAAAATTATGTGTTTTCCCTCTTTCAAGAGTTATCTAACTATCAATTGATTGCATCAAATAGTGATTACAGAGCATTCATTATCAATTATATAAAGTGCTTTTTGTGAGTAAAAATGTAGAATGTTGATTGTCAATAAAATGTTAAAAACCAAAAGTATAATCGCTTTAAAATCTTTGTATTATTGTAATAACTAATTTGTAGATAGTTATGGAGCTTGATGAAATTATACATTCAGTTCTAGGAAACGAAATCGGTTTAATAGAACAAGAGTTTGCTTTTAGAGTCATTTTGAAATTCTGGAAAAAAGAGAGCAAGAATGCACAGGTTACTTTTCTTACATCACAATGTTCTTCGCCTGATGCTTTTATCCATGCGATAAAAGAAAAATTTGAGGTAAGACGTTTTCATTGTTTGGAAGAAATTTGGGTTATGCAGGTAAAATCTGATTATGAGCAGCCTTTGCCTTGGGTTAAAGATTGTGGAGGAAGGTTGAAAATTCATATTTCTGACTCCTTTAAAGAACATCTGATGCGTCGCAGCCAAGAAATCGGGAATCGCGATTTTGAAGATCCTCTTTACGATTTAGACGAATAGTGACAGAGTAAAAAAAATAAAGCGGCTCAATCTTCATTTCTACGATTGAGCCGTTTTTAATTGGAGTGTGTTTATTTTATCAATTTCTTATAATGGATGCGGGTAGGTCCTAGATCGCCCAAACGTCGTTTCTTGTTTTCTTCATAATCAGTATATCCACCTTCGAAGAAGTAAACGGAAGAATTCCCTTCGAAAGCAAGAATGTGAGTGCAAATACGGTCGAGAAACCAGCGATCGTGGCTAATGACTACGGCACATCCGGCAAAATCTTCCAAAGCATCTTCCAAAGCTCTGAGGGTGTTAATGTCGATATCGTTTGTTGGTTCATCGAGAAGCAATACATTAGCTTCGCTACGAAGAGTTAGTGCCAGATGCAAACGGTTGCGTTCGCCACCCGAAAGGACACCGCATTTTTTTTCTTGGTCGGCTCCTGCGAAATTAAAACGGCTCACATAGGCTCTTGAATTTACCGAACGACCATTAAATATCATATTGTCGTTTCCTCCGGTTATGGTTTCGTAAACAGATTTGTTGGGGTCAATGTCGGCATGTGTTTGATCGATATATGCTACTTTCACGGTTTCCCCTACGGTGAATGTTCCTGCATCTGGATTTTCTTGACCCATAATCATCCGGAATAATGTCGTTTTCCCAGCACCATTTGGTCCGATAATTCCTACAATTCCAGCCGGAGGGAGACTAAATTCGAGGTTGTCGAATAATAGTTTTTCGCCAAATGCCTTTGAAACACTATGTGCATTGATAACTTTATCACCTAATCGAGGGCCGTTGGGTATAAATAATTCCAGCTTTTCAATTTTTTCTTTGGCATCTTCATTTGCCATTTTTTCGTAAGCTTGTAAACGTGCTTTCCCTTTTGCCTGACGAGCTTTTGGAGCCATGCGAGTCCATTCAAGTTCTCGTTCAAGGGTCTTTTGACGTTTACTTTCGGTCTTTTCTTCTTGTTTAAGGCGTTTCGATTTTTGCTCTAGCCATGATGAATAATTTCCTTTCCATGGAATTCCTTCGCCACGATCGAGTTCAAGAATCCAACCGGCCACATTGTCGAGGAAGTACCGGTCGTGAGTGACGGCTATTACAGTTCCTTTATATTGTTGAAGGTGTTGCTCAAGCCATTGAATTGATTCGGCATCTAGGTGGTTTGTTGGTTCATCAAGTAACAAAATGTCGGGTTCTTGTAGTAATAAACGGCACAAAGCAACTCGGCGACGTTCTCCTCCCGAAAGATTTTTAACCAGAGCATCACTATCTGGACAACGAAGAGCGTCCATTGCACGTTCCAGTTTATTGTCAAGATCCCAAGCTCCTTTTTGGTCGAGAAGTTCCATCAGTTCGCCTTGACGTTCGATGAGTTTGGTCATCTCATCATCGCTCATTGGTTCAGCAAATTTCAAATTGACTTCGTCGTATTCTTTTATTAGGTTGACAAGTTCTGATGTTGCTTCTTGTACTACTTCTTTAACGGTTTTAGTATCATCAAGCTTTGGTTCTTGTTCCAGATATCCAATGCTGTAGCCTGGAGAAAAGACAACTTCGCCCTGAAAGTTTTTCTCAACTCCGGCAATAATTTTTAAAAGGGTAGATTTCCCTGATCCGTTTAATCCAAGAATTCCAATTTTTGCACCATAGAAGAAAGAGAGGTAAATGTCTTTTAATACTTGTTTTTGTGGTGGGAAGGTTTTACTTACCTTTACCATTGAGAAGATAATTTTTTTATCGTCAGCCATAAGAATGTAATTAGTGAATTAGCAAAATGTATTGTTATTTGTTCTTAAATTTCAGTATTTTCTTAAAATCATCGTCGAGCATACTGTCTGGTTTCTTTTCGGTTATCATGTGCCAGTCGAAATAATATAATTTGGAGTCGGTGCCGATTATAAGTATATAACAACGAGCCCTTTTCTTTGTTCCTTCCGGTCCAACTTTATGTAGAAAAACAATGTTTTCTTCATTTTTGTCGATTGCATCCTCAAGTTCATCGCGGGTAACAAATTTGAATGGATCGGGATAAATGGCTTTAACTTTTGCTTCCGTATTTAAATCTTTCGACATTTCCTCTTTTACCAAGTATAGCGTTTTGTCTTTTATGGTTTGTTGTTCATTATTATAGATTTTATACATATCTTCTTTCACCAATTCGGGATTGGCTTTTAGACGTAATATATGAGCTTGAAGGAATTTAAGAATAGCTCCTAATTTATACATCGAAGATTCTTGAGGAGCATCTGAATAACTGATTGGAACCGCACCAAGAACTGGCATTTGGTCGATTACTTGATATTTGTCACCTAAAAGCAAACTAAAGAACGAGTATTTTGCCTGAAGAAAATCTTTGGTAAATACCACATCGGACAATATAAGAAACGAATTTTTCGAGTCCATTCTCTTTTTTTGAAATTCGTCCTGAGTAATAAATTGGGTAGGGGTGATTGTCCAATATTTTTTTACGGCATCTTGTACTTTTATATTGTAATCACTTAATTGATTGTCATCCATTACCACATAAGTGGTTGATTTAAAAAATAATTGTAAATGTTCGTTGGTTAAAGGTGTGCTGATATCTTCGGCTAACAGTGTTGTCGAGATTGTGGCAAAGAGTAAAACAGAAAGTATTTTGAACATAAATTTATTTTGGAATTATGATTTGTATTACCAGATTTGAAGTGAAAATTGTTTTAAATTCTAATTCAATTTTATTTGTTCAATTCCACCTGATTTAATAGTGAATTTTTTATCGACACTATACCTGACATCTTTTGCAAGGACAGGTCTAAATGTAACATAATAATTTCCTGGTTGAAGGTTGTATGTTTCTCTTTGATTCGAGGTATAATCAAGATTGATAACCAGTTCCCATGTGTTTTTATTTTGAACATAAATGCCTCCATAACCTGGACCGCTTTTCATAAGAACCACCATTCCCGACTGGGCGACTTGTAATGTGGTGGTTTGACTTTGTGCGATCACAACGTCTTTAATGAGTATCCTTGGTAATGTTAAAACCTCCACATCATATTTCCCCAGAAGATATTTTTCCGGCTTATCAGCTGTTTGAACGTTTAAAATTTTTTGAGTAGTTTGTTGTTTTACTAAAAATTGTAAACTCTGATTGTTTGATCCACTTGGACGTTTTAAAATTAATGAACCTTGAGGTGCTGTCACGTCTATAATATTATGTTTACCATGAGCCAGTTCGATATTTTCTTTCACCACCGGAGGTATTGTTTGAATAACCATTCGATAGGTTAATAATGGATCAAGAACTATTGTGTCAGGATTGCCTTTGTTGTTGATCGTATGAATGTAATTGTATTTCATTAATCCGGAAACCTGGTCATAAAAGGTCATTGTTACATTTGTTTCCAGAGGTTTTTTGTTTGAATCGAAGATATTAACTTGTGCTGTTGTTGAATTGATAGCCTGCGACATGGCAATATTCAATACACTTTTAAGTTGTTTGCCTTCTTTTGCATTAAAAAAACGACCAACGCAACCAAACGCTTTTGCCAGATCAATATCTAGCCCAACTCCAATGACAAATGGTTTCAATAAAATGCCTTTTTGCTGTAACATAGCAGAAACAGCACAAGGGTCGCCATCACACGATTCTATTCCGTCGGTAATGAGCATTATAATATTTCTAGCATCTTTCCCATCTTGAGGAAAATCTTTGACGCACTGTTCGAGTGATTTTGCAATCGGTGTTGTCCCTTTGGGTTCCGCCCAACGTATTTTTTGTCGAATTGCACCTGCATTGCCCGGTGAAAAAGGCACTTCGAGTTTAGTATCATTGCAGTCTTGTGGAGGAAATACACTTTGATGACCATATAAACGTAAAGCCATCTCTAAGTTTGGAACCTTCTCCAAACTATCAATTAATTGAATGAATATGTTGCGAGCTGTAGTGATTTTGCTTTCCTTATCCCACATTCCGTACATGCTGTTTGAAAAATCGAAAATGAAAAGGATTCGTGTCAGAGGCTTTTTAAACGGCGGTGGAGGAGGTAATCCGGTGTCCACTTTTTTTGTATACGACTGTGTTTGAGTAATTCCTGAAAGAGGAAGATACATAAGAATCGATATAATTATTATGTGGATAAACGTTTTTCGCATTACAACTATTTAAAACCAAAATTAAAAATTCTTCACAAAAGACAAATGTAAAAAATCTGACTATAGAATTGATAAAAAATCTTCGAAAATAGCATTAATTCATATCTTTGTGCCTAAAATTGAAAAATGCAAGACGAAAATTTTGACGAAACTGAATTTCTTGATGATGCTGATGAAAGACTTTTGTTGCAAGATAAATTCGAACATTTTAGGGTTGTAGCAGATAAAGGTCAAGGGTTATTGAGAGTCGATAAATATCTGATAAATCATCTCGAAAAAATTTCGCGAAACCGCATCCAAGAAGCTGCCGATGCCGGAAGTCTATTCGTTAATGGGAAAACGGTTAAATCAAATTATAAAGTTAAACCGGATGATATTATAACTGTAGAGTTTGATTATCCTAAACAGGAACTTAAAATCATTCCACAAGATATACCGCTTAATATTGTTTATGAAGATGAAGAATTATTAGTGATAAACAAAACACCGGGAATGGTTGTTCACCCTGGTCATGGCAATTACTCCGGGACCTTGGTTAATGCTTTGGCTTGGCACATGAAAGATAATCCGCTCTTTGCAGCAAACGATCCACGTCCGGGTTTAGTGCATCGAATCGACAAGGATACATCAGGATTGCTTGTGGTTGCTAAAAATGAAACAGCGAAGATGCATTTGTCATCGCAATTTTTCCATAAAACATCGCAACGAACATACATTGCAGTTGCTTGGGGCGTTCCACCTGATAGCGAAGGGACCATTACCGGTTATATTGGACGTAATTTGACCAACCGACAAATGATGCATGTTTTTGATACTGAAGAACGAGGCAAATGGGCTGTCACTCATTACAAAGTATTAGAAGATTTAGGATATGTTTCTGTGGTTGAATGTAAATTAGAGACTGGTCGTACACATCAGATACGAATTCATTTTAAATTTATTGGTCATCCACTTTTTAACGACAGTACCTATGGCGGAAATGCTATTTTACGAGGAACAACATTTACTAAATACAAGCAATTTGTACAAAATGCATTTAATATTTGTCCTCGTCAGGCTTTGCATGCAAAAACATTAGGATTTGAACATCCTCGCACAGGAAAGTTCTTGCAGTTTGATTCAGAAATTCCCGCCGATATGCAAGCTTTAATTAACAAATGGAGAGCATATTTAGGAACAAGAGAAGAAGAAAATTAATTTAAAATGGTTATTTTCTGTAAATGTTGTTATATTTGATTTTGCATAATGAACCATATATTAATACAAAAATATATGATTCATTGCTTTGTAACAATGAGATATGTCAATAAACGAAAAATAGTTGAAAATATGCAACTATTTTATGTTCTTGGTTGTCTTAGTGTTTAAGAAACACTGTTTCGATAGGAAGACGTTGTATGTTATAATAAAATATTAACAGATAAATTTATGATTAAGAGAGTAGTCGCAGTTGTTGGAATCATTACAATAATGACAACATCTAAATTGTTCGCACAAGATTTAACAATATCAGGAGGAAACACTGTTTCTGCAATGATATGTGGAAATGGTGCTGTATACACATGGGGAAATAATGTGGGGGGACTAAGTGGCTCACCTGTTAATGGTCTATTAGGAACTGGAAATACGACGGCTCCAACGTTAAACGTACCAACACAGGTTCCATTGCCAATAGGTATGGCTCCAGTAAAACAGGTAGATGCAGGTTCAGGAGCTCATTTCGTTGCTATGGGATGTAATGGAACTGTTTGGGGATGGGGTAATAATACTACACGACAGGTTGGAAATAATACACATACAGAAGTTGTTATAACAACACCAGTTCAAGTAATGGCTGGAGAAACAAGTACAACACCAACATCATTTTTAACAGGTGTAACATATATCTCAGGAGGTAATGATGAGAATTATGCTATAATGTCCGATGCAACTGTTATTGGATGGGGACAAAATGATGTAGGGCAATTAGGAAATGGATCAACGGCGGCAACCGTTCCTTTACCTGTTTATGTAAGGAAAAATGCAACAACGAAATTAACAAATGTAATAGAGGTTGAGGCAGGAGATCAAACTGGATACGCACTCCTTTCTGACGGAACTGTATGGTCTTGGGGCGATGGCTCTGCGTGTCAACTTGGTCAAGGTACTGGTATAACCTCTTCTCTTTATGCAGGTCAGGTGGTTAAAGCCGACGGAACGCCTTTGACGAATATCGTATCTATTTCTGCTGGTGATGTAATGTGCTTTGCAATTGATGCAGATGGTTATGTGTGGTCATGGGGTCATGGTGCATGGGGACAGTTAACAGGTCTTGGCAAAAATCTTGATCATAATTATGCACTTCAAGTTATTGGAGGAGCAACCGGCACGCCATATTTAAAAGCAAAAGCAGTTTCTGCCGGTCAAGGATTTGGTATGGCAGTTACATTAGATGGTAAAGCTGTGGCTTGGGGTAATAATGGGGATAATGGTACAGTACCAAGTGGTGGTAATTTAGGAGATGGAACAACAACAGCAAGTGGAGCACCTGTTTATATAATGACTGCAGCAAATACACCTATTACTGGTGTAATTAATATTTCAGATGGTGATACTTGGGGATTTATAACAAAATCTGATAATACTATCTGGACTTGGGGTGGGAATGCTTTGGGACAGCTAGGTATTGGAGGAACGGCACGTGCAGCTTATGCAACACAATTGACCGCTCCTTGTACGGTTTCTGATCCTAAACCAACAGTAATAATGCCGGCAGACTTTTCAACGTGTGTTCCTTTTTCTTATGTCATAGACCCTGGTTTTAATCCTAAAAATGTTTCATCTTATACCTTTACTTGGTATAAAGATGGTACCGTTATTTCAGGTGCTACAGGATTGACCTATACAGCAACCGCTGCTGCATCAACGGGAACAGTATATAAAGTTGTAATTCATTATGGAGGAGCTAATGTGCCATGTGCTTATACAGATGCAACCGGTGATATTAAAATAACAGCTTATGTTCCAAATTTTACAGCCAAAACAGGACTCACTTTCTGTCCTCCTAATTTTGTTGCTGGAGTAACAGGCACAGGAACATACGATTATTATGCAGCTGCTACAGGTGGAACAAAACTTGGAACCAGTTATCAAAGTTCCACAACAACCTTCCCATCTACTGGCGTTACAAATATAAGCGGAACAACATATACCGTATATGCTCAAGAAGCTGGTAATAGAGCAGGGACAGTAACTCCAAAAACAGTTTCATGTACCGGTTCGCAAACTACTCAAGATTTAGCCGAAAGAGTAATCGTTTATGAAACCTTAGTTTTAGATAGTCTTTCGTTTGTCATACAGCCTTATAGTACTCCAACAACCAATAATTGGCAGGTTGTTGTTTACGGCCAAAAACAAAGTGGTGGTGGTGATTATATTGCTGATAGAACAAAGCTTCTTTATAGTGGTTCAATTGCGTCTTTTAAAGCAGATACAGGTGCAAATAGTTATTCAGCAAAAGCAACAAAAGTAACCATTCCTATTAACATAACTTTACCAGGATCTTCCGGTGGTGAATTTTATTGGATAGGATTTAAGTCATATCCGGAACCTGTTTTAAATTATGCTTCTTGTGCAACATATCCGTATGTTGATGATGTTGATGGCAAGATTATAAAATCCGATTTACTTGATGAAGGAGGAAATCCTGCTGCTGCAGGAAAATTAGGTCCTTTTTATGATATTCATTTTCACACAGCACCTCATTATTGTGATCGTATTCCTGTACAAGTTAAATCACTTTGTCCGTGTACGAGTCCATTATCGACAGATTTACCAATAACGATAACAGCGACTCCATCGAGTTTATGTTCGGGACAAAGTTCATCATTGGTATCGAAGACAATTCATCCAGAGAAATCGGGAGGG
>Ga0302296_1001338_pt1 | contig 17922 bp, 8 predicted proteins | sample III_Fen_N3_1_FD_194546 | JGI IMG/M metagenome (GOLD analysis project Ga0302296, IMG submission 194546) | Peat permafrost microbial communities from Stordalen Mire near Abisko, Sweden - III_Fen_N3_1 | ecosystem: Environmental > Terrestrial > Soil > Wetlands > Permafrost | place: Sweden: Abisko...
CCCAGCCGACAAACATCAGGATCGGAATAATCGGCATACAACACCGGGTTTTTGTAATTGCCATTTCCCAAATCGGATACCCAGACTTTGGAAACAGATTGTGCTTGCGATGTACAGAAAACTGCCACAACACAAGCGAAAAGGAAGGTGAATTTCTTCATAAAATTGTGTAAATAGTTATTGATTTGTATCGTTGTTATTATTTCAATGCTTTCAATGTATTTCAGAACTGTTTAGAATACGAATAAATGGCAAGATTCACTCAACATTCTCATATACAACTAAATAACAGCTGCGTCTACATTAAAACTAACAATTGCAACCTACTGTTTAAAATCCCAATGCAAATTTGGTGTTTTTTTAATCATTGAATGTATAAAAATTGACTTTTTAATGGGAGTTTTTGATATATAAATTCGAAAAGAATGAATGTCCCATAATTGAATAAAAAAAACAGAAGAATAGAATTCGTCTACCTGAGACAGATTCTACTCTTCTGTTTTAATATAATATTATATTCCGGTACAATTAGTATTTTCGCATAGCTTCCACTTCAGCCACCGTTTTGGGTTTCATTTTCGTGCCCAGTCGACGTGCTCCGTTTTCGGTCATCACATAATCTTCTTCGTTGCGAATACCGCCAAAATTTCGAAATTTCTGAACTTCAGTCCAATTGATAAACTCCGTGAATTTTCCTTCGCCCTGCCATTTATCCATCAACTCTGGAATAAAATAAATGCCCGGTTCTATCGTAAATACATATCCCGCTTTCAGCGGTTTGGCCAGTCTCAGAGATTTTAGTCCAAACTGCGTACTCTTTGGTTCGCCGTCGTAACCAACCCACACTTCGCCAAGGTTTTCCATATCGTGCACGTCAAGTCCCATCATGTGACCCGTTCCGCAAGGCATAAAAAGTGCATGAGCACCGGCTGCCACCGCAGCATCAGTATCGCCTTTCATCAGCCCGAGTTCTTTCATGCTGTTGGTTATGGAGCGGCAAGCCGCCATATGCGCATTCCTGAAAGGAGCATTCAATGCCAATGCATCAATAGCTGCCTGATGCGCGTGCAGACTCATTTCGTAAACCAACTTTTGTTGCGCTGTAAAAGTAGTATCCACAGGAAAGGTGCTCGACAAGTCACCGCAATAACGGCTTTCCACCTCGCCACCTGCATCGAGCAGAAAGAGGTCACCACTTTTCAATACATTGCCGTGGTAATGGTTGTGCAGCGTTTGTCCGTTGATAGTGGCAATAATTGGGAATGACATTTCCCCATTAGCCGCGTGGGCAATTTCGTAAACACGGGCGGCAACTTGTGCTTCAGTCATGCCCGGACGAGCCATTTGCATAGCAGCTACGTGCATATCTACAGAAAGATCCACACCCTTTTCAATCTCTACGATTTCCTCTGCCGATTTTATCTCTCGTTGACTCACCACAGCACGAATCAACTTCAACGACGATTTTTGAGCAATATGGTCGGGATGAAGAAAGAGCAAATGTTGCAGTTTCAGCTTGTTTTCAGAACGATAGGGTGGCAAATAATGAACTCCACGACTTTGTTTCAAAGCCTCATGCATCATGGTTGCTAATTCTGCTATCGGTAAAGAATGATCTATTCCTCCATCTGTAGCTCTTTCGGAAATAGTCGGTTGCGGTCCCATCCATACAATATCATCGATGGTATAATCGTTGCCAAAAATAACATGACGATCATTATCCACATCGATTACTGCAGCTAGCCCGGGAAAATCAATGCCAAAGTAATACAAAAAAGTACTATCTTGTCGAAAATGGTAGCCATTATCGGCATAATTCATTGGACTTTCGTCGTTACCCAATAGCAAAATCACTCCTGAACCGATTTTTTCGGCCAGCGTTTTGCGTCGCTGAATGTAAGTTTGTTTTTCAAACATAATTGCTGAATAACCCCTAATCCGTCAGCTGACGGAGAACTAAGTTACTATTATCTCTAAAACTTAGTTTATCGGGTGGTTTATATTTAAACAGAATACGTCTTAATCGTTCGTTAAATGCAATCAACTAAAGATGTTATGTTGACTAACTTGAATAGTGAACCTTTAGGGGTTAGGGGTCATCTTTAGAAAGAATCGTGCTCCGTTCGTTCGATAATCTCGTTTTGTAAATCCAGTCCCAAATCGTTGAAGTAGTCGCTGTAACCAGCCACACGAACAATCAGATTCCTGTATTTCTCCGGATGTTTCTGTGCATCGCGCAAGGTGGAAGCATTCACCACGTTGAACTGAATATGATGTCCGTTCATACGGAAATAGCTCCGCACTAACCCGGAGACTTTTCGAATGGCGGTATCGTCTTCGAAAAAGTTCGGACTGAATTTTTGGTTCAGCAACGTTCCGCCTGTATGCAACTGGTCGATTTTAGCAGCCGATTTCACTACCGATGTCGGACCGTTTCTATCCGAACCCTGCACTGGTGAGATACCCTCTGAAACAGGTAATCCTGCTTTTCGTCCATCCGGACTGGCATGCATTATACTTCCAAAATACACATGGCAGGTGGTTGGCAACAAGTTAATCCTATACTCCGCACCCCGCGGACTTTTATGCCCTTTTACGGCATCGTAATAGATATTGAAAACGTCCACCAACTGCTCGTCAGCTGCTTCATCATCATTTCCGTATTTTGGTGTTTTGTAAAGCAACTTGTAAAGTAACTCGTCGTTATTTTCAAAATTGCTTTCCAAAGCACTTACAAATTCGGGTAAAGATATCGATTTATCTTCAAATACATGCTTTTTCAAGGCAGTTAATGCATCGGTCATTGTTCCAACACCAACGCCTTGGATATAGTTCGTATTATAGCGTGAACCGCCCTGAATATAATCCATGCCCTGCGCCACGCAATCGTCGATTATCAGCGACAGGAAAGGCGTAGGTATATGCGTCATAAAAATCTTTTCAATCGTATTGTTCCCAATAACTTTGATACGGATAAAGTGTTCCACCTGCGCTTTGAAAGCTTCCAATAGCTCCGAATAAGATTTGAATTCAGAAACAGCTCCGGTTTTCAGACCGATTTGTTTCTTTGTACGCGTATCAAAACCATTGTGCAAAGTTACTTCCAGAATTTTGGGCAAATTGAAATAGCCGCAAAGAATATAACTTTCAGTTCCAAACGCACCGCTTTCAACACAACCGCTTGCACCACCGTTTCGGGCGTCTACAAGGTCTTTTCCCTGATTGACCAATTCCTGAATAATGGCATCGGTATTGAAAATCGATGGCTGACCAAAGCCTGTTTTAGTGATTTTTATGGCGCGGTCGATAAAACTGTCGGGATTCAGCTTGCTCAATTGCACCATCGAACTTGGTTGCAACAAGCGCATTTCTTCAATTACATCCAATAAAATGTACGACATTTCGTTGACTGCATCTGTTCCATCAGGCTTCAGTCCACCCAGATTTATCAGGCAGAAATCGGTGTAGGTGCTGCTTTCCAAGGCAGTAATTCCAATTTTGGGTGGAGAAGGATGATTGTTGAATTTTACCCAAAACGATTCGAGTAGTTCTATGGCTTTATCTTTAGTCAAAGTTCCTTCGGCAATTTCCTTTTGATAAAAAGAATTCAAATGTTGATCGAGACGTCCCGGATTAAACGAATCCCATGGGTTAAGCTCGGTTACCACTCCCAAATGCACAAACCAATAATGTTGAAGTACTTCGTGAAAAGTGGAAGGTGCATGAGCAGGAACCCGGAGACAAATGCGCGCCATCTCTGTTAGTTCAGCTTTACGGGTTGTATCTTTTTCTTCTAAAGCCAGTTCGTCGAGCCTGGTAGCATGGCGCTGCGCAAACTGTATTGCAGCCTTTGCGGCAATTTCCATGGCTTTCAGTTCTTCCATTTTATCATAAGCCAGTGGGTCATTTCTAAAGTCAAGCGAGTGCATGCTTTCTTCCACATCCTGAATAATGTCAAGCATTCCTTTTTGATAAATTTTGTAACCCGCCACGGTATGTCCAGGAGCGCGTTGCTCCATAAACTCAGTGAAGATTCCGGCTTCATACGCATCGTGCCATTCGGTAGTCATGGCTTCCATCATGCGGTCACGGTTAGAACGACCATTCCAGAACGGAATAATTGTCTTTTCAAAAGCCGAACGTGTTTCGTCATCCACCCGAAACCAAACTTTCTCACGCGAGTTAAGCACTTCCAAATCCTGCAGGGAATGAACAGTGATTTCGGGATAAGTTGGCGTAGCTTTGGGTGACGGTCCGCGTTCGCCCACAATTAGTTCCAGATCGTTTATGCAAATAGTCTTATTGGCAAGGACATATTGAAATGATTTGGCGCGCTGCACCGGAATGGAATCGCCAAAAGCCATATGGTTTTTGTAAAACTCAGTCATCAACAAGCCCCGTTCAGCCGAAATTGTATAAACGGCGTTCAGGCTTTGTTCACGTAATTGTTGAATTCTTGGAGTCATAATATTGTTTTTTACCACTAAGGCACAGAGGAAACTGAGAAACACGAAATTAATATTTATCCTTTTACCTAGCAGATTATATTTTAAAATTATTTTTCTTAGTTTTAGTGCTTATTCATTTATTTCTAAGTGAACCTAAGTGTTCTTAGTGCCTTAGTGGTGAATCAACCACCGATTTTTACTTCAAATCCCGCCTTTCCAAATAGCAGCTTTGTTTCTTCCAAATCGCTCTTTCTGATAGTTTTTAGTTCACCGAGCTTGTTCTCCAACCCAAACCGTTCGTATTTGTGCGAAGCGGTATTGTGGTAAGGCAACAAATCAATGCCTTCAATCGGAAATTTCAATCCGGATAAATAAACAAGTGTCTGGTTTATATTTTCTTCGGTAAATGTAATCCCGGGAATCATGGGAATTCGAATGCGGACTTTTTTGCCCATTTCAAGCATTTTTTCCAAATTCTCCAAAACCAATGTATTGGAAACTCCCGCATAGATTTTATGCAGACTATCATCAATTAGTTTCAAATCGTAGAGAAATAAATCGGTCAACTGAGCTACTTTCTCCAGTGTTTTCCAATTAGAAAAACCGGTCGTATCTACCGTTGTGTGCATTTTTTCTGATTTGCAGGCCGCCAACATTTCTAACAAAAAATCAGCTTGTTGCAACGGCTCACCACCCGAGAAAGTCACACCACCTCCCGATTCATCCATGAAAATTTGTTCTTTGCGTAATTCCTTCATAACTTCTTCCACTGTCATTTCACGCCCAACGGTTTCATCTTCGGTAAAGTTTTTATCGCCAATCCGAACAGTTTTGGACACGGTGCAAATATCCGCACTCCTGCTTTCAGGATTATGGCACCATTGACACGAAAGCGGACAGCCTTTCATGAAAACCGTTGTACGAATTCCCGGACCGTCGTGTACAGCAAAGCGTTTGATATCGAAGATAATACCCATGAGTCAATGTGGCAATAAGATAATGTGCTAAAATGCTAATGAAGAAATGAAAGAATTAAGACGTGCTTTCTGAAAATAACAGAAATTTTCCAAGTTGCACTCTTTAAAGTCCCCTTTAGGGGGTTGGGGGTCGGTCAGTGGCTAAATCATCCAACACTCGTACAAACCCTTACCGGATTTATTGAGCACATTACCTTGACAGTTGGATGAATATTGCATGTGGAGTTAGAGATTTATTTTTCAACCGCTAAGTTATAAAATAATTGGGATTTGGCATTAATTCATCGCAAAAAAGTGACAAAAAAAGTGCGTTACCCGAAAGCAACGCACTTCATGCAAAATTAAACGATTTTCACTACCAAAATTTCGCCTGCTACTCTACTTCCCATTCAAAAATACCGGCAGCATTTTTTTCGGCAAGTTTAACCTCTAGCTTTATTGCTTTTGTGGTAACGGGGTTAAAAATAACTTCGTTCCCGATCCCTTTTTCTACTCCATAAGCATTTGTATTTTCTACAGGTAACCATTCGCCCTTTTGGTCTTTGTAGAAAATTTTCCAGGATTTTGGCACGCGGCAACCACCCCAGGGTGCATCGTCGAACCAATAAACTGTCGAACGACTCACCGTTTTCTCGGCAGCAAAGTCGTACGAAATCCATTCGGTTGTTCCTTCTTTCGGCCACCAGTGATAATAAGGCAAAGTGCGGTCGTTTTCATCTTTCGGAAGAAGTCCATCATTGATGGCTGATATAGATTTCACATTATGCGACGCATTTACCTTACTTTCGGAAGCAACGGTTGGAGGCATAGCAGGGCGAGTAGCACTCAGGTCGACCGGCAACCAAACAGCCATATCGCCACTTCCACGGTGTGCCCATGCGTAGTAAGGAATCATATTCAGTTTCACTTCTTTCGTCACTAGTTTGCCTTGAGCATCGTAACTCAACGATTGTGCATCAGTTTGAATGGTATTGATTCCGAAAAGCAAGTCCTCTTTTCTTTCAACTTTAAATGTTGGTTTCTTATTCAGAATAATACTGAAAATATTGAAATCATTATCCGACCATTCGGCACAATACACAATTGGACCGCGTTCGACAGCAATTTTTCCACGGTCGGCTTCTACTGCTGGATTAGCCTTTACAGTTCGCGCTTCCATATCAAAATGCACTTCTACTTTGTCGCCTTTTTTCCATGCACGATTGATGCTAAAATAACCTTTTTCAATAGTACTTGCCACCACATTTCCGTTTACTTTTACGGTATATCCCAAGGATTTTTTATCGGTATAACTGTAGAGATTTCCAGGAACAACACTATTTTGTACCCACCCAGGAACACGGATTTTAAGCGTGAAATCTTGTTTGCCTTTTGGTGAAACTTCCAGACTCACATCCCCTGTCCATGGATAGTTGGTACTTTGTTTCAATTCTACGGCTTTGCCATTCACTTTCAGGTCGGAATGGTTAGACATAAAGAGGTTAACGTAAACATCGCTGCTATGCACTGCATAGATATACCCCGGAACAGACGGAATAAAGCGGCAAATATTTGATGGGCAACAAGCGCATCCAAACCATGGTTGACGTTGATGCTGACCAATGGACTCCAGCGGGTTCGGGTAGAAGAAACCGCCACCATCTAGTGAAACACCCGAGATAAGTCCATTGTAAAGTGAGCGTTCCAACACATCAAAATACTTGGCATCACCATGCAATAAGAATAAACGGTAGTTCATATATACGTTACCAATAGCAGCGCATGTTTCGCAATAGGCCGACATGTTCGGCAGTTCGTAGTTGTTACCGAATGCTTCACCATTTCCGGTTGCGCCAATTCCGCCGGTTATATATAGTTTCTTATTCACTATATTGCTCCAAATACGATCAATCGCATGAATGTATGCCGTATCTCCGGTAAGTGCTGCCACATCAGCCATACCGGTGTACATATATGCCGCGCGCACAGCATGACCTACTGCTTCATCTTGTTGTACAACAGGCTTGTGCGACTGACTATATTCTTCCTTCCGTTCGGTATATCCACGTTTATCCAATAAAAATTTAGCCAAATCAAGATAGCGTTTTTGTCCGGTAAGAACATAAAGCTTACACAGAGCCATTTCAGCAATTTGATGTCCCGATACAACTGTTATTTGTCCCGGTTTGTCACCGATAGCACGAGCTGCACAGTCGGCATATTTAATGGCAATATCCAGAAAATTGCGTTTTCCGGTTGCCTGATAATGTGCTATAGCTCCTTCTATCATATGTCCCAGATCGTATAACTCATGGCTCAAATCCTCTTCCTTTTCCCAACGTTTGGTACCTGCCCATTCATGTGTATGGTTAGGATTCATTGTACGAAATGTATACAGATAACCATCCGGTTCCTGCGCTTTCGCCACGATAGTAAGAACACTATCGATATACATATCTAACTTTTTATTAGGAAATGTTTGCATCGAATAGCTTGCACCTTCAATGGTTTTGTACACGTCGGTATCATCGAATGTAAATCCTTCCACTTTGTTTTTTTCACTTGGGTGAGCAGCCATCACAAAGTTTTTATAGCGGCCTGTTTCTTCACATTTACTAAAAGCGAGTGGAATGGTTACTTCACGACTAGCCTTAAGTCGTTGACCCCAAAATGCATCAGTAACTTTTACTGATGTGAAAGGCACTGGTGTTATTGGGTATCCGCCCGTCTTTTTTACTTGTGCTTGCAAACACAGACTTAGACTAATAAGTCCTGTTATTAATAATTTTCGCATGGTATTTTGTATGATAATTAAAATCTAAAATTTTTATTGTTTCACGTTTTTTTTGAGGTCATTATAAACTTCAAAAGTACTTATTATTTTATAAATAGTCAGCTATTTTAGAGGTCTCGTATTCTTCATTAATTTCATCACCTCACTTATTGTCATTGCTCTGTCGTATAACTGCGCAGCTGCAATGTATCCGCTGAAGTTTTCGGTAGGTTCGCCCGAAGCACCAATCAGAATATCCCCTTTTTCTACAAAAAGAGATAACGGCGATTGCGTATTCAATTTGCCATCTACATATATATTTTCTAATGCACCGTCGAACGTAACAACAATATGATGCCACTGTCCTTTAGCAGGAACTTCTTTATAAGCGACGTCCACTGCACCATCGCCATGAGCCACAGCACCATAATTACCGGTTCCGTACATCAAGGCTGCGTAAGAAGACTGCAACATATTTTCGCGTGAGTTCCATGCCAGTAAGCATTCACCTATTTCTACAGTAGGATTATAAACCCACACCGAAGCAGTAAACGGCGAATTCCAATCGAGACTGGCAGGGGCTTTTTTCGATAACTTCAGATAGCTTTTTCCATCGAGATATACAGCCTTTACGCTAGCGATTGTTGCTACAACAATTTTCCCATTTGCGTCAAAGCATCCTCCCAGTTTTCCTTTATTAGGAATCTTAGTAATCACCGAACCTACTTTTTGCTCCGGCACTTTAAAATCGACCAATAAACTTTTAGAACTTTGCATTCCGGGTCCTTCTGCAGAAGCATCATTCTGAAAAGTGGGTACTTCGAATAGATCAGCATACACTTTTATATTCCAAACAGCCGGAATCACACCCGATTTTTCTGTACCGCTGATAGTCAATCGAATGTAACGAGCTGACAACTTATTATCATCAATCATCGGGCTTCCACAATGGCGATTAGTTGTTTTATCGCTGAATAATGTCCAATGGATGCTATCGGTAGAAACCTCAAGTTTATATTGATAATAATAAGATGGATATTCAAACTGTGTCGTTACACGTTGAACTTGTTGCACTTTGCTCAAATCCACAACCAACGATTGTGGCACATCACTGCTTGCAGCTTTCCAAAGTGTTCCATTGTTATCATCTACAGTATTTTCGGGAAGATAACTATCATCATAACTCGTGTGACTGTATACTGTTGGATTGGAAACAAGATGGTAATATGAACTTGCACTCACTTTAGCTTTATATGCTAAGTTGGTTGTTGTGATTTGATTCTTTCCTAACAAACCGACCCCTTCATGAGTTGGAACCACCTTTTCTATCGTTACACTATCTGAGAAGATTAGTTTGTCTACGCATACCTGACGAAATTCGCCATTCGTGCTGTGTGGATTATCGTGTCGGTGGTAAACAATATAGTAATCGTTTCCCTCTTTGAGAACAGAATGATGACCTGGACCATCAACCGTACCATCATTGTTTGTAACCAGAATCGGACTATTCTTTCCGGGTGTAAAAGGTCCCTCAGGATAATCGCTTACCGAATAATGAACCGCATATGAACTCAACCTGCAATCGCCGGAAGAATACATTAAAAAATACTTCCCGTTTCTTTTTATCGGATAGGCAGCTTCAAATGCCTTTGGTATTTGTGCAATAGGAATAAAACCGGTTTTCAAAATGCTGTGCATATCTTTCGGATCAATCTTTACAAATCCCATTCCACCAAAAGAAGCACACCAGGTACCAAAATATGAATATACCGAACCATCATCGTCAACCAAAAATTGAGCGTCCAAAGCCGGAAAGTCTTTTTTTGAAGTGCCTGCAGGAATTACTGCTTTTCCATCATTTATCTGGACAAAAGGGCCCATAGGCGAATCGGAAACATAGCCATAGATATTACAACCCATCTCGCAGTTACCCATATAATAGTAATATTTACCATTAGATCCCTGAAATACATCCGGTGCCCAACAGTTATTCAGTCCCTCGGGCAAAGCCAGTTTTAGTTGATAATCGTACCAGTTCACAAAATCCTTACTTATCCACACCTGTGGTTTACCCGATGCCAGTTTCACTCCATCGGTAGTGGCATAGATATAATAAGTATCACCAAACTTCTTCACCGTTGGATCGGCAAAATAACCGGGGAGAAGAGGGTTGCCGATAACATGTATCTTCGGTTGCGCTTTGACATTATTGGCGAGAAAAAAAAGGGAAAGAAAACAAATCAGCGAGTTACTTATTTTCATATGTGATTTTAAAAGCTGAATACGTTAAGTGAATTAAAAGCATCTAACAGGTGGTAATCCGTTAGATGCTTTATCAAAATATCAATGTAAAAATAAAAATTAATTTGTGTATCCGGGATTTTGAACCAGTTTAGGGTTAGCATCCATAAAATCTTTAGGAATTGGGAATAACTTCATGTTATTGTCTTTTTTTGTTTTACAAAACCATGACTTTTTAGTGTAAACATCAAAACGGATTAAATCTTGTTTTCGGTGATGTTCTCCAATAAATTCCCAACCCAATTCATCCAAAAAGCCGCCGTATTTAATATCAGCACCTCCTTCGAATGTGGTGATTGTACCATTAGAATATGCTCCATATTTGTAAACGCTACCACCCAATAATTTAGCACCTGTTACTGTGGCTTTATCAGGATTTGATTTAAAATCACGTTGACGAATTGAAGTTACAATAGTTGCAGCTTCGTCCGCTTTTCCAAGACGAAGCAGACACTCAGCCTTAATCATCAAAGCATCAGTATAACGGAAAAATGGCACATCATTTCCGGAAGCAGCATCTTCTCCGGGTTTAATTTCGTATTTCACCATTCTATAACCTTCGTTGTATTCGCAACCATTTACATCACTCATATAATTGATATAATTTAGCTGTTTTCCTTTATCCGGATCTGTATTCAAAATAAGAGGACTACCATCTGCATTATATTGTAAACCTCCTAAGAAGCATTCTTTGAGTCGCGAATCGCTTGCATCATAAGTGTCAATAAATTGTGGAATCGCTCCTACTCCACCCCATGGTTGCCCATTCAGTTTAAATGTGGTCTGACTTGCAGCGTAAAGCGTTTTCCAGGGATAATAAGAACCTCCGGCATATTTTGCGTCAAACGGAATAGAAAAAATTTCTTCTACAGAGCCTTCATTATCAAACATAAATGGATCTTTATAGCTCGAAGCCAGAGAAAATTTACTACTATTAATCACATCCTCAACTTGCGCCTGAGCTTCAGCCCACTTAGGAGTTCCGAAATAGACTTCGTAGTTCAGATATAATTTAGCTAAAGTCATTTTAGCCGACCATTTGGTAAAACGTCCATAGGTAGCAGGAGTGTTGTCAGTGCTTAATGAATCCATCGTTGATTTCAACTCCGACTCAATAAAATCAAATGCTTCCTTAGGTGTGCTCTGAGTTGGCAGATAACCAATCGGATAGTTATACTTCGTCAGAATCGGGATGTTTCTAAAATTATCGAACAACAAATAATAGTAAAGTGCACGCAAAGCCCGAAGTTCACAGAATGTTTTAGTTTTGTTAGGAACTTTATCTACAGAATCAATTCTCTCAATCTGATACATAGCCCGATTGATATTGGTAATACCTGCGTAACAGTTATTCCACAAACCCCAGGCATGACTTACTGTTCCAGGCGTCCAGGTGTGTTGGTGCATGGCCACGTAATAGTCGCCCCAACCAATACCAATGCGGTTTGGAACTACAAAACAGTCCGAAGATTCTTCGTACATATCAGCAAGACCATCCCAGCCCCAATAAACATCGCGAAGTTTTGAGTAGGCCGGCGCCATAATATTAGCAACATCTTTTGATGTAAACTTTGTTTTTTCTGCAAGTACATCACTATAAACGGTCTCGTCCAGGTTTGTACATGAGAACAAGCTGCTTGCAAGCAAAAAAGCAAGCAGTAGATTGATATATATTTTTGACTTATTCATGTTGTAATAGATTTAAAAAGTTACGTTTAATCCAAAAGTAAATGTTCTGGTTGATGGAAACTTATCGCGAGAGTCGTTACCGGGAGTCAACATTCCACTGTCTGCAATTTCCGGATCAAGACCCTTGTATTTGGTGAAGCAAGCTAGATTTTGAGCAGAAGCATACACTCTTAATGATTTTAGAAAGTTTATTTTCTTTACATTCATTGTATAGCCTAAAGTGACATTGTCTATTTTTACATAATCACCGTTTTCAATATAATAACTCACAAATGTTTGTGGATAATTAAGAACGGCCTGACCATACACTTTATCGAATGCTGAACGCAGCATGTTGTAGTTGATATTCGGATTTTCGTAGAACATGCGTTGGTAGTTGAGAATCTGGAATCCAAATGCACCACTCATAACCATACTCATATCCACATTTTTATATCTTATTGTATTTGTCCAACCGGCATTCAGTTTCGGAGTTCCATTACCAAGATATTGTTTATTTTCATCACCATACATGTCCAGTGTCAGAACTTTACGTTCACCCTTGGATGTTTCGATAATCCATCTTCCTTCGGGTTTAGCAGTTGTGCCATCGGTTCCAAATGCATCTCCTTTATGAGTTACTCCTACCGATTTTAATCCCCAGAAGTTACCAATTGATTGTCCGACTTCCAGTTTATGAGTACTAAATGAAATCGGATCACCGGTGTTTCCCTGATAAATATAATTTTTATCTATTTTATAAAAATCATTTGACAAGCTTTCAAGTTTGTTTTCGTTGTGCGATAAGGTAACAGTACTGGTCCATTCAACATTTTTTGTTTTGACAGGGACAAAGGTTAAAGCCAACTCAATACCTTTGTTGCTCATTTCACCTACGTTGGCCAAAATAGTTGGATACATATATGGAGGAACCGGCACATTGTAATTCCACAACATGTCCTTTGTTTTCTTGCTGTACACGTCAACCGAACCACTGATTCTGTTTTTCAATAATCCAAAATCAAGACCCATATTCAATTCTCTTGAAGTTTCCCAACGTAAATCAGGGTTAGGATTACCACCGGGAATGATACCCTTTACCCATGAACCATTATTATAGAAATATCCATTTTGATCATAAAGTAATAGAGTTTGAGAGGCATACGAATCTGAAGGAATAACTCCGGTAACACCGTAACCGGTTCTTAATTTTAAATTATCCACAAAAGTTACAGATTTCATAAATTCTTCGTTGCTGATAGTCCAACCAACAGAAACAGAAGGGAATGAACCCCATTTATAATTTTTACCAAATTTTGAAGAACCTTCACGTCGAATACTGGCTAATAAGTTGTAACGATTATCATAACCATAGCTAATACGACCAAATCCACCAATCAGAGTATTTGAGTTTTTACCACTTCCCATACCGGCTTTACCGTTTTGAAGCGCATAACCGGCACCAATATTATTGTATGTATAACTATCAGAAGGGAAATTGTAGTTCGATGCATACAAGCTCTCCGATTCATTATATTCGTAGCTATACCCTACCATTGCCGAGAAGTTATGTTTATCAATCGCTTTGGAATACTTAGCGGTTAAATCCATATTATTTGATAAGCCGGAAGAAGATCCCTTTGAGGCCACACCATTTTTACCACCGTTCGTCGTTGAATAGTTTTGTTGTGTTTCGTAATAATCGTTAATTGAGCTATTAGATCTATTAGAGAACATTGCATTAGCCTCAAAGTCTTTAAACGGACGAATAGTCAGCGTAGAGCTAAGACGTGTATAATCACTTTTATTTAATCCATTGGTTTCAGCAATCATTGCTACCGGATTGTAATACTGGAAACGAGATGATTCTACCCAAGCACCTGTCGATGTTTTTATTGGTGACGTTGGATTTCTGATTAATGCTTGTCTATAGACATTCGGATTAAAAGATGAATTTCCACCTACTACATTACTTTTTTCCTGACCTTTTACAATATTGAAATTAATTTTCACTTTGTCATTCAAAAAATATTGGTTTATATCGAAAGAGGCTTTTAGCTGTTTGTTATTTGTTGTAATAAATGCCCCGTTTTTGTCTACATAAGAAATATTTGCTGAATAATTTGAGTTATCTTGTCCACCTTTTAAACTAACACTATGATTCTGAGAGAACGCTGTGTGAGTAATTTCTGATAACCAGTCGGTTGATGCACCCTCATCACTAAATGGAAGTTTGGTACCTGCTTTGAGCAAGGTTCTAATATCGTCACCATTCAGAAAATCAGCTTTTTTACCAAAACTGGAAGCTGCAACATAGGCCGAATAGGTTACCTCCGGTTTCATATTTCGTTTACCGGCTTTAGTTGTTATGATAATAACACCTTTTGAACCACGTGTACCATAGATTGCCGCAGCCGATCCATCTTTTAATACGTCGATAGATTCGATATCCTCTGGAGCTACAGAACTCATGTTTCCGGGAATTCCATTAATCAAAACCAATGGACTTGCTGTACTCATCAATGAATTAACACCGCGAAGTTTGATTGTTGCCTGACTTGAAGGATCACCTGAACCGTTGGTGATAGTAAGACCTGCAATTTTACCTTTAACCAGGTCGGCCGCATCACGAATGAACCCTTTGGTAAAATTTTCTGATTTTACACTGCTAATGGCACTGGTTACATCTCCTTTGCGTTGTGTTCCGTAACCAATTACAACTACTTCATCTACCAGTTTGGAATCTTCGTGAAGAGTTACTTTTATTGTAGTGTTATCACCCACAACAATTTCCTGTGTTTTGTTTCCAATATAAGAAAAGACGAGTACCGACTTTTGTCCTTTCACTTTCAGAGTAAAACTACCATCAGCGCTACTAATTGTTCCATTGCTGGTGCCTTTTTCCAGAACACTAACGCCAATAAGACCTTCGCCTTTTTCATCTATTACTCGTCCTTTAATTGTTGCAGCATTTTGCTGTACACCTTGGGACATTGTTTCAGCATTGTTACCCGAAGCAGCAGTCAACTGCCCAATACTCATACCGGTTGTCAGTAAAGTACATGCTGCGAGCTTTAATAAACCTTTGCTAAAGAAGCAATTTGTTTTTCGATTTACATTCATGTTGTTTTAAATTTAAGATTGTGTTATTTTAGTGTGACTTTAATTTATTTTTTATTTCGTTGGCAAATTAATGCATTATCTTTCTTAGAGGATAGTACAATAATCTATTTTGATGGTAATATCGTCTATTCTCAATCTTTTAAGTTAGAATTTGGTTTTTCGGCCTGTTATTTAGCTTTTCTTTTGCAGAGAAAGCTTCATTGCAAAACCGCCCCCCTGAGCTAAATGGATATTCAACACCGAATCTCGCGTTACATATTTTATTTCGTGTTTGTAATCCTGTGCCTGTTTGTTTGCATTCATTCCATCGCGCATAAGTTCCATCTTGTATGTTGTGTCATCTTTCAGAAAGTTGAAGTTGATCAGGATATCTCGTTCATTCCAGTTGGTAAGTGCCCCCACTTGCCAGTCATTGCCATTTCGGCGAGCCGATACAATAAATTTACCTATCTCACCTTGCAAGATCTTTGTTTCATCAGTTTTCAAAACCAGCGAAGCAATAAAGTCGGTGCACTCTTGTTCTTTTCGATAACTTGTAGGATTGTCGGCAAGCATGGTAAGTGGCGAATCGAACACAATATAGGTAGCCAATTGATGACAGCGTGTGCCCTGACTCATTGGATTAGAATATATATCTTTGAAATCGGCCTTTGTGGCATTTCGCATTGCACCAGGTGTATAATCTACCGGTCCGGCTGCCAAACGGATAAACGGGAAGGTAACATCGTAAAGTGGCATGTCTCTTTCAATGGTACTCCACTTCATCTCTTCCATGCCGAATACACTTTCGAAATTGATGATGTTCGGGTACGTACGGTTCAGTCCTGTGGGTGTATAAAAGCCATGTAAGTCCAATGTCAATTTGTATTTTGCAGTCATTTCGGCGATCCGATACGTCATTTCCACCGCTTTTTGGTCATTGCGATCCAAAAAATCTACTTTGAAACCTTTAATTCCCAATTGCGAATAAAACTTACAAGCCTCTTCCAACTGTGCATCGAGCACATTAAACACCGTCCACAGAATAATATCTACTTTTTTATTTCGGGCATAAGTCACCAATTCAGGCAGATTTAGTTCCGGAATAGCCTGCATCATATTACCCGAACCGGGTTTGTACCAACCTTCGTCCAACACGATATATTCAATTCCATTCTCAGCAGCAAAGTCAATATAATGTTTGTAAGTATTCATATTAATGCCGGCTTTGAAATCAATGCCCGAAATGCCCCAGTCGTTCCACCAGTCCCAGGCCACTTTGCCACCTTTCACCCACGAATAATCGCCAATTCTATTGGGAGTAGCCAATGCATACACCAGATTATTTACTGGCAAATCAGTATCCTTCTCACTCACAGCCAGTATCCGCCACGGAAATGTACGGGTTCCATTTACTTTTGCAATGCTTTTGCCACGTCCGGTAACATATTCTTGCTTTCTCCAGGCATTTTGGTCGGTGGCTGATGGCAATTTAGCAAAAACTCCTTTCAGACTTTTCCCTACACCTTGCGATTGGACGAACATGCCCGGATACGATTCCAAATCCGATTCCAGAATAGTCAATTTCAAACCCTTTCCATAATCAATTGTAGCCGGCAAAAACGCAGGCGTTATGCTGGTCATTGAAAGAGGTTTTACATCATAAGTATTCTGAAAGGCCATGGCAAAAGGGTCATTTTTTCCGTTGCAATAGGAAAGATAGCAGCTATAGTCTTTATCGAAATTAAATTCAGCTATCTCATTTCGTATCTCGATATCCGTTTTGAAAGTTGTATACATCCGGTAAGCCACTCCTTCGTTGTAAGCCCGGAACACTACACCATAATTTCCTTTCAACTTAATATTTACTTCGTTATACGATGTACTAAAAGAATCAAAGCGATAGTTTGGAGATACAATATTTTCGTTGACGGCTCTCGTTTTTGTTTGTTGCAATTTTGCCATTTTACCCAATAACTCACCATTTGCCAATTCAAGACCGACATGCGCATTCCGTATCAGACTTGTTTTGCCTAATTGCAATGAATAGCTTAAAGTATCGCCAAGTATAATTAACAATTCTAACTTGCCGTTGGGCGACTGTATTTTAACTTCTCTATCAGTCGCTCCTGCATAATTTGTAATCGATGCAAGCGACAGATTTAGAAGGATAACCAGAATGATTTTTTTCATTATTTTCTGAGTGATTAAAATTCAAAGTTTAACTCATACGTTTTATTACCGATCATGCCACTGTAATGCATTTCAAAATCGGATATCCATGCATATTTTTTAGTTCCATCTATGGCTTCAGCCTCCACCAAAAACACTTGTCTTCTATCGTTCAGCTCCGTAGTACTTTTGAAGAATAAGCTTTTTAAATCTGATAATTCATATTGTCCGCCAGTGGTTTTAAAACTACAATAGGACGTTTTGCTAATGCTGTTACGCCATGTAGTATAAGAGAATGTTGCAGGATAGAATGATACTTTCGTATCAATCACTTTTCCATTTTTGGTTGATTTTACAATCATTTTAGTTGCAAAATCGTCGAACATCAGTTGGTCAATCAGGTTGGGTTGCTTTATATTTCCTGTTTTATTAATGATTTTAATGGCATAATCGCTCCAGCTGCTTTCCTCATCGGACGTGTAACAATAGTCGTTCATCAAAC
>Ga0302296_1001340_pt1 | contig 17881 bp, 11 predicted proteins | sample III_Fen_N3_1_FD_194546 | JGI IMG/M metagenome (GOLD analysis project Ga0302296, IMG submission 194546) | Peat permafrost microbial communities from Stordalen Mire near Abisko, Sweden - III_Fen_N3_1 | ecosystem: Environmental > Terrestrial > Soil > Wetlands > Permafrost | place: Sweden: Abisko...
GATACTCCCATTAGCGGAGCGGTTAAAGCAACGGATGTGGATGGAGATGTACTGGCATATGCCAAAGGTACAGACCCGGTTCATGGTACTGTTACGGTTAACAATGACGGAACATATACTTACAACCCGGCAGCAAATTACAACGGGGATGACAGCTTCACCGTTACCGTAAGTGATGGAAAAGGAGGTTCGACAACAACTACTATTTTTGTGATAGTGACACCGGTGAACGATGTTCCGGTAGCAGTCAACGACAATTCTATGGTTAATAGAGATGCTGTTCTAAATGGAAATGTATCGACAAACGATGTTCCAAGTGGAGATGGAGGAAATGTATGGACAAAAACAACAGATCCTATTCATGGTAGTCTGATATTCAATGTTGATGGTACCTATACCTACACTCCTGTTGCAAATTTTAGTGGTACAGACAACTTTACTTACACAATTACGGATGCTAATGGAGATAAATCAACCGCAACAGTAGACATTATTATTGCACAAATAATTGGAGATGCTCCGCTTGCAAATAGTGACAATTTGAGTGTGAATGAAAATAGCACGGCAAATGGTAATGCTGCTGCGAATGACATTCCAAGTACTGATGGTGGCAATGTTTGGTCAATGGTAACTAATCCGACACACGGAACTGCAACAATGAACCAGAATGGAATTTACACTTACACTCCAAATACAAACTTTAGCGGACATGATTATTTTACATATTCAATTACAGATATTAATGGAGATAAATCGATTAGTACTATAAATATTACCGTAATACCAGTAAATGATAATCCTATTGCAACAGCATTACCTGTAACAACTCCTGAAAATAAATCAGTAAATGGAACTGTGACAGCAACTGATAGCAATGGTGATCCTTTGACTTTTACAAAAACCACTAATCCAACTAACGGTAAAGTTACGGTAAATGCTGATGGAACTTACACCTATACTCCAAATACAGATTATGTTGGCTCGGACATATTTACTGTGACTGTTAGTGACGGAAAAGGTGGCACAAATACTGTGACTGTAAATGTAACGATAACAGCAGTAGCATTAAACAAGGCGCCTATTGCTATAGATGACAATTACACAACGGTAGAAAATAAAGCTTTGATCGGGAATGTTTTGTCTAACGATTCCGATCCGGATGGCAATCCCCTTACATTAACAAGTTACACTATAAACGGCGTAAGAAAAAAACCTGGAACATATACTAATATCCTTAATGCAGGAACAATTGCAATAGTTTCTGATGGCTCATTCACATTTACGCCTGAAGTTAATTATAATGGAACTTTACCTGCAATGAAATATACTGTGAGTGATGGTAATTTAACTGATTCTGCTAAAGCTATTATACAGGTTTTACCATTACCTAAAATAACAAAAAAAGCGAATAAACCTGTTTTAATAGACAATAGTACTTATACATGGACTTACACCATAACAGTCAATAATGACACAGATCAGAAAATTGATTCTATACAAGTCATCGATAATTTAGATGATGTATTCAAAAAAAGCGGCTGCACATATAGTGTTACCAGTATTAAAGCTTCAGGATCTCTTTGGTCCAATGGCTTATACAATGGTTCAAGTAAAATTGAAACATTGATTAAAGATAGCAGTTATTTAAACAGCAACAGCAAAGATTCAATTCTCATTGAGGTAAAAGTAGATTCTCACAATTATGTTGGTGAAGTATTTAATCAGGCAATTTTGAATGGTCAAATATCTAAAACAAAGTTTAACTTCAGCGATATCCTATCTGATGATTTAAGCATTAGCGGCACAAAAGATAGTACGGTAACTAGTATCTCAGAAATCAAACTATTTATTCCGAATGCTTTCTCTCCAAACGGCGATACGAAGAATCAAACTTTCGTGATCAGACACCCCAACACTCTTAAATTAGACATCGAAGTATTTAACCGTTGGGGAAATCAGGTCTACAAAAGTTCAGATTATCAAAACGATTGGGACGGAAAAGGCACAGACAGTTTCTTAGGCAAAGATTTACCAGCTGGAACATATTATTGTATTTACAAAGCAATAAACACTTCAACTGGTAAAACGGAAAATGAGGGCATAAAATACATCACTTTACGGAGATAAATACAACTAAAAAATAGTTTGGGAAATAACTCAAACTATTTAAAGGAAGATATAAATTAATCTAAAAACAAGATAATGTACAATAAGATTATTTCTAATTCACTAAACAAACTATTCTTATCAAAAACCAATTTGATAATTTGCCTTTGTTTATGCTTTGTTCACAATAGACTTAAGGCTCAACAAGAGCCAATGTACTCCCAGTACATGTTAAATATGATTCAAATTAATCCGGCTTATGCCGGCAATCGAGCCGTAGACAATTTTACTACTTTATATCGAAAACAGTGGGTTGGAATAGAAGGTGCTCCAACCACAGCATCCTTTTCGTGGGACAGGCGTCAGGAAGGATCAAACGTGGGTTATGGTCTACAAGTCTATAATGATCGTTTAGGATTAGAATCATCTTCAGGTATACAAGCATTTTATTCATACCGACTTCAATTCCAATCCTCTTGTTTAACCTTTGGTTTAAGTGGAGGAGTGCTAAATTATAGTGCCAATTTTTCACAAGCAATTACGAACGAGGGTAACGACGATTTGTTCTCCCAAGATATCCACAAATGGCTACCTACAGTAGGTGTTGGAGCTTTGTACGCTTCGAATCATTGGTATTTAGGACTATCGGTACCGGCATTATTACAAACAAAAGTTTACGATAATAATTATCAGGCTACATCGGGGGCTAACAACCATTATTTCTTAACTGGAGGTTATATTTTCGAAGCTTCCGAAATTTTAAAGCTCAAACCATCCATCTTGGTAAAAGCAGTAAAAGGTGCACCGCTGGAATATGACTTCAACATGAATGCATGGATTCATGATAAATTAGCTCTCGGGCTAAGTTATCGCACAAGAGATGCCATTGTAGGCATGTTTGAAATTCAAATCTCGCCAGAAATTTATTTGGGATATGCCTACGATTATACTACCTCAAACATGAAAACATACAGCAATGGAACTCACGAGCTTATGTTAAGATTGGAACTTAATGGGCCTAAGATGCAAAAAACATTATCACCTCGTTATTATTGAACACTTTGAGCAAAACACTAAGCTATACAGTTATATACATAGAAATAAACAGTAATACTAAAATGAAGCTATTAACTATAAACATAATTGCACTCTTGATGCTATTTTGCTCAACATTGACCAAAGAGAATACCATTCAGGCTCAGACTAGCAATCATAAAACAAATCAGGCAAACTCACCCGTTCTGCTAAAAAAAGCTGAAGCCGCTTACCAAAATTTTAAATTCTCTATCGCAGCTGATTACTTTGAGAGTTTCCTAAAAGATCAAACGCATTCATCCAAAGATGTATTAACGAAACTTGCCGATTGCTATTGGCAGATGAGAGACTACAGTAATGCCCTACACATTTACAAACAATTATACCCGGCAGGAAATGATGGAAATGCAAGCCTGTCTGATCAAATCCACATTGCCGAATTATCAGCGCGCTACGGCGAATATCAGCAAGCTTATGAATGGCTAAAATCAATACCAGGCTATGAACTCAAAGCCAAGGCTTACAAAGATCAAAAATCATTGAATCTAATGAAAAAGGATTCTATTAATTGGACTTTGCGATATTTAAATATAAATACTGATTACAGAGAATTTTCGCCATTCTTATTAGGCAATAATTTGTTTTTCAGCAGTAATAAACCAACTCAATCCAAAACAGAATCCTTTGGATGGGATGGAAATAATTATGTCAAACTATGGAAATTTCAGGTTTCTGACATTGACAGTACAACTACACAACCTAGTGACAGCATTTCAAGAAAAAGTAAACTAAATGCAAAATCAAAAAAACTGGCCGGATTATATGAATATGGAGATAATAAACAAAAAAGTAATGCTGTCAATATTCTTATCAATCAATCATATCTAAATGGTGATTCAAAGCCTATTGGATCTATTGTAAAGGGTTTTGAAAAAATTCAATTTAATGCCGGAGCAATTTCTGTTGACAAGAATAATCACATCTATTTTTCTTCCAACTATACTAAAGCAGATAAGAATAATGTAAACCGCATTTGTATAATGGAAGGAGTTTATGATAACAGTGGAGTTACAAAAATTCATCAATTACCATTTGGCGATGCCAATTCCTACTCGGTAATGCATCCGGCAATTAACCCTGCCGGAACTTTGTTGGTATTTAGTAGCGATAAGTCCAAAGGTAAAGGTGGTTATGATTTATATTATACCCAACGTCAAAGTACTAAACTACCTTGGGATAGCGTAAAAACATTTGCCAATAAAATAAATACTGCAGGTAATGAAGTTTTCCCGAATATTACTGCCGACGGTTATTTATACTACAGCAGTGATGCTATGCCCGGTTTAGGAGGATTAGACATTTTTAGAATTCCACTCCAGGATGCTTTAGATGGGAAAGGAGAACCACAACATTTGAGCTATCCGATAAACAGCCAGGCTGATGATTTTGGATGGACTCAGGACAGTACAGGCACGAAAGGCTATCTCACTTCAGACAGATTGAACGGCAACGATAATCTTTATAGCTTTAATTATAGACCGGCTAAGATAAGTAGAGCACCCCGAAAATCATTCTTTGAAGGTACTGTTGTAGAAAAAGAATCATTAACACCCATCGAAGGTGCAACGGTATTCTTGTATGAAAAAGCTGAAAAAACGGTTTATATTGCCAAGACCAATGTACAAGGAAAATATAGTTTCCCAGTATTTACAACCAGCGATGTTGTAATTAAAGCTATAGACAATAGATATTTAGGCGATTGCACAACATCGAACGTTGTTTACGAGCCGCAACCATCCGATACTATTCAAAAAGCACCCCGCGATTTAATGCTTGACAAATTCAAAGTTGGATTTGTGTGGAAATTGAGTAATATTCATTATGACTTTAATAAAGCAAATATCAGAACTGACGCCAAACCAATTTTGGATAGTTTAGTCACAATATTAAACTCACATCCGATTACTGTTGAATTAGGTTCGCATACCGATAGTCGCGGAACGGCGACTTACAATGCGAGACTCTCACAACATCGTGCTGATGCTGCAGTAGAATATTTGATCCAACATGGCATTGATGCAAAACGTATTACGGCAAAAGGATATGGAGAGTCACAATTATTGAATAAATGCGCCGACGGCGTACCATGTTCTGATGAAGAACACCAGGCAAACAGACGCACAGAGGTGAAAGTAACTGGATATACTGTACCTCAAAAACAACCGGTTAATATTGATACCAATAAATTCAAGGATAAAGAGAAAATTGATAGTAGTGCTTTACCGACAGATTTCTTTGACGAATGTAAATAGACTTCTCAAAACAACCAATTAGCAAAACTCCTCCAACCTTATTAGTTAGAGGAGTTTTGCTATTAAAGCATATCCATCTTCAAAAAAGCTCATTCGTTTGATCTCCCAAAATTATTTCTTACATTTGTGCTGCATTAATATACAAGATTTTGCAACCTCCTACCTTACATCTTTTCGCTCGATTTTTTTAATCAATAACATATATACAATTATTATTTTCATGAAAAAACTATTTATTGTACTGCTCACGCTCTGCACATTTGTTGGAGTTAAAGCCGACGAAGGCATGTGGATGCTGCCTTTAATCCAAAAACTAAACATTCAAAAAATGAATGGTATGGGTTTAACGCTTACGGCTCAAGATATTTACAGCGATCAGCAGGTAAGTTTGAAAGATGCAGTTGTGGTTTTCGGAAATGGATGTACAGGCGTAATGGTTTCTAATCAGGGACTTGTATTTACCAATCACCATTGCGGTTTCGAATCTATTCAACAACACAGCTCCGTAGAGCATAACTATTTGAAAGATGGATTTACATCCGAAAAACTAACTGACGAAATTCCTACTCCGGGTCTTTCTGTGAAGTTCTTAGTAAAAATTCAGGATGTCACTGAGCGAATAATATCACAACTACCCGACACATTGCTCGGACATAAACGCACGGAGAAACAGGATTCGTTAATAAAAGTAATAGAGAAAGAAACAGAAAAAGGAACCAATTATTCAGCTCGTGTAAAACCGTTTTATTCAGGTAACGAATACTACCTGTTTGTTTATGAGGAATTCAGCGATGTTCGGTTTGCCTACGCCCCTCCTACTTCGATAGGTAAATTTGGCGGCGACACCGACAATTGGATGTGGCCTCGCCACACAGGCGACTTTTCTGTATTCCGTGTTTATTGTTCGCCTGATGGCAAGCCGGCGAAATACTCTAAAGACAACGTTCCATATTCTCCTAAACGATTTGCGTCTATTTCAAACCAAGGCTATCAACCTGGAGATTACACTATGATTTTGGGCAATCCCGGAAGTACCAACCGCTACCTTTCATCCTGGGGAATCAATAACAGAATGAATTCTACTAATCAGGCACGTATCGATGTTCGGGGAGCAAAGCAAGATGTATGGCATTCGTTTATGCGTGTAGACGAAGCCATTAATATTGCTTATGCCAGTAAGTTTGCCCGCAGCTCCAATTATTGGAAAAACAGTATCGGTATGAATAAAGCCGTTACCAAATTGGGCATCATTAACGAGAAAAAGGCCGAAGAAAAAGCCTTTGCCGCATGGGTTATACAATCGCCTGAGCGAGAGGCCAAGTATAAAAATGTACTGAAAACCCTTGAAGATGGATACACAAAAAACTATCCTTACAACAGAGCACTGAACTACCTCAACGAATCATTCTTGAACGGTGTTGAAATGCCACGAATTGCAACTCAAGCAGAGAGAATAATAAGCAAAAATCTTGGTGAAAAAGAGCTACTAACTCAAATTGAAGCAATTTATAAAGATTATTATCCTACAGTAGATCAGGCAACATTAGTGGCCATGTTGAATGTTTATAAAAAATCTGTTGATGCTGATGCATTACCTGAATTTTATAACACAATTCAAAAGAAATACAAGGGTGATTATACAAAATTTGCCGAATATCTGTACGGTAAGTCTGATTTTACTTCATTAGATAAAATCACGAAAGCCATCAAAAATAAAAAAGTTGATTTTTCAAAAGATCCTGCAATTATTTTTTCGCAGGAAGTAAGAAAAACGTTGGATGCTATCCGAAGCGTGGAGTTCAACAAAAACTCAGAACGAATTAAGGATGCAGAACGTTTATACGAAAGTGGCATAAAAGCCATGTCGGCTGAAACAGGTAAACCAATGTATCCTGATGCCAACTCAACCATGCGTCTGACATTTGGTAAAGTAGGCGGATACAATCCTGCCGATGCGGTGAGCTATAAATACTACACTACCACCAAAGGAATTTTAGAAAAAGAAATTCCCGGAGACGAAGAGTTTGATGTATCTCTAAAATTAAAAACAGCCATTCTTGAAAAGAACTATGGAGCTTATATCGACAAAAAAACCGGCGAAATGCACGTGGCGTTTCTCAGTAATAATGACATCACCGGCGGCAATTCTGGAAGTCCTATTTTCAATGCCAAAGGAGAATTACTCGGCTTAGCGTTTGATGGAAACTGGGAAGCTATGAGTGGAGATATTGTTTTCGAACCGGATTTACAAAGAACAATCAATGTAGATGTACGCTATATCCTTTTTGTAATGGACAAAGTAGGCGGAGCACAACGTTTGATTAATGAATTAAGCATAAAGTAACAACCCACTTTAATAATCTGAAAAGGCATTCACAAATAATGTGAGTGCCTTTTTTCTTGAATATTATTTCAAATTCGGTTCAATTAAATTGAGAATTAGTTAATAATTCATTTTTTTCAAAATCGTGTTGTAAAACATGTTTTTACTTATCAATAATTACTGAACAAGTGTTTTCTTTACACTTGTTTGCAAAAGAATGTTACAGTCCAAACAAAATAAATTTACGCATTTGGATATTAGTGATTTGCAACTTGATGTTTATCCTTATTTAATACTGAATGAATTCTACATTTTATCAAAATAAAGACACATTTCTTATAGCTGTCGACTGCATAATTATGGGCTTTCGAGATAATGAACTACAAATTCTTATTGCCCGCCGTCGAATGGAGCCGCTAAAAGGAGGATGGTCGTTGATGGGAGGATTCGTAAACGCGACTGAGAGCATAAATGAAGCAGCCAAAAGGGTGGTTGAAGAATACACCGGCATTGATAATATCTTCATGGAACAAGTGGGAGCCTATGGTGAGCTCAACCGTGATTTGGCCGACCGCGTTATCTCCATTGCTTATTTTGCTTTAGTAGATATGGATTTGTTTGATTCGTCTCTTATCGAAAAACACGATACGCGGTGGGTTAGAATCACTCAACTTCCTGAACTAATTTTTGACCATAAAAAAATGGTAGATAACACGATCAATATTTTACAACGAAAAGCAGCCATAAAGCCAATTGGCTTCAACCTGCTGGGCGATCAATTTACCTTGCCGACGTTGCAGAGTTTGTACGAATCTATTTATCAGGAGCGCATCGACAAACGTAATTTCAGAAAGAAATTATTGACAATGGATATTTTGGAAAAAATGGAAGAGAAAGATAAAAGCTCATCCAAAAGAGGAGCTTTCTATTATCGATTCAACAAAGAGAAATACGATCAGCTAATCGAGCAGGGATTGCATTTCTCGTTATAACAAAGCTATAAGAATTGTCTGTTTAATTCACATATATTACTTTATAAATTATTCGAAAAATTATGTTAGAGCAATTAAAAGAAGAAGTTTTCAAAGCAAATCTTGACTTGGTAAAACATGGATTGGTGATATTTACCTGGGGAAATGTAAGCGGTATTGACCGTAAAACCGGGTTAGTAGTTATTAAACCTTCAGGCGTATCATACGACACTATGACTGCCGATGATATGGTAGTGGTAGACTTATTTGGCAAAGTGGTGGAAGGAAAACTAAAACCATCTTCGGACACTCCTACTCACGTAGCGCTTTACAGAGCTTTTCCAAATATCGGAGGTGTTGTTCACACACATTCAACGTATGCAACTTCGTGGGCTCAGGCAGGTAAAGATATTCCAAACATTGGAACAACTCACTCGGACTATTTTAGTGCAGCGATACCATGTACCCGTGGACTTACGCAACAAGAAGTAGAGGGTGAATATGAAGCCGAAACCGGCAAAGTGATCATTACCCGATTCTACGGATTAAATCCAGATTACATACCGGGAGTCATTGTAAAAAATCATGGTCCATTTTCGTGGGGTAAAGACCCACAAGATGCTGTTCATAATGCCGCAGTAATGGAGCAAGTGGCAAAGATGGCTTACATCTCTTTCAATATCAATCCGGAGCTGACAATGGATAAGCATCTGGTAAAAAAACACTTTTACCGCAAACACGGACCCGGTGCATATTACGGACAATGATGTTTCACTTATAAAATCTGAAAAACAACACACATATTACTCTCAAATGAAAAAAATATTCTTCGTAGTATCTTTATTGTCTGCAATGACAATATCTGCTCAAACAGGAGCTTCTAAAATCACAATCCATGCCGATCAGGGCAAAACAAAGATTAGTAAAGAAATTTACGGTCAGTTTTCCGAGCACTTAGGAAGTTGTATTTATAATGGCATTTGGGTTGGCGAAAAATCTCCGATTCCAAACATAAAAGGTTATCGTACCGATGTTTTTAATGCATTAAAAGAACTTCAAGTTCCGGTTTTGCGCTGGCCTGGTGGCTGTTTCGCCGATGAATACCATTGGATGGACGGAATTGGTCCACGTGAAAAACGCCCAACCATGTCGAACAACAACTGGGGTGGTGTAATTGAAGATAACAGCTTCGGAACAAATGAGTTTTTTAATCTTTGTGAAATGCTTGAATGCGAGCCATATTTGAGTGGTAACGTTGGTAGCGGAACTGTTGAGGAATTGGCAAAATGGGTTGAGTATATTACCTCAGCAGGAAACAGTCCAATGGCTAATTTACGTCGTCAAAACGGGCGTGAAAAACCATGGAAGCTTAAATACTTAGGTGTTGGTAACGAAAGCTGGGGATGTGGTGGAAATATGACTGCACAATACTATTCGGATGTTTACAAAAGATATTCTACTTATTGCCGTGAATACGATGGTAATAAACTGTTCAAGATTGCCAGTGGTGCCAGCGATGTAGATTACAACTGGACAGAAACTTTAATGAAGAACATTGGCAATAAAATGGAAGGCGTTTCATTGCATTATTACACTTGTAAAGGTTGGGAAGGAAGCAAAGGTTCTGCTACTAAATTTGACAAGAACGATTATTTGTGGACCATAAGCAAGACTCTTGAGATTGATGATATGATTAAAAAACATATTGCAATCATGGATAAATATGATCCGAAAAACAAAGTTGCATTAATGGTAGATGAATGGGGAACATGGTGGGATCAAGAGCCAGGAAATCATACCGCTCTTTATCAACAAAACACCTTGCGCGATGCTTTTGTAGCGGCATTAAATTTGAATATTTTCAACAAATATGCTGAGCGCGTTAAAATGACAAATGTAGCTCAGGTAGTGAATGTATTGCAAGCAATGATATTGACCGAAGGACCAAAAATGGTATTAACACCAACCTATCATGTTTTTAATATGTATAAAGTTCACATGGGCGCTACTAACTTACCGCTCGAAGTGACCAGTGATTCATTGGCATATAACAAAACAAAATTCCCAATTGTAAATGCATCAGCTTCCAAAGATTCAAAAGGGTTGATTCATATTACATTAACAAATGTTGATTTGGACAAAGATCAAAAAATCACGATAGATCTTCCTAATGTAAAAATCACAAAGGTTGAAGGTAAAATTTTGACAGCTAAAACAATTGATGCATTTAATACTTTTGACAATCCGAACGTCGTAGTTCCGGTAGCTTTCAACGACGCTAAAATAACAAAAACAGGTTTGACTGTGAACGTCCCTGCCAAATCAATTATATCACTTGAATTATAAAAAAAACAACTAAATAACCAATAAAATTAAACAATCATGGCATTTAAAGATTTAGAAGTATGGTTCGTAACAGGAGCTCAGCTGCTGTACGGTGGTGATGCAGTCGTAAAAGTTGATGCACACTCAAACGAAATGGTAAAAGGATTAAACGAATCCGGCAACTTACCTGTAAAAGTTGTATACAAAGGAACAGCTAACTCTTCCTCTGAAATATCAGAAATTATGCGTGCTGCAAACGGTGATACAAAATGTATCGGTTTGATTACATGGATGCATACATTCTCGCCTGCTAAGATGTGGATTCACGGCTTAATGGATTATAAAAAACCATTATTGCACCTTCACACTCAATTCAATGAGCAAATTCCTTGGTCAGAAATCGATATGGATTTCATGAATTTGAATCAATCTGCTCATGGCGATCGTGAATTTGGTTTTATCACAAGCCGCTTACGCAAACCACGTAAAATAGTAGTTGGTTATTGGAAAGATAAATCTACTCACGAAAAAATTTCAGGTTGGATGCGTGTTTGCGCAGGATGGGCTGATGCTCAAAACATGCAAATCATTCGTTTCGGTGACAACATGAACAACGTGGCTGTAACTGATGGTGACAAAGTAGAAGCAGAAATCCGTTTGGGTTACCACGTGGATAATGCACCAATCGCTAAATTGGTACCTTACGTTGAAGCTGTTACTGAAGCTGAAATTGATGCATTGGTTGCTGAATACGAAAGATTATATGACTTTGCTGATGACTGTAAGAAAGGTGCTGAAAAACACATAACTGTACGTCAGGCAGCTGCTCAGGAAATTGGTCTACGTCGTTTCTTGGAAGATAAAAATGCAACTGCATTTTGTACCAGCTTCAACGAATTGGAAGGTATGTCTCAATTGATGGGATTTGCTTCTCAACGTTTGATGGCTGAAGGTTACGGTTTCGGTGCCGAAGGTGACTGGAAAACTGCTGCTCTTACACGTACTATGTGGGTAATGGCTCAAGGATTACCTGGTGGATGTTCATTCCTGGAAGATTATGTATTGAACTTTGATGGTGCAAATAGCTCTATTCTTCAATCACACATGTTGGAAATCAATCCAGAAATTGCAAAAGCAAAACCACGTATCGAAGTTCACTTCTTAGGTATAGGTGATGCAGGTGTTTGTGCTCGTTTGATTTTCCAAGCTCACGAAGGCGAAGGAATTGCTGCTACAATTGTTGACATGGGTAACCGTTTCCGCATGATTGTAAACGAAGTAAAAGTTATCGAACCACAAGCATTGCCTAAATTACCTGTAGCTTGTGCATTGTGGATTCCGCAACCAAATCTTGAAGTAGGTGCAGGTGCATGGATTACTGCAGGTGGTACTCACCACTCAAGCTTCTCTTTCTCTATCACCACTGAAATGATGGAAGATTATGCAGAAATTGCAGACATCGAAATGTTGATTATTGATAAAGATACCAATATCCGCAACTTCAAGCAAGACATTCGTAACAACGAAGTGTATTACATGTTGAACAAAGCACTTAGATAATAACCAGCAGCAAGCGGTAAGTAGTAAGCAGTAAAAGCTTGCTGTTTGCCGCTTACCGCTTACAAGCTAAAGAAAAATGAAATACGTAATAGGTTTAGATTATGGAAGCGATTCTTGTCGCGCAGTTGTTGTAAACGCTGCCACAGGTGAGGAAATGGCTTCAGCAGTAAAATACTATCCACGTTGGATGGAAGGAAAATATTGTGTTCCAACAGCAAATCAATATCGTCAGCACCCGCTTGATTATATTGAAGGATTGGAATATACCGTAAAAACTGCCTTATCAAAATGCCCTGCCGGAACTGCTGAAAAAGTAGTCGGTATTGCATTTGACACCACCGGAAGTACTCCAGTATTTACCGACAAAAACGGTACACCACTTTCATTACTACCTGAATTTGCAGAAAACCCAAATGCAATGTTCGTATTGTGGAAAGATCATACCGCCATTAAGGAAGCTCAGGAAATTAACGACTTAGCATCAAAATGGGATATCGACTACACTTCTTATGAAGGAGGTATCTATTCATCCGAATGGTTTTGGGCAAAAGCATTACATGTACTTCGTGTTGACGAAAAAGTACGTAATGCAGCATATTCTATCGTTGAACACTGCGATTGGTTGCCAGGTCTGATTACCGATAAAACAGATCCATCTATCATTTGCCGAAGCCGTTGTGCTTCCGGTCACAAAGCTATGTGGTTAGAAAAATGGGGTGGTTTACCTTCAGAACAATTCCTTACTACCCTTGATCCATTATTGGCCGGCTACAGACAACGTCTTTATACTGACACATGTCCAAGTGATAAAAAAGTAGGAAACCTCACCGAAGAATGGGCAGCTCGTTTAGGCTTAACAACGAATGTTGCTGTTGCTGTAGGTGCATTCGATTGCCACATGGGTGCAGTAGGTGCCGAAGTTAAACCGGGTGCATTGGTACGCGTTATCGGAACTTCTACCTGCGACATTATGGTTTCCAGTTACGAAGAAATGGGTCATAAACTTATTCCAGGTATTTGCGGACAAGTTGATGGATCAGTTATCCCCGGCATGATTGGATTGGAAGCCGGACAATCGGCATTTGGTGATGTATATGCATGGTTTAAACAAGTATTGGCTTGGCCAATTGAGAATATCCTGGCTAAAAGCACTTTGATTGATGCTGAAACCAAGAAAAAATTAATTGAAGAATCGATAGATCAAATCATTCCTGCACTTTCTGTGGAAGCTGCTAAGGTGCCTGTTTCCGAATCAACTGTTTTGGCTACCGACTGGATGAATGGACGTCGTACTCCTGACGCTAACCAATTGGTAAAAGGAACTATTACCGGATTAAATTTAGGAAGTTCAGCACCACTTATTTTCCGTGCTTTGGTTGAAGCTACCGCATATGGTTCAAAAGCTATTGTTGATCGCTTTATTGAAAATGGTGTTGAAATCAAAGAAATCATCGGTATCGGTGGTATCGCCCTGAAATCGCCTTTCGTAATGCAAACGCTGGCCGATGTACTGAACATGCCTATTAAAGTTGCCAGATCAGAACAAGCTTGTGCTTTCGGAACATCGATGTTTGCAGCTGTAGTAGCAGGCGTGTACGACAAAGTAGAAGATGCTCAAAAAGCTATGGGTATGGGATTTGCGTCTGAATATTTCCCGAACAAAGAAAATGTAGAACTGTACAAAGAGTTATACAAAAACTACATCAAACTTGGTCAGTTTACTGAAAAAGAACTATTTTCTTAAATCAATAATAATAAAAAATCATGAATTGGAGTTCACATGAATTTATTTGGCTCGACTGGCTGATACTAGCCGTTGGGATTTTGGGCGTAGCCTGGGCAGTATGGCGCTCGGTACAAAAAGACAAACGTTTGCAACAAGGAGCAAACAGCGAAGATTACCTGTTCGGTAAAGGCGAACCTTGGTATATCATTGGTGCGGCTATCTTTGCAGCAAACATTGGTTCGGAACACCTTGTAGGTCTTGCCGGAACCGGTGCAAAATCGGGTGTAGGTATGGCTCACTGGGAAATGCAGGGTTGGATGATTCTTATCCTGGGTTGGTTATTTGTGCCATTCTACCAACATATGAATATGAAGTTGGGGAAAATTATTACCATGCCCGACTTTCTTAAAAATCGCTACACACCTCGTACAGGTTCGTGGTTATCAATCATTACGCTGATTGCATACGTATTGACCAAAGTGAGTGTAACAGCATTTACCGGTGGTATCTTTATGGAAAGTCTGCTTGGCTTGCCATTCTGGTACGGAGCTATCGGTCTGATTGTATTAACCGGTGTATTTACAGTATTTGGTGGAATGAAGGGTGTAATGACACTGTCTGCTATCCAGACACCTATTCTTATCATTGGTTCATTTCTGGTGCTTTTCTTAGGATTATCAGCATTGGGCGATGGTAATGTTGCTCACGGCTGGACTGCTATGATGGATCACGCCAGAGCAATGAGCATCGGAACCGATGGACATGCTTATGGTACAAACCACATGTTCCATCTCGAAACAGGTGACCCATTGTATGACGATTATCCAGGTTTCTGGGTGTTTATCGGAGCTTCCATTATCGGTTTCTGGTATTGGGCTACTGACCAACATATCGTTCAACGTGTATTGGGACAAACAAAAGGCGAAGCGAACGATGTGGTAATGAAACGTGCCCGTAGAGGTACTATCGCTGCCGGTTACTTCAAAATTTTACCTGTATTTATGTTCCTTATTCCGGGTATGATTGCTGCAGCATTGGCAGCACGTCCGGGCAGTGGTTTCTCGTTAGACAATCCTGATACTGCATTTGGATCCATGGTTAAGTTTGTATTGCCTGCCGGTGTAAAAGGTATTGTAACCATCGGTTTCGTATCGGCACTGGTTGCTTCGTTGGCAGCATTCTTCAACTCTTGTGCTACGCTGTTTACAGAGGACTTTTACAAACCAATGTTTAAAGATAAGACTGAAGCCAGATACGTTTTTGTAGGTCGTGCCGCAACAGTGGTTGTAGTAATACTTGGTATTATCTGGATTCCGGTAATGATGAGTCTTGGTAGTCTGTATTCTTACCTGCAAGGTATTCAGTCATTGCTGGCTCCAGCCATGGTGGCCGTATTCGTAATGGGTATTTTCTCTAAAAAGATTACGCCTAAGGCAGGTGAAGCCGGTTTAATTATCGGATTCCTGATTGGTATGGCTCGCTTGTTGACTAATGTCTTCACCAATACAGGTAAAGATGTAATGACAGGCACATTCTGGGAATCAACCAGATGGTTCTGGCATACTAACTGGCTTATCTTTGAAATCTGGTTGCTTGTTTTCATCATGGTAATGATGGTGCTTGTTTCTTTCGTTACTGCGAAACCTTCAGCACAACAGGTTGATGCAATTACTTTTAAAGGTGATTACAAAACGCTTATCAAAAACAGTTGGAACAAGTGGGATGTTATTGCTTCACTTGGTGTAGTAGCTATTTGTGCTGCATTCTACTGGTATTTCTGGTAATCAGCATTTATTCAACATAAAATAGTTCTTCCAAACACGGCTTTTCTAGATTAGAAATACTGTTGTTTGGAAGACTTATATAAAGAGTAAGACATATTTATTAGCTCAATCAATCAAAAAACCATATATAGTACTTTGAATTTTAGTAATTTAATTTGCAAAATCATGAAAAATATATTTTTATCATTTATTATTGTAGCGCTTTTTATAACAGGTTGCTCAAGCAACAAAAAAGCTGCTCAGGTTTTTCCTCAGAGTAATTTCGACACCATCGTTGATGGCAAGAAAGTGAGTGTATACACATTGAAAAATGCCAACGGCATCACTGCCCAAATCACCAATTATGGTGCTCGTCTTGTAAGTTTATGGGTTCCTGACAACAAAGGCGAATTCAAAGATGTAGTCTGGGGATTCGAATCTATTAAAGGATATCTGACAGCGAAAGATTTGTTTGCAGGTCCTATTGTAGGTCGTTACGGAAACAGAATCGGTAAAGGTCAGTTTACTCTCGACGGAAAAGCTTACCAACTAACATTAAATGATCACGGCAATCAACTTCATGGTGGAGCAAAAGGATTTTTCACCAAAGTATGGGATGCTCGTCCGTTTAAAAACGATAAAGGTGAAGATGCTGTAGAAATGACATACTTGTCTCCTGCAGGCGAAGAAGGTTATCCCGGCAACCTGACCATCAAAGTGACCTACACCATTACCGCCAAAAACGAATTAGCCATAAACTATTCGGCTACTACAGACTCGGCTACAGTGTTGAACCCAACTTCACATGCGTATTTTAATTTGCACGGTACTACTGCACAATCTACCAATTCGCATATCCTTACCATTTATGCAGATAAATATACTCCAACAGATTCGCTGTTGATACCTACAGGCGAAGTTGTCGACCTGACCAATACTCCGCTTGATTTCAGAAAACCTACCGTTATCGGTGAGCGTATCAAAACTGACTTTGTAGCATTGAAATACGGTAAAGGTTACGACCACAACTTTGTACTGAATAAAAAAGCAGGTGAAGTGACTCTGGCAGCCGAAGTATATGAGCCTGCAACAGGTATTGTGATGAAAGTAAGCACAAACCAACCTGCACTTCAGTTCTACAGTGGCAACTTTATGGATGGTGTAGATACCGGAAAACGTGGTGACAAACACAACTACCGTTGTGGAATAGCATTGGAAACTCAAAACTACCCTGACGCTCCAAACCATGCTAATTTCCCAACTTCGGTACTTAAACCGGGTGAAACTTACAAACAAGTGGCTATTTACGCATTCGAAACAAAGAAATAAATCCGTGAAGCTACAAGCTTAAAAGTCTTTATCCGACTTATACGGCAACAATAAATCCGTCAGACTCATTGATTAGTCTGACGGATTTTTTATACCTGCCTATGCCTTGGCTTCCGACACAATGAGCAGATAATCCGCTTCGTCGGCGCTTATTGTAATTTATTGTTGTCCGGTAAACATTATAAATTATGTTTTTGTTAGAGATTTTTCACTTCGTTCGAAATGACAGTCAACGTTTTATGTTTATGGGTAGGGGTAGGTTGGAAACTAACTATCAGGTAAGTGCTACTCCTGCATCATTTTTTAGGATCAATGTAAATATCAGGTGGAGTAAGACTATTATGCAAAAAGATTAGCTAGCCTAAAGATAAAGAATGGAATATCTCTCACTCCTCTAAATTGAGATCTAAAGGCTTTAATCTTTGCATTAA
>Ga0302296_1001345_pt1 | contig 17848 bp, 13 predicted proteins | sample III_Fen_N3_1_FD_194546 | JGI IMG/M metagenome (GOLD analysis project Ga0302296, IMG submission 194546) | Peat permafrost microbial communities from Stordalen Mire near Abisko, Sweden - III_Fen_N3_1 | ecosystem: Environmental > Terrestrial > Soil > Wetlands > Permafrost | place: Sweden: Abisko...
TTGGTTCGCCCGTGCTTCCCGAAGTTTTTACCAGCACACAATCCGAATCCGAAAACCATTCGTTCAGAAACAAATACAATTCTTTCTCCCATGCTGCAAGTGCCGGTTTTTTGAGTTGTCCGGCAATGGTTTCAGAATTGATTGTTTGGTCGTTGAGGATGATATGTTTTGTTTCGGGTTTCAAGATTCTGCTATGAATGACTATTTAATGACTTGCAACAAATGACTAATGTATTAAAAATCATCGTCATTTTTCTCTTTTAGCAATTCTCCAAGGTCCCATTTAATTTTCGGGAGAAACCACAATTGATCGCCCGAAATTTCAAGCGGAGAATCGAAGTTGTTGGTAAAAAGTTGCCCGGTTCCCAGCCCTTGTTCGTTTTTGGAGTTCAGGTGAAAGGTCCATTGCGCAATGGCATTCAGCCCAATGTTCGATTCAAGTGCTGAGGTAATCCACCAGCCAGCGCCGTATTTTTCAGCCTGTCCAATCCATTTTTCGCAGCCAGCAAAACCGCCGTGCAAACTGGGTTTCAGAATAAGATATGCAGGACGAATGGTTTCGAGTAACTTTTGCATTTCCTTTCCTGAACTGATGCCAATCAATTCTTCGTCGAGTCCAATTGGAACGGGCGATTGGCGGCACAATTCAGCCATTTCGTTCCAACGGCCGGTTTGAATGGGCTGTTCAATAGAATGAATCTGCAAATCAGATAAACGTTTCAGGTTTTCGAGCGCAGTCTGATATGAATAGGCGCAATTGGCATCAACCCGGAGCGTAATTTCTTCAGCCGAGAATTCTTTACGGATCGATTTTAGCAACTCCAATTCAGTATCGAAATCGAGTGCTCCAATTTTCATTTTGATGCATCGGAATCCGGCATCCAGTTTGGTGCGAATCTGCTGTTTCATAAATTCGGGTGTTCCCATCCAAATTAGTCCGTTGATCGGGATTCCAACTTCACCACGAGTAAAAGCGGAAGGAAAGAGTTCTTTTTTGCCGCCGTTTTTCAAATCGAGCAAGGCTGTTTCGAGGCCAAATCGGATGGAAGGCCATGCATTCAGCTCTTCGGGCGATTGAATGAAATAGCCAATTTGTTCGCAAACCTGGAGCAGTCGGGCACTCATCCTGTTCAGACTTTCGATGCTCAAATCGGGCAGGGGAGCGCATTCGCCAATGCCTGTGTGTGTTCCGTCATTCAGGAAAATAAGCCACGAATCGCGGGTGGTGTAAATTCCACGCGATGTGCCTGATGCCTGTTTGAAGTTGAGCGTATATTTTTGAAAAGAAGCCTTCATCAAATTATAAATTATTAATTATGAGTTATTAATGAATCAACTCATCGTATCAGTTACAATTTCAACTTTTAAAGAGTCTGTACATTCTTCCAGTAGCTGCCGGATACTTTTCTGAAATACCGGATGAATCAGTTCCGGAGCAATTTTTGAGAGAGGAACGAGCGCAAATTTCCGTTCCTGAATGCGCGGATGGGGAACAACCAGATTTTCAGTCTGGATGATCTGATCGCCATAGAATAAAATATCGATATCGATGACCCGTGAATCGTATTGATTTGCCTTCCGGATTCGCCCCAGCTCATGTTCAATTTGTTGTGTTTGCAGCAGAACTTCTTCCGGAGAAAGTGCCGTTGAAATTTCAAGAACCTGATTCCAGAAAATGTCATCCGATTCAAATCCCCAGGGTTCGGTTTCGTAAAGGACTGATTGGTTGGTAATCGTTCCAACTTGTTGGCCTAGCTTTGCTCTGGCTTCAGAAAAAACCTTTTGTTTATCGCCCAAATTTCCACCTAACAGGATATATAGCTTGATCATAAGAACCGAAATGTGTAACAAAAACACTATTTTCGTACAAATCTATCGTTCATTTTAATCGAAACAAATTAATTCAAACAAATAAGCATGAAGCAATTTTTAAAATTTACACTGGCTTCGATCGTTGGTGTTTTAGTTGCCGGACTTTTACTGCTTTTTATTACCATTGGAATCATAACCGCAATGGTTTCGGGTTCGGATGAACCGGTAAAATCGGAGAGCAACAGTGTTTTACTCCTGAAATTCGATCACCAGATTGTTGACCGCGCCCGGAAAAATCCGCTAGAAGGTCTCGACTTTGGCCTTTTCCAAGGTGAAAAAACAGTTGGATTAAACGATATACTCGATTGTATCCGGAAAGCCAAAACCGATCACAATATTCTGGGTATATATTTAAATCCAATGGATATTCAGGCTGGTATCGCAACGGTTGAAGAAATCCGTTCGGCGCTGAAAGATTTCAAAACCTCCGGAAAATTTATTTATGCCTATGGCGATGCATTTTCGCAAAAGGCTTATTACCTGGTTACTGTAGCCGACAGTTTGGTTCTGAATCCACAGGGGTCGGTTGATTTCCGTGGATTGGGTGGCGAGCGCACCTTCTTCAAGAAAGGTTTGGAAAAGCTGGGCGTTGAGATGCAGATTATCCGTCATGGTAAATTTAAATCGGCTGTTGAACCTTTCCTTTTGGATAAAATGAGTCCTGAAAATCGTCTTCAGACCGAAACCTACCTGAAAAGTATGTGGAATGAGATGCTGACCGATATTTCTGCTTCGCGGAAAATGGGTTTCGACGAGTTAAACGACATCGCTGACGCTGTAGCTACATTCCGGAAAGCTGATTTTGCCAAACAAAAACATTTGGTCGACCGGCTGAAATACAAAGATCAGGTGATTGATGACTTGAAAAAGCTGACTAATACCGATGCAAAAGACGATGTAAAAGCCATCGATATTTATAAGTACATTAAAGTTCCGGATTTGAATGGTCCCAAAACAATGGCCCGCAAGAAGATTGCTGTGATTTACGCTTCAGGAGATATCGACAGTGGAACATCGGAGGACGACATTAAATCGGAAGAACTTTCGAAAACAATTCGCGAAGCTCGTCGCGATTCATCGATCAAAGCCATTGTATTGCGCATCAATTCTCCGGGAGGAAGCGCTTATGGCTCCGACGTGATTTGGCGCGAAGTGAAGCTGGCCGCTCAAGCCAAGCCTTTGATTGCTTCGATGGGCGACGTAGCTGCATCGGGCGGTTATTATATTGCCTGCGCTGCCGATACCATTATGGCCGATCGCACCACCATTACCGGATCGATCGGTATCTTCGGGATGATTCCAAACTTTCAAAATTTACTGACGGATAAGCTCGGAATTACTCAAGATGTGGTCACTACCAACGAGCATTCGGACATGATTTCGGTCACACGCCCGATGTCGGCATTCGAACGCGATTTGATGCAGCAGACAATTGAAGCCGGTTATGACACCTTCATTTCAAGAGTTGCCGAAGGCCGTAAAATGGAGAAGACTGCAGTTGATGAAATTGGACAAGGCCGCGTTTGGGCTGCCACCAATGCAAAAGAAATTAAACTAGTTGACGTTTATGGTGGATTGACCGAAGCCATTGAACTCGCACGGAAAATGGCCAAACTGGATAACTACCGGATTGTTAATCTGCCTAAACTGAAAGATCCGATAGAAGAATTGATGAAAGAATTTACCGGATCGGCCAAAGCCAAACTGATGAAAGACGAACTGGGTGAAACCTACAAATACTACGATCAGTTGCGCGGTGTTGTTTCTCAGAAGGGAATTCTGACACGGGTGCCTTACGACATTGAAATTCATTAGTAAAAATCAGGAAAAGTCATCAGTCATTGGGAATAGGAAAAATTGGATTTTGAACGATCTCATTTCGAGTGACTAATGTCTCTTTCCTTTTCATTTTTTAACATGGCATACAATCAAATACTGGCGAACCGGCTCAGGGAGCAACTTCAGGATTTTGAATCGGTTGAAGAGAAGGAAATGATGGGAGGATTGTGTTTCATGCTCAACGATAAAATGTGTGTGGGGGTGTTTAAAGACGAATTGATGTGTCGGGTTGATCCTGCCATTTACGAAGAAGTACTTGAAAAGACTGGTTGCCATGAGATGGACTTTACCGGAAAATCCATGAAAGACTGGGTGCTGATTGAAGATTCAGGAATGAAGACTGTTGCCGATCTGAATTATTGGATTGGACTTGCAGTTGACTTTAACAAACATGCCAAATCATCAAAAAAGAAAAAATAAACAGATACCAATGAAGACCAAGTTGCTCTTTGCATTTCTGAACCTGATGTTTCTTGGTTCTTTTGCACAAAAAAATATTCCTTGCCTGATCAAAACGGCCTTGGGCAATATCCGGATAGAACTCTACGCCGACAAGGCACTGGTTACTGTTGCTAATTTTCTGAAATATGTTGATCATCAGTTGTATGATGGAAGTAGCTTTTTCAGGGTTTGTACACCTGAAAATGAAAAAACCAGAAAAGTAAAAATCCAGGTTGTGCAGGGTGGCGATGTACCGGAAGGGAAAGAGTTTGAACCGATACCCATGGAAACAACCCTACAAACCGGTATTCATCACCTGAATGGCACGTTGTCGATGGCCAGAGACGCGCCGAATACCGCAACCAGCAGTTTTTCGATCTGTATCAATGACCAGCCAGATTTGGATTTTGCCGGAAAGCGTAATCCCGACGGGCAAGGATTTGCTGCATTTGGACGAGTAACCAAAGGAATGAAGGTTGCCCGGAAGATTCAGGCGCAAAAAGATAAAGATCAATATTTGGTTAATCCGGTAAAGATTATTTCGATCCGGAGATTGTAAGAATCGTCCGAATGATAACTTCGCGGCGGGAAATCAAATTACTTTTAAAAACACGAAAAAATGAAGAAACTATTTTTATTAAAAGCCGATTTTCAGGATGCCAGCCGGGCGGATGGCAAAAGGTATTTTTGTCCTGAATGTTCACCGATTGAAGGCCTGTTGTCCTATTATCCCCATCTTCGGGAAGAACTTGAAGTGCATTATGTCGATTATAATCGCCCCCGTAAAGTGTTAGTTGATTTGTTGGGAGAAGAAAATCAGAGTTGCCCGGTTTTGGTACTCGAAGATGGAACATTCATCAACGAACCTAAGGAAATCATCAGACATTTGACTGAAAAACATCAGATAGGGCATTCGCATGCGTAGAAATTTTGTGTTGGAATATATAGAGAAAATCTTCGGTCTTTTTGAAAGATCGGAGATTTTTGGTTTTCCTGTTTTCATGGCAAAGAAATTAGACGCATTTTCATTCTTGATATTTTTATCAGATAAATCTCTCCAGAATAAAATATCGGAAGGATTCCATCTTTCAAAAAGAGATGGAATCCTTTAAACATAAAAGCGGAACCCAGTTTCCCAGATTCCGCCTTTAAAGTATCTGTTTTTTTACTAATCGATTAATATCCACTATCCAATGCTGGGGCATTTTCCTCGGCTGGCGCCGACTTATCCATCTTGTAGTTGTTAATCTTGTAACTCAATGTCAACATCAGCACACGTGGTTCGCGTGTCATTTTAAAGGTCGATTTGAAATTGTCGCCATACGAGGTTCCCTGCATTCTCATCGTTCCCAACAAGTCACGAACACTCAAAGTAGCCGAAAGTTTCTTTTTCATGAAATCCTGACGGTACGACAAATTGGTAAACACCATTCCTTTTTGATCGCCCTGAGCCGATACTGACGGACCACGGTAAAAACCAGTCAACTGCAAACGGCTTTCAGGTGTAAATTTTATGGTCGCATTCAGCCTGCCCGAATAGTTCGTACTTTGTTTATCAATCGATTTACCCAATACTTCACCTTTCAGTTGGTAATTGTATAGCGTGAAACTGGTATTTACCAATAACCATTTGGTCATATTGATGTTTCCCATAATTTCTCCACCCATCGAATAGTCGCGGTTTAGGTTATCAACGGTCATGTAGCTGATTCCATCCACCACATTGGTTAAACGAGTCATCAGGTTATTCGTGGTACGGTAAAATGTTTCGAGCGAAACAAACGAATTTCCGAATTTCTTCATGTAACTGGCTTCATACGAATCAGTATATTCAGGTTTCAATGCCGGATTTCCGGTTCTGATGGTATACTGGTTCATATAGCTTGGGAACGGATCGAGATCGCGGCCATCCGGACGATTGATTCTTCTTGAATAACTGGTCATCAACTGGCTTTTATCAACCAGCTCATACGACAAATGCAAAGATGGGAAAAAGTCGAAACGATCTAAATTGTAGGCGTTTGGCACACTTTCCTTGTAGTGAATAATGGTTCGTTTGTTGTATTCTTCGCGCACACCAACTACAAACTGGATGGCTTTCAGGTTACCGGTATAAGTTGAATAAACAGAGTGTATATTTTCCTTAAAATCCATGGAACTTGTAAAATTCGGATTATTTTGAAATTGTTGGGTGGTTGTGTTAAAATCCTGAAAGTCTAAAGCTTCTTTTTCGTTTTCGATTCTACTTTGCAGACCAGCCTCAAATTTAGCTCCACCTTTCAGTGGTAAAGTATAATCCAGCTTTGCCCGGTAGTCATTTGAATTACTGTTTTCATTCGTGATAACACGCGAAAGGTAATTTCCACCCAGACCATAGCTTGCATCCGTCTGTGATTCATCAATGGTTTCGTCCGACTGTCCATCGCGGTTACGGTAATTAAACGAACCTTCCAGTTTGTGAGTGCCGTTCGCGTCGAATTTGGTCAAAAAATTGGCATTGGCGCTTACATAGTTTCCGGTTCGTGTAGAATTGTTTTTCTGGATCGAATATACATCAAACGAACTTGGCAAATCATAATTGTGAAGGTTTCCGCTGCCATAGCTACTAAAATCGTAGGTGCCCAATTCAGACGAAACAGTAACCGAAGTCTTATCAGACAGGTAATAATCAAAACCCCCTTTAATCTGCTTACCTCCATGACTTTGATTTCTTGTTCCTGTGGTATTCAGGTAAGTTGTAGTATCATTAGCATATGTTTCGCGGGTCGATCTCTGAGTTCCTTTATCCGTGTTGTCGTTCCAGTTTGCACCAAAGAATAGGTTGTATTTCTTTGTTTTGTAGTTCAACATCATATCGGTACCATATTTCTTGCCTGTTCCAAGGTTCAAATTTACGATTCCATTAACTCCTGAAAGTACATTTCTTTTCATCACCACATTGATGATTCCGGCCATTCCATCCGGATCATATTTAACTGACGGGTTGGTGATAATTTCGATGTTCTGAATAGCCGATGATGGAATTTGTTTCAGCGCATCGCTTCCACTAAGTACACTGGGACGTCCGTCTATCAGTACCGTAAAACTCGACGAGCCGCGAAGACTCACGTTTCCGTCGATATCAACTTCTACCGAAGGTGTATTTTCGAGTACGGTAACAGCGCTTCCTCCGGCAGCATTGATGTCGTTGGTTACGTTGATCACTTTTTTATCAATTTTGTACTCAACCCGGTTACGTTCAGCCACCACATCAACAGTACCAATTTGTTCGCGCGATGCCGAAAGTTTAATGATTCCCATATCTACCGAGGTAGCATTCGGAACTATTTTAATGTCCTTAATGGTTGTTTTTTCAAACCCAATAAAACTTGCCTCCACATAATAAACACCCAAAGGTAAATCAGCGATTACAAACGAACCGGATGCATTTGAAATACTGCCAGTTATCAATTTAGAATCCTGCTTACGGAATATTGAAATGTTGGCATATTCCATGGGAGTATTCGTTTCGGTATCAATAATTTTTCCTGAAATTTTCCCATCTTTTGGTAAGGAATTCATGCCTGCTCCCGGTCCTCCCGGACGGGCACCTGCCGGTGGTACCTGTGAAAATATAGTACCTGCTGTTATCAGGCATAAAAATAGAACAGTCAATAGCTTCTTCATCTGATTCGTTTTTTGTTTAATTATTTTCAAAATTTGGTTTTTACTTCCATCAATGCCATTAAGACCTCGCTTAGCTAACAAAGTTTAATTGCAATCTTAAAAGAGTTGTTAACGATTGTAAATAGTCGAAGAAACAATTCTTATTTTTTGAGTTTATTGGAATGATATTTGACGAACAATAGCTATATTTATAGTAAACAACAGGCTATGAAACAATCGATTCTTCTTCTTTGGGCAGTGCTTTTTCTAAGTTCATGCGTATCCACAAGCCATATGGTCGAAATCAACGATCCCTACAAGGAAACAAAGGGCATTAAACTAATGCAGAATTTGATAGGAAAATCGGCTGAGAAAAATGCAAGTATAAATGGGAGTAGGTATTATTCCTTTTCTTTTGGGTATGTCCTCGAAATAAAGAAAAATGAATTGGCCTCACTTACGCTTGCAATTCAAACGCAAACGCCAATTCGGACTGACGAACTCGATTCGGTGATCTTCTTAAACCTCGACAACGAAAAAATTAAACTGGTTTCTTCTGATTCCAGTCTGAAAAAGATAGGGAAGAGACCCAATACAACAACGTCTGTCAGTATTGCAACCGACGATAAAAAGGATGAGCAAATCGTCATCACAACTACCGAAAACGGGAATTACCAGCTCATGTATCATCAATATACTATTCCTGAAAACCTTTGGGTCTCAATTGCAAATACTGAAGATATTCAATATCGGCTTTATATCGGAAAGGAAGGAATTGATGTCAAACTGAATCTTGCACAAACTACCAAACTGAAAGAATTTTTGAATAATTCCATGCATTTGCGCAATGCCAATTTGCCTCCAACTCCGGAAGGATTGAAGAAGTTGTAATCAGCAAAAACCCAATCGCACATATTGCCTGAGAGTTATTGATTGTCATTTGTAGTCATTCGTTTCACGTCATTTATGGTTTTTGACTGATTAGGAATGATTTTACAACTAATGACTAATAATGACCATGAATGACAAAACACCCGCTTTATTTCCTTTTCTGATCTTCCAAACGGTATTCAGGCTTTTCCTTTTGATCATCCTGCATGTCATGCTCATCGTCAATCAGCGGAGAATCTTTAATTGCTTCCCAATCGAATTTCTCATCCATAGGAGTTAAGGCTTTCCCGGGGTCAAAAATACGTGGATCAACCTGAACAGCATTGTAAGGAGTAAAATCAGGCTTTGAAGTGAAAAAGTCGGCAAAATCGTTGGCCGCAGCATCGTATTGATTCAGATACGGTAATCCAAGCACATTCCAGAAAGTTTTGAAAATACTGCCAAAGCTGTAATGCACCGACGATACATAATTTCGTTTGGCATAAGGCGAGATGACCATCAGCACGCTCCGGTGGGCATCCACGTGATCAATCCCGTTTTGTGCATCATCTTCAGTAATGACTATGGCCATATTTTTCCAGAAAGGCGTGTGCGACAAGTACTCCACAATCCGTCCAACAGCTAAATCGTTATCGGCCATGTAACTTTCCCTGAATGGGAAACCAGCTTCGGGCCTTTCTCCAGCTCCATGATCGTTCGGAATGATCACCGTAATGATAGACGGCATTTCAGCACCCGGCTTAATCCATTTTTCGTCGAATTCATTGATAAACTGATGAATCCTGAACTGATCGGGAATGGCCATATTAAAAGTCGGGTAAGTTTTAGAAGTCCTCGAAAACATGGGCAATGGAACTGGAAAATTTACGTAGTGTTTTATTCCGGTATATTTAAACGAATCTTCGTAAAAAGCTGGTTCAAACATGGTTCCAAAACCAAAATTATAGAATTCAACCTTGTTACGTTCCAGATGGTCCCACATCGATCCAGCTTCGTTGTAATCTTCCGGATAAATAGCTCCGGCTGAGCCGTTCATTCCTAGGCTGCCCGGCGCTTTCGACTTCTCGTTGTACGAGCGGTTGCCTCCGTAACTGGCCGGAACTGTTGATTCGACCCACTCGTTTGGATACGTGTTGACCAGCCAGCGGTGACCATCAGCCGAAACATCCGAATCGACATAAAAATTATCAGCCATGGCAAATTCAGTCACCAGCTTCAGATGATTTGGCATAACTGTCGAATGATCAATTTTGGCAGATTTGCTCTTATTGGTGAATGTTGCATCATGGCCATACCTTGCGATTGTTGGGTCGCCCCAACCCTTTTTCACCTGCCCAAAAATCTCATCGTACGTCCGGTTTTCCTTCGAGATAAAAACCAGGTATTTGATCGGCGATTCCTTTTCTCCACCAAAAACGGGGATTGGATTGTTTGCCCGATGTCTTTGTATTTTGCTGTATTCTTCAATCCGATAATTGTTGTCAATTGCCTGTTTGGTGAGTTTGTTCAGTTGTTTTTTGTCCGGAATATCCATTACCGAAACCGAACCTTTCATCAGGTTGCCAATGTAACTGCCTTCTTTTCCTTCCCGAAATGTTTTGCCACCATTTGGTCCGCTGCCGAAACCCTTGGCATTACTTACCACCAGCGTTTTTCCATCCGGAGTAATTTCGAGTTTCGAAGGAAACCAACCTGATGGAATATGCCCGATTATTTTAAGCGTCGGAACATCGATCACTCCAATGGCATTTACCCCCGATTCGGCAACAAAAAGGCGTTTCTGATCAGGAGAAACCACCAGCCCAAATGGAATTACACCACGAAATTGCTTGACAGACTCATCCAACCGGAGCGAAATCTGAGAAGCAATGGTATCGTGCTTCATGTCGATAACAGAAATATTGTCGTTGGTTCCGTTGCTCACAAATACATAACGATCTGTCACTGCCAATGAGTTTGGACTTGCCCCCCCTACTGCCGGAATGCCTTCGACGAGTTCACCAACCAATGCACCGGTTTTTATTTTGGCCTGAACTTCTGGTTTCTCCGGGCTTTTTACTGAAAACGACCAAACCGAAAACGACTCGGGAACATTGGGTTCGCCCAAACCCGGAATTTCCAGTGAATTAATTCGGGTTCCGTTCTTCATTTCTTCGCTACCGAATCCAAATGCCGGAAAATCGAGCGCTTTCTTATAATCTTTCTCAGCTTCGATATTACCTATTTTACTGTACTCGAACATGCCCACATTGGCCACATAAACTTTTTGCTGGTCGGGTGAAAGGATGATGCCAAACGGATAGCGTCCGGTTTTTGCACTGGCGACGATCTTTTTAGTCTTTGTATCAACCACAATCATCCGAAACAACATCTGATCGACAGCATACAAATACCGTCCATCGTTGCTCAGTTTCATATCACCGATGTATCCATCAGGAGTTTTCTCACCGTTTCCGGTTATCGAACAATCAACTGAATCGAGTTTTGCTCCGGTATCTACCGAAAAAAGATAAATCTTATTTTCCTGCCCTCCGGCCACATAAACCGTTTTATTGTCCGGAGAAATAGCCAGGCCCATAAAAACAGAAGCCAGCACACCTTTGTCGGTCGATGTCCCTGGAGGAACCTGTAAAACAGTTGGATCCGCCGATTTCAGGTTTTTGATAATTGAAATGGAGATCGGCGAAGTACCCGAATTAGCTGTAACAGCAATGGTTCCATCGGCACTCAGCGTTAATCCGAAGGGATGTGGTGCAACATCAATCGTCTTGCCATATGGGGTTAAATATCGCCCATTCGGAATGACAGTTCTTCCCGATTTATTGATCTTTGTGTATTGACTTCCGGAAGGAGAAGAAACAACTTTCAGGTTTTTGGTTATCGGCTGGGCCTGTGAAAAACTCAATATCAGACAAAAAAAGAGAACAAAACAGTATTTGACAGTCATGGTATCCTGGATTTTATGAGATGAAGATAATCGTTTATTACCATCAAAAAAAGAACAAACGACATCTGAAAATTAAACCTTCATGAAACAAACTGGCATAAAATACGCTAAAAATTGTTAATGATTTGTTTAATACAGATTATGCTTCGTAAAAAGCAGTATTTTCGTAGCAAAATCAAAAAACAGTAAGCGTGCATCATAATCTGGTCCTAATTCCAACCTATAACGAAAAGGAGAATGTCGAGCGAATGATTCGAAAGGTCTTTTCCTTGAAAACACCTTTTGAGATTCTAATTATCGACGATAATTCGCCTGATGGAACTGCCGCCATTGTTGAAAAGTTAATTTCTAAATTTCCAGACAAACTTCATATTCTGAAAAGAGCCGGGAAAGAAGGACTTGGCAAGGCTTACCTTGCTGGATTTCATTGGGCATTGAATTGTCCGTACGACTATATTTTTGAAATGGATTGTGATTTTTCGCACAACCCGAAAGATCTGGAACGGTTATATGCCGAATGCGTGGAACATCAGGCCAGCCTGGCTATTGGATCACGATACATTACGGGAATCAATGTGGTAAACTGGCCTTTGGGAAGGGTACTGATGTCGTACATGGCTTCGGTTTATGTTCGTACCATTACCCGAATGAAAATTATGGATACCACTGCCGGGTTCAAATGCTATCATCGCAAAGTTCTGGAAACCATTGATTTCGACAATATTCGACTGAAAGGATATGGCTTCCAGATTGAAATGAAGTTTAAAACCTGGAAGCATGGATTTAAAATTGTTGAAGTGCCTATTATCTTTAAAGACCGCACACAGGGAGCGTCAAAAATGAGTGGTGGTATTTTCAATGAAGCACTCTGGGGTGTGCTTAAAATGAAAATCAGAAGCTGGTTTACCCACTATGAGAAAGTGACTAAATAATGGACAAAAAAATAAATAAGCAAATTTAAGACCGCAACCGCGGTCTTTTTATTTATATATTCAGTAAATTTGAATGTATTGCATCGATGCGAAAAAAACCAAATATGAAGACACTCATTAAAAATGCCAGGATCATCAATGAAGGACAGATTTTCGACGGAGCTGTTCTGATTGACGGAGAGTTTATTTCCAAGATTTTTCACAGCAATGATATACCGGACCAACTTGCTAAAGGAGCTGCTGTTATTGATGTCGCAGGCCAATACCTGATTCCGGGAGCAATTGACGATCAGGTTCATTTTCGTGAACCAGGGTTGACTCACAAAGGTGAAATTGCTACCGAATCGAGGGCTGCTGTTGCAGGGGGCATAACTTCGTACATGGAAATGCCCAATACCAATCCACAGGCGGTGACCCAGGAAATACTTGAAGAGAAATATAAGCGTGCGGCCGAAGTTTCAGCAGCAAACTATTCATTTTATATGGGTGCCACCAATGATAATCTGGATGAAGTTTTGAAGACCGATGGTTCAAACGTTTGCGGAATCAAGATTTTTATGGGTTCATCAACCGGAAATATGCTGGTTGACAATGAAGAGATTCTTTCTGAAATATTCCGGAATACCAAATTATTAGTTGCCACTCATTGCGAAGACGAACCGACCATTATTCGGAATACCGCACTTTACCGCGAAAAATACGGCGAATTTGTACCAATTTCGGCACATCCTAAGATTCGAAGTGCAGAAGCCTGTTTTAAATCGTCGGCAAAAGCTGTTGAACTGGCAACCAAATTCGGAACCAGGCTTCATGTTTTGCACCTTTCAACGGCTGAAGAGATGAAACTTTTCGGTTCAGGAAAAGTCAGCGAAAAACACATTACTGCCGAAGTTTGCGTGCATCATTTGTGGTTCGACGAGCACGACTATATTTTAAAAGGAAACCTGATCAAATGGAATCCGGCAATTAAATCGGCTGACGATAAGACAGCACTTTGGGAAGCTCTGCTAACTGATAAAATTGACGTAATAGCAACAGACCATGCTCCGCACACAATTCAGGAAAAAGAACATTCGTATTTTAAAGCACCATCGGGCGGTCCACTAGTTCAGCACTCATTGACGGCCATGCTCGAAATGAGCCGAAAAGGGTTGATCCCGCTTGAAAAAGTAATTGAAAAGATGTGCCATGCTCCTGCAGATTTATTCCGGATCGATCGACGCGGATATATTCGTGAAGGATATTACGCCGATTTAGTTCTGGTTGACCCAAACCAGCCATGGACCGTATCGCCGGAAAATATCCTTTATAAATGTGGCTGGTCGCCATTCGATGGGTTGGAGTTTTCGCACCGGGTGATGGCTACCTTTGTAAATGGCAACCTGATTTATGCGAATGGCGATATCATTTCAGGGATACAAGGACGAAGGTTAATGTTTAAACGATAATAGTTCTCATCATATTATCAACACGAGAGGCTGTCTCAAAAGATTTCAGCCTCTTTTTTGTTTCAACCATAATGAATTATTCCTGAAAATCAATCAACAATCCCGGGCAGGAGTTTTTCTATACCCGTTAGCAACACATAAATAATTGGAGGAGAAGTAACGGTGGTAGACACAACTCTGAAATACATAGAAATACACCTGACAGAGTCAGTTATCCATCCGACAAACATAGTTGCTTATTCTCCGAGATAGTTGGACACTTGACAAACATTGAAAGAGACCAGACAAGGATTGAAGCTCTTCCGACAGAGGTAGCTATGTGTCTGGCGGTCATCGGAGTTCGTTCTCAAGCATCGAAGGAAGTTCGGCAAACCTCAAAGATTGTTAGGCAGTGATAGGCAGTACCCGGGCAAGCTTGGTTGGTGAATTTTCTGACTTAGGAATAGGATTGGAAAATACAGAAGATAGACATGCACTTTTCATATTCAATCCAGACTGAAGGGAAGAATCATACAAAGGATGTTTAATGTATTTATCAGGGAATCGCCTTTAAGAATTGAGACATATATTTGGTATCGTTTTTTTGTTTTAGCGGACTCACCCCAGCCCTCGCGAAGCTTGACATTTTTGATAAAAAGTTGTTCTCGAGCTTATCTTATATCGAACTCAGTCGTAAAGCACAAAGAGAGGCTTCGGAAACGGAGCCTCTCTTTACATATATATATATATATTGAGCTGATGCTTATTCCACTACGATTAGCATGTATTTCGAAGCTTTCCAGAATTCTTCTGGTTTGTCGATAACAATGCTTTCAACTGTTTTTTTCGCAGTCACAACCATGTGATATGAACCGTCAGGATGATAAGTAACCAGTTTTGCTTTCTTGGTGTTTAAAGGCAATGAACTAAACTGGCGAATGTCAATTTTCATAAAGAATTCACGGTTAAAATCTTTTTTTAGTTTCAAAGTTTTGCCCATTCCCAAAACGCCACCTTCTTTTTCAATTACATTCTTAGCTTCCAATTCTTTTTTGGTTCCGAAAGCATAATAGGCAGTGTTTAATTCATTTGTCTTTGTATCAATAACCTCATTCTTTTCCTTGATGGTCTGTTCGCTTTCTTTCGTGATAGTCTCGATTTTCTGGTTCAATCCGGTAACATCCACATGCAGGCCTTCCAATTCAGTATTTAAACGAGCAAGTTCGCCATCTTTCTCAATCATCTGCTTGTTTAGCGATTCAACCATGGTTTGAAGCTCCTTAATCTTCACTGTCGAGCTGTTAAGCTTTCCTTGCATCGATTTTACAAGATCTTTGTTTTTCTGCAACAGTTCGTTGATTTGCCTAATGTCTTCAATGATGCGTTTTTTAGCTTCAGCTTTGATTTCAGTTCCGGGAGCGGTCTGTACAGAAACGATTTTTTGGATCTTTTTTACCGAATCCATGTTCATTTGAATTTCGTTCATTGCAGCAACAAACTCTAGTATCGAGTTGTCTTTCTGAACGCCAAGTTGAGCAATACTGTCTTGTTTTGTCTGCATCCGTGCAATTTCTTTTTTGTGTTGTCCACATGACACTAACACCATAACCGATAAAACAAATAATAATTTTTTCATTGGATAAAATTTAGATTGATAAAATAATTTCAGTATAAGACATATGGTTTAGGCGTCGGGAACAAAGATAATCAGCTTTTTAATTTACAATCAAGAATCTGATCTAAAAGTAAAAACGTGAACTACTTATCTCTTATATCCCATGCGCCTTTTCCTGAATTATGCCATTCAGATCGATAAGATCCGCTAATTCCAAAATCCGTTGTTCTGTCTCATCAAAGCCAATTTTGAAAATTTCATCAGCTTTTCCGAAATCGAATGTATTAAACAGTCGGGTTTGCGGAGGATCGATCACAAAGTCGCATACAGCAAGGCTTTCGTGCACATTCTTGGCAAAAATAAGCCTGAATGTCCGTTCGGCAATGGCTTTAAATCCGGTAATATTTTCTTCCGAACCGTTACGATTGACGTGTACACCAATCAGAAACCGACACTGATTGCGGATGCAATCGGCCGGGAGATTATTGAAAAGACCACCGTCAACATAGGTTGTCCCATCAATCATCTGAGGCTCAAAAATTACCGGAATGGATGCTGATGCCAATACCCATTGAAAGAGTTTTCCTGAACTTTTTGTTTCAGTTAGTCCGGAATTTAGGTTCGAAACAGTGCAATAAAATGGCTTTTTCAGGCTTGAAAAATCATCTTCTGGAATATTTTTTTCAAGTATCAGACGAGCTTTTTTCAGGTCGAGTAATCCGCTTGTTGGTAATTTCCAGTTAATCATTTTGTGAAGTTTACTCGATTTTACCAACTCAAGAATTTGCAAAGGTTCCATTCCTGAAGCATAAAAAACGCCAACCAAAGCACCCATACTTGTTCCCGAAATGATTTCAGGATGAATGCCATATTTTCGAAGGGCCTCCAATACGCCAATGTGAAGGATGCCGCGTGCACCTCCACCGCTGAGTGCAATTCCAAATTTGTAGGAATTTTGATTCTGGTTCATTTATAGGACTACAAAAAAAGATTAATTATGTGTTTTATAAATCTCTGATTTTTTCTTGATACGAAACTAACTAATAGATAGTTCCTGATAAACCAAAGCAAAATTATATAATCTAAAAGTAGACTTCTGTACTCTTAAGTATGTTATATAATTTTCTTGAAAAGTTACATCTTTCACACATTCACAGACACTGACACTGGTCTGCTTCGGAACCGGAAGTCATAGAATTATAATTTCTTCAATTTTACCGGCCACTTCCAATCCGCCATTACGACCAACATCATTAAAAATTGCATGGCCCGATCTTTTATCAACCAAGTTAACTTCAATCCGGCCATTCATGCTTTCTTCAATCCGGCCATCCATCAGGCCCATAACTGGTGAAGCCAAGACTGTCGAGGTTTCACGCCAAACCAGAATTTCAAGCCTATACTTTTTATTCTCCATCACCAACTCCACTTTTTCTGTATCGATCCTGGACTTTCGCAAAACACTCCGGTTGTAGGTAGTAAATTGTATCAATCGGTCGCCAAGCCAAACACCTGCAATAAATCCTACGAAAGAATAACCTAAATATGGAATTTTAGCCACCGAAACTTTAACCGAAATTCCTGGTTGGCTAAAATGATTGGATTGAAGCCAAATGTAAGCACTTGGAAACGATTGCCCCCAGTCTTTTTCAATGTAGCCACGTCCATTACTAAAATCCAGAACCTCGCCTTCAACTTCAATTTGACCGGTTATTTCGTGATCCATACTTACAATTCCGTGGTAGCACTCCATTAAAGGCAAAAAAGTGTACGGACCCATAATTCCGGGAGAATACCAATGATTCGGCCACGGTACCTGATTCGCAAAGTGAAGTTCGCCCTTCAGTTCAGGTAAATCCAGATGAAGTGATTGAAGTGAAAAATTGTTATTCTGAATAGCGATATTGAATTTGTCAGCCGAAGGCGAAAACGCTTCAATGTCAAACTGATGATATCGGGCTGTTTGTTTTTTACCATCGAGCACCTGGACAAATGCTTGTCCCTTGCCTTGATCGTCAATAGCGATGCCCGGAATAAATGCAAATGCTTTGGTTTCCGCTTCGTTCACCACTTTAAAGTACCAACCTTCAAAATAGCTCTTTCGGCGATTCCATCCCTGAAATTGATCTGGATTAAAAATTGAACGTAATTTGTTTCTGATCATGAATCGGTGGATAAGCAATAAATAAGTTTTACAATTTAAGCCTTTCTTTCGGGTATTTGCCCTATAAACAGTTGA